>Ga0316601_100000278_pt1 | contig 21017 bp, 16 predicted proteins | sample OWC_soil_day5_no_FD_207663 | JGI IMG/M metagenome (GOLD analysis project Ga0316601, IMG submission 207663) | Wetland soil microbial communities from Old Woman Creek delta, Ohio, United States - OWC_soil_day5_noCT | ecosystem: Environmental > Terrestrial > Soil > Wetlands | place: USA: Ohio... | reverse complement strand
GAGCGCGAGGGCGGGACTTGGCGCTCCGTGGTCTCCGTCACGCTGCCGGCGGACGCGCGGCCGGGGAATTACCGCGTCCTCGCGTCCGTGGAGTTCCGCGGCGGGGGCAAGGACCTGAAAGAAACCGCGTTTCGCGTACAGCCCTGAGATGCCATGAAAACCACCCTGTCCGGAAAAGATCTCGACCTGCTCCTGGGAGCGCGCCACTGGGACCCGTTCTCCGTCCTCGGTCCCCACGTCACGGGAAAGGGCGAAAGGCGCCTCGTCTCCGTCCGGGCGATCCAGCCCCGGGCGCGGGAAGCGTACGTCGTGCGGGACGCGGCGGGCGGCGAGCAGCGGGCGGCGATGACCCGGGTCCACCCCGACGGCGTCTTCGAGGCGCAGTTCCCGGGGGAACGGCAGATCTTCCCGTACCGCCTGGAGTTCGTGTCCCACGACGGGTACCGCTGGACCCAGCACGACCCGTATGCCTTCGGACTGGTCCTCTCCGACTTCGACATCCACCTCCTCGCGGAAGGAAGCCACCTCGACGAGCCCAGGAAGCTGGGAAGCCACGCCGTCGAAATCGGAGGGGTGCCGGGCACGACATTCGCCGTGTGGGCCCCCAACGCCGAGCGCGTCTCGGTGGTGTGCAATTTCAACCACTGGGACGGCCGCGTGCACCCGATGCGCAACCGGGGGGAGTCCGGGATCTGGGAGATCTTCCTCCCCGGCATCGGCGAGGAGGAGGTGTACAAGTACGAGATCCTGTCGCGCGCCACCGGCGAACTGTTCGCCAAGACGGATCCCTTCGCGTTCCGCTACGAGGCGCCACCGCGGACGGGGTCGATCGTCTGCACCATCGATGGGTACGATTGGGGCGACGCGGCGTGGATGGAGGAGCGGAAGGGCCGGAACGCCCTGGAGTCCCCGATGGCCGTCTACGAGGTCCACCTGGGCTCCTGGAAGCGGAAGGGCGGCGATGGGCGGGAGTATCTCTCCTACAACGATCTGGCGGACGACCTCGTCCCGTACGCGAAGGAGATGGGGTACACCCACATCGAGCTCCTCCCCATGGCGGAGCACCCGTTCGACGGCTCGTGGGGATACCAGGTGCTGGGGTACTTCGCCCCCACCTCGCGCTTCGGCCACCCGAAGGCGTTCATGGCCTTCGTGGACCGGTGCCACCGGGAGGGGATCGGCGTGATCCTCGACTGGGTCCCCGCCCACTTCCCCAAGGACGCCCACGGGCTTGCCCGCTTCGACGGGACGCACCTCTACGAACACTCGGACCCGCGGCTCGGAGAGCACCATGACTGGGGTACGCTGGTCTTCAACTACGGGCGCCGGGAGGTGGCGAACTTCCTCCTCTCCAACGCCCTCTTCTGGCTGGACCGGTACCACATCGACGGGCTGCGGGTAGACGCGGTGGCGTCCATGATCTACCTCGACTACTCCCGCAAACCCGGCGAGTGGATTCCGAACGCGTACGGCGGCAACGAGAACCTCGACGCGATCGCCTTCCTCAAGCGCGTGAACGAGCTGGTCCACGCCCGGTACCCCGGAGCGGTCACGGTGGCGGAGGAGTCGACCGCCTGGCCCGCCGTCTCCCGCCCGACGTGGCTCGGCGGGCTTGGATTCACCCTGAAATGGAACATGGGGTGGATGCACGACATGCTCTCCTTCATCGAGAAGGATCCGATCCACCGGAAGTACCACTTCGGCACCCTCACCTTCTCCCTCCTGTACGCTTTCCACGAGAACTTCGTCCTCCCCTTCTCCCACGACGAGGTGGTCCACCTGAAGCGGTCGATGCTCGACAAGATGCCGGGCGACCTGTGGGCGAAGTTCGCCAACCTGCGGCTGCTGTACTCCTACATGTACGCCCACCCGGGGAAGAAGCTCCTCTTCATGGGCGGGGAGTTCGGCCAGTGGGATGAGTGGGACCACGACCGATCGCTGCAGTGGGACCTGCTGCAGTGGGACACGCACCAGGGCGTCCGGAATTTCGTCCGGGAGTTGAACCGCGTCTACCGCGAGACTCCCTCCCTTCACGAAGTGGACTTCCGGCCCGAGGGGTTCGAGTGGATCGACTTCCGGGACGTCGAAAACAGCGTCGTATCCTTCCTCCGCCGGGGGAAGGACCCGGGCGACGCCACCGTCTGCGTCTTCAACTTCACGCCCGTCGGGCGGGCGGGGTACCGGCTGGGCGTCCCGTTCCCCGGCCGCTACCGGGAGGCGCTGAACAGCGACGCCGCAGCGTTCGGCGGGAGCGGAACGGGAAATTTCGGCGCAGTGGAGGCGGAAAACCGGCCGTGGATGGGTCGCCCGTACTCCGTCTCCCTCACCCTCCCCCCCCTGGGCGCCCTCTTCCTGCGCCCGGAAAGGTAGATGCCCCCGGACGGCGCGATCGCCTCGACCTTCCGGGCGCTGCGCCACCGGAACTTCCGCCTCTGGTTCTTCGGCCAGCTCACCTCCCTGGTGGGCACCTGGATGCAGACCATCGCCCAGAACTGGCTGGTGTACCAGCTGACCGGCTCCGCGCGGGACCTGGGGCTCGTCAACTTCGTCGGCGCCATCCCCCTCGTGCCGCTCACCCTCTACGCCGGGGCGATCGCGGACCGGTTCGAGAAGCGCCGGGTGATCTTCTGGTGCCAGGCGTCGATGATGGCCCTCGCATTCCTCCTGGCGTTCCTCTGCTGGACCGGGGCGGTGCGCCTCTGGCACGTTCTTCTCCTGGCGTTCCTCCTGGGGGCGGCGCAGGCGCTGGACACCCCCGCGCGGCAGGCGTTCGTGGTGGAGCTGGTTGGCAAGGAGGACCTGTCCAACGCCATCGCGCTGAACTCCGGCATCTTCCACGGCGCGCGCGTCCTGGGCCCGGCGGCGGCGGGGGTCCTGGTGGCCACCTCCGGGGTGGCGGGCGCGTTCTTCGTCAACGGGGTGAGCTTCATTGCGGTCCTGCTCTGCCTGTTCCTGATGGACGTCGCCCTGATCCGGCGAACCGGCGACGGCCCGGATTCCGCCGGGGACCTCCTCGGCGGAGTGCGGTACCTGCGGGAGCACCGCGTCCCCGGAGCCATCGTGATCCTGATCTCTCTCTCCGCCCTGTTCGCCATGCCGTACCACGTCCTCGTCCCCATCTTCGCGAAGGAGATCCTCGGGCGGGGGGCGGAAGGGTACGGGGTGCTGATGTCAGCCGCGGGGGTCGGGGCGGTCCTCGGCTCGCTGTTCTCCGCCTCCCTCTACGTGGGGGCGCGAAAAGGGGGTGCGATCACCGCCGGAAGCCTCACCTTCCCCTTCCTGCTCCTCGCGTTCGCATTCTGCCGCAGCTACGCCGGGTCCATCCTGATCCTCGTAGCCGTCGGATTCGCCTTCGTATTGCAAAATGCGCCGGCGAACTCCCTCCTCCAGCAGCTGGTGCCGGACCACCTCCGGGGGCGGGTGATGGCCCTCTACGTCTCCCTGTTCCTCGGGCTGATGCGGATCGGGAGCCTCCTCCTCGGCGGGCTGGCGTCGATGACCTCCGCGCCCGTCGCGCTCGCGGCGCTCGCGGCGGCGGGGCTCCTCGTCGGGCTGTGGGTCCGCTTCCGGTACCCGGAGCTGCACCGGTCCGCATAAATACAGGGGGGCAGCCCTCTTCGGAGGGCTGCCCCCCTTTCGACGGATACGTCCCCTACTCGCTCGCCTTGTTGTTCCGCTGGGCCTGTTCCAGCTTTTTGATGTCTTCCGGCGAGAGCTGCGGCCGGTCCACATTGATCGTCAGCTTGTTGAGCTTGGCGGTCAGCGGGAACGGCGGCTTGTAATCGGCGTCGTTCACACCGGTCAGGGTGTCGGAGCCGATGTCGAAGCTCTCGTCCCATTGCAGAATCATAGGCAGGGTGTGCGGCATCGTTTCGGTGGCCACGACTTTGCCGTCCACCTTGAGCGTGCCCGTTCCGGGTCGGCCGAGACCGCTCATGTTGTTATACAGGAGCGTGCCGACGCCGAGGCCGTCGTATTTGAAGTCGAACTCGACGATGTGCTTGCCGGGGGTGAGCGCCTCCTGACCTTCCCACTTGATGCGCTTCAGGTCGACCAGGTTCCAGAGAAAGACCGGCTTGCCCTTGAGCAGGTAGAAGCCGTAGCCGGCAAACCGGCCGCCAGAGGTCAGGATCATGCCCTCGGCGCCGCCCTGCGGCACTTCGATGTCCGCGGTGATGGTGTAGGAGGCATTGAGCAACATCGGCGAATCACCCTGCGGCAGGCCCACCATCGGCCTGGTGTATACGAACTCGGTGCGGCCGGCGGTGATGTTCGGACGAGGGGCCACGATGCGCGCGGCCACGGAGGCGTCCATCGGGAAGACCTGATATTTCCTGGCTTCCGCGATGAACATCTCCTTCATCTCCTTCACCTTGTCAGGATGCTTGGCCGCGATGTCCTGGGACTGGCTGAAGTCTTTGTTCAGGTCGTAGAGTTCGAGCACCTGGTTGTTGAGCGGGTCGGGATTGGCGGCGCCGAAAGCCTCCCACGGCGCGCGATTCACCTTGGTGCTGAGCAGCCACCCTTCGTGGTACAGCGCCCACTGGCCAAACATCTCGAAGTACTGGGTCCTGTGCCGCGAGGGAGCCTTGGCATTTCCCTTGTCAAACGTGTAGGCAAGACTGGTACCCTCGATCGGCGCCTGCTGGATACCGTCCACCGTTTCGGGTGCCGGGATGCCGGTCGCTTCCAGGATGGTCGGCACGATGTCGATCACGTGGCTGAATTGCTCGCGCAGGCCGCCCCTGTCCTTGATGCGCGCCGGCCACGAGATCGCCATGTTCTGCCGGACGCCACCGAGCTTGGAGGCATTCTGCTTGAACCAGGTAAAGGGCGTATCAAAGGCCCATGACCACCCGGCCGACATATGGTTGTATGTCTGCTCGGTGCCCCAGACGTCATACCACTTCATCTGAACCTCGGTCGGCATCTTGTTGACGCCGTTGAAGAACGCGACCTCATTGGGCGTGCCAAGCGGACCTCCCTCGGCGCTGGTGCCGTTGTCGCCGTTGATGTAGATGATGAGCGTGTTCTCGAGCTTGCCCATGTCCTCAATGGCTCCAATGACGCGCCCGATCTCGTAGTCGCTGTAGGCGGCATAGGCGGCGAAGATTTCCACCTGCTTGATGTAGAGCTTCTTTTCTTCCGGGGTGAGATCATCCCAGTTCTTGAGGACATTAGTCGGCCAGAGCTCCAGCTGGGTGTCTTTGGGGATCACGCCCAGGCGCTTCTGGTTTTCGAAAATCTGTTCGCGCAGCGCGTTCCACCCCTTGTCAAAGAGGTGCATTTTGCTGATCTTTTCCACCCATTCCTTCGTCGGGTGATGCGGCGCGTGTGTGGCGCCAGGCGCGTATTTGATGAAAAAAGGCTTGGTGGGCATCGTCTGGTTGATGCGGTTCAGGTAATCGATGGCTTCGTCGGCCATTCCGGTGACCAGGTTCCATTCCGGCTTGCCGTGGAAAGGATAGATCTGGGTGGTGTTGCGAAAGAGATTCGGCTGCCACTGGTTCGCGTCCCCTCCCACGAATCCGTAGAAATATTCGAAGCCCATTCCAGTCGGCCATTGATTGAACGGACCGACTTGGCTGGCCGCGAAGGCAGGAGTATTGTGATTCTTGCCAAACCATGAGGTGGCGTAGCCGTTTTCGAGCAGAATCCTCCCGATGGTCGCCTTGTCCTCGGCGATGATGCTGTTGTAACCAGGAAATCCCGTGGACTGCTCGGTAATCACGCCAAAACCCACCGAGTGGTGGTTGCGGCCGGTGATCAGCGCAGCACGGGTCGGTGAGCAAAGCGCGGTAGAGTGGATGTTATTGTAGCGCAGGCCGTTCTGTGCGACCCGATCCATCGTGGGCGTCGGGATGACGCCGCCGAAGGTGCTCGGCACGCCGAACCCGGCATCGTCGGTGATGATCAGCAGCACGTTGGGCGCCTGCCTGGGCGGCACGATGCGCGGTGCCCACCACGGTTTCGATTGCAGGGCGTCGTCCTTGATCACGCCGCCGAATTTCGGATCGGGGGACGGGAGCTGTTTCCCGTCAATCGTTGTTGTGGCGCTCGGTGAGCCCGGCACGCCAGTGGTCTCCACCGCCATGGCCGTCCCGACACAAAGCATCGGGAACAGCAAGAGGAAGACGACTCCGGGATACCATTGCCTCGGAATGAGTTCGCCGCTCACCCTCATGGGATCCTTCCCCCTTGCCCTTAAGCCGTTGACAACAAACGCACCCGCCTTACCCATCGCTTATTTGCTCGGTTGAGATAAGAGTTAGGTGCCGGACGCGGATCGAAGATTCCAACGAATGGATGAAAGAAATCGTACTTGTTCTCGTTGGGGAATCCGGATGGGGAACCAGGGAGGGATCCCCCACCGAGCCAACCCTGCTGATTTTCCGCACCTCATCACCGGTCCCGCGGCGTTCGCTCCCGACGGCTACCCATTCCCTAATTCGTCCTTTGCGCAATACAGTGCCCACGTGGACAAGGTCGCGGAGCGGATGGGCTTCCCGGAGGCGCCCCATACTTCCGGCTGGAGGGGTACCCCACCGACACGCATTTCAAGGTGGAGCAGCCTCTGGAGCCAGAGGGGGACATTCTTGATCTGTTGGGGTTTGAAGGGGAAGAGTGTCTCCCGCCAGGAACGCAAGGGCAGCTCGCGGGCGAAGGTCGCGAGCGTAGACGAAGGGAAGGCCCACCCGCGGAGAGAGAGACCTTGTCGTCGGGGACACGCGGTACAATACCCGCATGCGGATGACACGGGTCGTCATCCTGGCCCTGTGCGCCCTGCTGTGGGCCGGGCATGCGTTCGCGTGGGCGTTCGCCGTTTGCGGGGACAGCCGGGACGACAAGGACGGCATCTTTCCGCAGATCCTGTCCGCCGTGGACGCCTCCGACATGGAGTTCCTCCTCCACACGGGGGACATGGTCTCCAGAGGCACCCCCGGGGAGTGGGTGGCGTTTCGGGATCTGACCGCGGCGTTCCGGAAGCCGCTGCGTCCCGTGATCGGGAACCACGAGATATACAAAGGAACGCGGGGGGATTTCGTCCGCTTCTTCGGATTGCCCGGGACCTCGTACTCCTTCACTCACCAGGACGCCCACTTCGCGATCGTGGACAACGCGGGCGGGGTGCTGTCCGACAACACCCTCGCATGGCTCGACCGGGACCTCGCCGCGCACCCGGCCGGAAAGGACGGCGTCTCGGTGATCGTGGTGGCGATGCACGTCCCCCCGCGGACCGCCGGGATATCCCCCCACGGCGTGGTCCGGGACTACGAGGAGCAGAGCGCGAAACTCCTCGGGATCCTGAAGCGGCACCGGGTGGACCTGATCCTGTGCGGCCACGAGCACATGCACCACGACGAGGTATGGGAGGGGATCCGGGTGATCGTGTCCGGCGGGGCGGGCGCCCCGCTGGTGCCGTTACAGCGGTACGGCTTCTACCGGATCGACGTCGACGGGGGGAGGATCCGGGGGACATTCCTGCCGGTCAAGCCCTCCGCACGCTGAGGCCGTCCGTAACCCCGCCCTGTGCGGGATTCCTCGCGGGGGGCTTCCTCTTCAGCTACGCTCGCGACCTTCGCCCGCTCGCTGCCATTGCGCTCGACGCAATCCCTGCCTTGGCTCCATAGGCCGCTTCCGAGGATCCCCCCGCTGCGTCATCCCGCGCTGGCCAAGGGGGTTACCCTTACGCCCCCGGGGCGGGCAGCTCCCCGCCGACCGCCCTGCCGTCCCCGTCCTTCCCCTCCGCCAGCATCTCCTTCCACGGGGGGAGGACCTTCAGGAGGATGGCCAGGATCACCACCGGCAGCATGAGCAGCGCGAGGGCGAAGAGGAGCCCCTCCAACCCCCCGAACTCCATCTTGTAGGTGGTCAGGCCCCGGAAGCTCTTGGAGAACATCTGGCCGCCGATGACGACGTTCCACCGCGTCGCGAAGATGCCGAACTGGATCAGCAGGACCGAGATGAAGTAGAGCATCTTCCGGAGGTCCTCGTTCAGGCTGAAGCGGTGCCGGAAGATCTTGGTGACGGAGATGATGGCCAGCGGAAGGATCATGCCGAGCATGACCTGGATGACGATGAGGCTCATGAACAGCTTGCTCATCAGCATCTCGGAGAGGATCTTGATCTCCTCCTCGCTCTGGTAGACGCGGTGGATGAACTCGACCACTTCGAGGGAAAAGTCCACGATGACGGCGTAGAAGAGGAAGTCGACCGCCTTGTCGACGCACTTCATGTTGATCTTGCCGCCCGCCAGCGGGGTGATGACCATGTAGAAGAGAATGACCAGTGCGATCCCGGACACGATCGCCGAGAAGAGGAACACGATGGGGATCAGCACGCTGCTCCACCAGGGGTTCGCCTTGATGGAGCCGAAGATGAACCCGACGTACCCGTGTAGGAGGAAGGCGGACGGGATCCCGATGATAGTGATGGTCTTCAGCGCCTTGTGATCGAATTCGACCCCGCGCGCGCTCGTGTCGCGCGAGAAGAGGGCGAGCGCCCGGTAGACGAACCGCATCACCCCCGTCTTCTCCTCTGCCCACGCGATCATGTCCGTCCGGTGCACGAACCAGATCTCCAGCAGTAGGACCGCCATGAGGTACCAGGCGTACACGAAGCCGAACATCGCCATGGCGGAGGAGGTCTGCGGCGTCAGCAGGATCTCGTAGAACCGCCCCGGGTGACCGAGGTGGGAGACCAGCGCCATCGGCGCGACGAGGAGGTACGCCAGCGCGGTGAGGAGGGAGAGCCGGTAGAGGGGCTGGACCTCCTTCACGTTGAACACCTTCACCAGGGACGCCAGGATGAAAGCCCCCGCGACGACTCCCGTGATGTACGGGTAGACGACGATCAGCATCCCCCAGTGGATCTCGACCTCGTTCGGGTAGATGAACCCCTGGATCTGGGGGAGGATCTCGGCGAGGTGGCGCATCAGGTCCTGGTTCATCGGACTTCTCCGTCCAGGTTCGCGTAGTAGACTTTCGGCTCCGTGTTCAGCCCCGGTTTCAGGACGTGGATCTTGTTCATCCGCAGGAAGCGGGACAGCGGGCTCGCCGCCGCGTTCAGGTCGCCGAAGATCCGCGCCTGGGTCGGGCACACCTCGACGCATGCCGGGAGCTGCCCCACCGAGATCCGGTGGTAGCAGAAGGTGCACTTGTCCGCGGTGTGGGTTGCCGGGCTCAGGTACCGGGCGCCGTAGGGGCACGCCTGGATGCAGTACCGGCACCCGATGCACGTCTTCTCGTTGACGAGGACAACGCCGTCCTCCGTCCGCCACGTCGCCCCCACGGGGCACACCTGCACGCAGGGGGGATCCGCGCACTGGTTGCACAGTTTCGGCACGAAGAAGCTGCGCAGGATGGATTTGTCCAGGGCGGCCTCGGGCACCGGCTCCGCGCCCGGATCAATCGTCCGAACGGCCGTCTCGCCGTTTTTCCGGATGATGTACCGTTCGACCCAGGTCCGGAAGAAGAACGGCTCCTTCGGCACGTTGTTCTCGGCCTTGCACGCCTCCATGCACCGCCCGCACCCGATGCACTTGTCCACCGAGACGCCGTACCCGTACCATTTCCCCGTCCGGACGGTTTCCTTCGCGTGTGCGCTTCCGGGAAGGAGCTTGAGGAACCCGCCGATCGCCCCCCCGGAGCAGAGGAGCGCAAGGAAATCCCTGAGGAACCTTCTTCGGCCGTTCAATTCTCCACCTCCGGCGAATGGGGATAATGGCATTGCCAGCACACGTACTTCTCGCCGTGTTCGGCCATGTCGATCTTCGGGGCGCTCTTCGCCAGCTTCTCCCTGGTCTCCCGGGTGTCCTTCGCATGGCACTTCCCGCAGAACTCCCGGTTCTGGGGCTTCGTCGGCTTCACGCCGCGGGGCGTGATCTTGTGCTGCTGTGGCGCCTGGTGGCACGTGGTGCACTCGAGCTGGACGTGGTGGGACACCGCCTTCGTCCGGGCGATCTCCCCGTGGCACGCGGAGCACTCCTTCGGCGTGGTCGGGGGCTTCGGGTCGTGCGGGTTGTGGCAGCCCGCACACGGCTTGAGCGGGTTATGGCCCTGCGGATTGATCTGCGGGAAACCCCTCGGCCGCGACGGATTGTAGGCGTGGCACTGAACGCAGAAGGAGCGCGTCGCGGGGATCGCCGGCTTGGTCTTGTCGGGGTCCTCGGTGTGCGTCTTTGCGGGGCCGTGGCACGTCTCGCAGGAGAGATCGCGATGGTACCCCGCCTTCTTCTTGCCGTAGATCTCCCCGTGGCACTCCTCACAGGCGTGGGCCCCGGCGTACCGCATCGGCTTGGCCTTCTCGCGGAGGATGGCGTTGTCCCACTGCACGTGGACGCTCTTCATGGGCGTGGGGATCATCACCCACGCGATGGCCAGCACGGCGGTCAGCACGACGAAGACGACGAGCAGCCGCGCCAGGGAGTCCGGCATCTTCTCGGGGAATTTCACCATTTCGCGATATCCCTCCTGGGAACGGTTCCTTTCAATCCCGGTACGACTGGGCCGCCAGCGCGTCCGCCTTACGGATGAACTCCGTGTCCACGATGACCGGCTTCACCCCGTCATCTCCGACGTAGAACTCGCCGGTGAGTATCGGTACCGCCACCCGGAGCAGCAGCGTGTAGACGAACAGCCCGGTGGCCCAGATCCCGAGGGACACCAGGATCTCGGTTCCCGTCGGGGAGTATTCGAAGATCTCCCCCAGCACGTCGGGCACCAGCCCCGGGATCACCAGGCCCAGCCCCTTCTCGATGTAGACGCCGATGAAGATCAGCACGCACCCGATGTTCAGGGTGACGTAATTTTCCCGCGTCTGGGGCACGAGGAACAGGATGAAGGCGGCGACGTTGAAGAACATCGCGGTCCAGATGTACGGCACGAGGTCGCTGTGGCCCTTGAGCCCCTGGAACAGGTACTCCATGGGGGCGAGGTGGATCGTGTGGGAGTAGTACTCCTTGAACACCTCGGCGCCCAGCAGGAACAGGTTGATGAACATGGAGTAGGCGATGAGCTCGGCGACCTTGAAGATCGCCTCGTCCTTGATCTCGACCCGTGTGTACTTCCGGATCACCTGGAAGAGCATGATCATGAACGCCGGGCCCGAGCAGAACGCCGACGCGAGGAACCGCGGCGCCAGGATCGATGCGTTCCAGAACGGCCGGGCCGCCAGCCCGTTGTAGAGAAACGCCGTCACCGTGTGGATGGAGACCGCCGCGGGGATGGAGAACAGGATCATCGGGTTGAAGAAGTTCGGGTTCGGCTCCTCGCGGTTGTAGTTCTTGTAGCAGATGTACACCGCGATGACCAGGTTCAGCACGAGGTAGGTGTTCAGGACCACCACGTCCCACGCCAGGAGCGACTGCGGGAAGTTCAGGATCCCGATCTTGGGGATCAGGTGCCAGAACCGGTCCGGGCGGCCGATGTCGACGGTGACGAAGAGCAGGCACATGACCATCGCGGAGACGGCCAGCATCTCCCCGAGGACCGCGATCTCCTTGATCGGCTTCCACTTGTACACGTAGGCGGGGATCACGAGGAGGACCGCCGCGGCCGCCACCCCGACCAGGAAGGTGAAGTTGGAGATGTAGAATCCCCACGACGCCTGGTCCCGCATCCCGGTGACGATCAGCCCGTTCTGGAGCTGGTAGACGTACGCCGCCGCGCCGATCGCCATCAGGACGAGCAGGGAGACGATCCACGCGTAGTACGCCTTGCTCCCCTTGGTGACGAGGACCAGCGTCCCCTTGAAGAACTCCCAGATCTTTCTCATCGGCTCACCGCCAGCCTCACGTGGCGTAGAAGTAGTAGAACTTCGGCCGGGTGTTCAGGTCCTCCTTGAGGATGAACACGCGCTTGTTCTCGATCACGTAGCGGATCTCGCTCTCGGGGTCGAGGAGGTTGCCGAACTTCCGCGCCCCCACCGGGCAGACCTCCACGCACGCAGTGTACCGCCCCGGGGTGTTCCGGACCCGCTGGATGCAGAAGGTGCACTTCTCGACCACGCCCACCGGCCGCGGCCGGTTCCCGAGGTAGTGCGTCTCCGGGTTCATCTCCGCCGCGGGGAGGCCCGCCTTCTTCCAGTTGAAGTGGCGCGCGCCGTACGGGCACGCAGCCATGCAGTACCGGCAGCCGATGCACCAGTTGTAGTCGACCACCGTGATCCCGTCCCGCTCCTTCCAGGTGGCCTGCACGGGGCACACCTTGACGCACGGCGGCCTCTCGCACTGCTGGCACTGGACGGGCATGTAGAAGTGCCCCTTTTCGGGGACCTTGGCCGGGTTGTAGTACAACTCCGCCTCCTCCAGGTCCACGCCCCGCTCCTTGTTCAGCTGCAGCACCTGGATCCATTGGATCTGCGGATCGCGGGACTGGTTGTTCTCCTGGATGCATCCGTACGCGCAGCGGCGGCAGCCGATGCAGCGGGACAGGTCCAGGCCGTAGCCGTAGAGCACTCCCTCGATGGGGGGGGTTGCCCGGACCTTCACCGCCTTCCCGAACCGCCCGCTGTACTCCTTTTCCAGCCGGGCGATGACCTTTTCCAGCTCGGGCCTGGAGAGCTCCCGGAAATTCTTCTGGAAGAACGCCTCCCAGACGGAGGCGGAGGCGTCCTTCTCCGGCAGGACCAGCGCCCCCAGAACGGCCGCGACCCCCTTCATCATCTTCCTGCGCGACATCCGGAACGCCTGGCCGTCGCGGGACCCCGGTTTCGGCATGGAACCCTCTCCCGCCGCGCGCGGCGGCTTACCCGGTGTGGTCACTTTATGTTCTCCGGCCGCACGGGCGGCGGCATCGGCTGGAGCGGCTTGAAGGCGGGGTCGTGCGGGTTGTGGCAGTGGACGCACAGGAGGTACTGCTTCTCCCCGTTCCACATCCCCGAGCGTTTCCCGTGGACCCCCGCTTTCCAGTCGCGGTACTTGTCCCCGTGGCACTGCCCGCACAGCCTGTACGACTCCTCGTGGGGGATCCTCTCCCCGCTCGCGAGACGCAGCTTGTCCCGGTTGGTCGTGTCGTGGCAATCCAGGCACCACCGCTGCCCCTGCGCGTGGTTCAGGACGATGTCGGTGTGCTCGTCTTTGAGCTCCCGCCGGGTCGGGTTCGGCCGGATCTCCTTGTGGCAATCGCTGCAGGGGAAGATCCCGGGCGAAAACGGCGGTTTCGGCACGGCAAACTGCGGGCCGTGCGGCACGTGCGTAGACGCAGCGCCTGCCGTTCCCGCCGGCGCCTCCTGCGGGTGGGCCGCCAGGACACCCGCCGCGGCGAGGCACAGGATCGCCGCCGCGGCCGCCGGGACGATGGCCCGGCGCGCACGTTCCATGTTCATCGCGACTCCTTCGAACCGGGTTTGGGAAATGGACCGACGCAACGCGATCGCCGCGCCCGGGACTGCCTGGGCGTCACTCCCCCATCCGCAGCCCGGACGCTTCGAGAAAGTCGAGGTACTCGTAGATGATGTCGAAATGCTTCTGCTCCTCCGACGCCAGGATCCGGAAGAACGTCTTCTCCTGCCGGTTCGTGGCGTTCTCGGACATCCGGGTGTACATCTCCCTCCCCTCCGCCTCGAATCCGAGGGCCTTTCGCATGGCCACCGCGGAATCCCCGGAGATCGCCTTCTCTTTCTTGATCCGGCTGTACTCCCGCTTGAAGAGGCGCATCCGCCCTTCGCTGCTCGCCGTGGAGACGGCGGGGAACTTCCCCTCCTGCTCGAGCTTCCGGGAGATCGCCTGGATGTCGTCGAAATGCTTCTGCTCCATGTCCGCCAGCAGCGCGAACACCTGCCGGGCGAACGGGTCCATGGCCTTCTCGGCGGACAGGGCGAAGTACCGTTTCCCGGTCTTCTCGAACCGGAGGGCGCGGGTGATGGCGCTGACGGCGTTTTCCGTCTTCTGGACGCGCTTTACCGCTTTCGGCATCTGGAAACCCCTTTTATTAGGATGGTCCTTTCTATATTAACCGGACGAGGGGCCGGTATCCCAAAAAAAATTCAGGAAGGATTCCCGCTTTCGCCCTTCTTCCGGGGGCGGCGGTTCGCCTCCAGCACCTTCTTCCGGAGGCGGATCGCTGCGGGAGTGATCTCCACCAGTTCGTCCTCGTTGATGAACTCGAGGGCCGCCTCCAGGGACAGCGCCCTCGGGGGCACCAGCCGCAGCGCCTCGTCGGCCCCGGCGGCGCGGATGTTGGTGAGCTTCTTCTCCTTGGCGACGTTCACGTCCATGTCCACGGGCCGGGAATTCTCCCCCACGATCATCCCCTCGTAGACCTCTTCCCCTTCGCCGATGAAGAAGGCCCCCCGCGACTGCAGGTGGAAGATGGCGTACGCCGTCGCCCGCCCGGCCCGGTCCGACACCAGCGCGCCGTTGACCCGCTCGGGGATCGGCCCCTGCCACGGGCCGTACCCGTCGAACAGGTGGTTGAGCAGCCCCGTCCCGCGGGTCAGGGTCAGGAATTCGGAGCGGAAGCCGATCAGCCCCCGCGAGGGGATCCGGTATTCCATGCGGACGCGACCCTGCCCGGGATTGACCATCTTCGTCATCTTCGCCCGCCGCGCGCCCAGCGCCTGGGTCACCGCCCCGAGGTGCCCGTCCGGCACGTCCACGAACAGGACCTCCACCGGCTCCAGGACCGTCCCGTTCTCCCGCTTCGTCACCACCTCCGGCCGGGAGACGGAGAGCTCGAATCCCTCCCGCCGCATCATCTCGATGAGGATCGCCAGCTGCAGCTCCCCGCGCCCCATCACCGTGAAGGCGTCGACCGCCGAGTAATCGATCCGCAGGGATACGTTCCCGAGGAGTTCCTTCTCCAGCCGGGCGCGCACCTGCCGCGAGGTGACGAACTTCCCCTCCTTCCCCGCGAAGGGGGAAGTATTGATCGAGAAGACCATCGACACCGTCGGCTCGTCCACGGCGATGCGCGGGAGAGGCTTCGGGGCTTCCGCGTCGGAGATCGTGTCTCCGATCGTCACGTCCTCTATCCCCGCGAGCGCCACGATGTCCCCCGCCCCCGCCTCGGGGATCTCCGTGCGGGTCAGGCCCTCGTAGCCGTACAGCAGCGCCGCCTTTACCTTCCTCACCGCCCCGCCGATCCCGCACAGGGAGACGATCTCCGCGGCGCGCAGCGTCCCCTCGAAAACCCGCCCCACCGCGAGCCGCCCCACGTAGTCGCTGTAGTCGAGGTTGGTCACCAGGAACTGGAGGGTGGCGCCCGGATCGCCGGTCGGCGGCGGAACGTGGGAGAGGATCGCGTCGAAGAGGGGACGCAGGTCCCGTCCCGGCTCTCCCCCCCGGACGGTCGCCGTCCCGGCGCGGGCGTTCGTCAGCAGGACCGGGAACGAAAGCTGTTCCTCGACGGCGTCGAGGTCGATGAACAGGTCGTAGACCTCGTCGATCACCTCGTCGATCCGTGCGTCCGGCCGGTCGATCTTGTTGACCACGAGGATGACGGGCAGCTCCCGCTCGAGGGCCTTCTTCAGCACGAAGCGGGTTTGCGGCAGGGGGCCCTCGGAGGCATCCACCAGCAGCAGGACGCCGTCCACCATCTTCAGCGTCCGTTCGACCTCCCCGCCGAAGTCGGCGTGCCCGGGGGTGTCCACGATGTTGACCTTCACTCCCCGGTAGACCACGGCGGTGTTCTTCGCCATGATCGTGATCCCCTTCTCCCGCTCCAGGTCGATCGAGTCCATCACGCGGTCGGGAACGGCCTGGTGCTCGCGGAAGATGCCGCTCTGCTTCAGCATCGCGTCGACCAGGGTGGTTTTCCCGTGGTCGACGTGGGCGATGATCGCCACGTTGCGGATGTCGGCGGGGGACGGCTTCAAGGGGGAACGGTTAGGCGAAGGAGCGCTCGAAGAGCTCCCGGATGGCCTTCCGGCCGTTCCCCTCGAGAAAGCGGGTCCCGGTCCCGGTGAACCGGGGGTTCCCGATGCGGATTGCCTGCCCCCCCGGCGGGGCCACCCATTTCTCGTCCTTCCAGGTGAACCATGCGTTCTTCCCCTGGTCGAAGACGAAGATCGGCTTGTTGCACAGCTTGGCGAACTCCGCTCCCCACCCCGTGCCGCCCTTGACGGTCCCGTCGGGGAGGACGGCGCCGACCACGTAGATCTCCTGCCCCAAGTTCACCTGGTACCAGATCGTCTGCAGGACCTTCCGGATGGTCGGTGCGTCCGTGTAGGAGCGGTTCAGGAGGCGCGATACGTAGGAGAGGCTCACGTCCCCACGGGCCAGCTCTTCCCGGGAAAGGACCCGGACCCCGCGGGTGCGGGCGACCGCGCGCCCCTCGAACGTGAAGTTGACCTCCTCGATCCCGTGCGCCTCCGCCTGCGCGCCGAACTCCGCCTCGGCCCCGGGCGCGCCGCCGCTGTAGAGGACGCACTCCTCCTTCTTGAGCATCGGGAACTCCTCCGGTAACGGTGTCAGGTTCCCGGCCACTATACCACGCCCCTTGGCCAGCCCACATTTCCCACCTGGGCACTACTTCGGCAGGAGCGCGGTGGTGAGGGCGGGGACGTACGTGATGACGAGGACGCCGGCGAGCAGGATGAGCAGGAAGGGAACGATGGAGCGGCACACCTCCCCGAACGGTTTCCCGAACCGGTAGGCCGACATGAAGAGGTTCATCCCCACCGGGGGCATCAGGAAGCCGAGTTCGAGGTTCGCGAGGAAGATGATCCCGAGGTGCACGGGGTGGACATCGAACGCCGCGGCAAGGGGGGCGATGATCGGCACGACGATCACGATCGCCGAAAAAATGTGCATGAAGGCCCCGACGACGAGCAGGAACACGTTCAGAACGAGGAGAAAGGTGAACCGGGAGTCGATCGTCTGGCGGACCCACTCGAAGATGGCCTGCGGCACTCCGGCGTCGACCATGTATCCCGTGAGACCCGTGGCCGCCGCGAGGAGGAGGAGGAATCCCCCGACGAGCCGCGAGGTTTCCGTCCCCGCCTCCCGCAGCAGTTTCCGCAATCCGGTGTCGCGGTGGACGAACGCCTCGACGCACACCGCGTACAGCACCGTCATCGCAGCCGCCTCGACGGTGGTCGCGATCCCCCCGAAGATCCCCACCAGCACAATCACGGGGAGGAGGAGGTCCCATTTCGCCTCCCGCGCCGCGGCGCCGAGTTCCCCCACGGAGAACGGCGTCCGCCGGGCGCCCGCCCGGACCCCCCCCCATGCGGCCCATGCCGACATGATCGCCGTGAGAAGGATCCCGGGCAGCAACCCGCCGAGGAACATCTTGTCCACCGCGATCCCCGCGACCACCCCGTAGAGGATCACCGGCAGGCACGGGGGGAAGAGGAGCCCGAGGGATCCGGAGGACGTGAGAAGCCCGAGGGAGAACCGCTCTGGGTACCGCTCCACGAGGAGCGCGGGCAGCAGGATCCCCCCCAGCGCGACGATCGTCACCCCGGAGGCGCCGGTGAAGGTGGTGAAGAACGTGCACACGAGGACCGTGACCACGGCGATCCCCCCGGGCATCCAGCCGACGAACGCCCGGAAAAACCGGACGAGGCGCCGGGAGACGTTCCCCACCGTGAGGACGTACCCCGCGAAGCCGAACAGGGGAATCGTCGGGAGGGTAGGGGACGTGACGATGCGGTAGATCTCGGCGGAGATCGAGGCGAGGGGGACGTCGGCATGGCGGAAGAGAAGGACCGCGAGCCCTCCGAGCGCGGCGAAGAGGGGGGCGCCGAGGATCACCGCGAGGAGGAGGGTGACGAGCGCCGCCGCAAACGGAACGGTGCCGAGGATCACCCCCGATCCGACGAACGCCACGCCGGCGACCGCTGCAGCCGCCACCGCCGCGCGGGTCCATCCGTCCCGGGACGAGCTCCGGACGAGCCGCCACGCGATGAGGAGGAACCCCGCCGGAATCACCGCCTCCGCGACCCACAAGGGGAGGATCGGAACCACGTAATGCCGGTCGGCCCATTCGGCCCGGACAAGCTGGAACCCCGACCAGGCGAGCAGGAGGGAGATGGCGGTGGACACCGCCGCGGTGAAGGCGGACAGGATCCGCCGGTACGGCTCCGGAAACCGGTCCGCAAGGCGCCCGATCGAGAGGAGCTGGCCGTCCCGCGCGGCGATCGCCCCCCCGAGGCAGCCGAGCCAGAGGGTGGCGTGCTGGACGAGGGCGTTCGATCCCGGGATCCCCGTGCGCCAGACGCGGCGGCCGACGATCTCCAGGAGCGGGAGCACGGCCATGCCGACGAGGAGGGCGATCGAGACCGCGTTCTCGACGCGGGCCGCGAGCGAATCCGGGAGAGGTTCCCCGGCCCCGCTGCGGGCTTCGCCCCGGGGGGGTACCCCCGCTGCCGGATCCACAGGGGGCAAGGACGGGGATTCGGGGGGCGCTTCCAACCTTACCGGGCCTCGTCCTTCCTGGTGCTTTGCGCGGCGCGGTACTCGTCCCGGTACCCCTTCACCGCGTCGAACGCCTCCGCGGGCATGATGTTCCCGCGCACCCGGGGATGGATGTCCTCCACCATCTTCCGCCACTGCGCCTGGACCTCCGGCGGAACATCGTGGACCTTGAGGCCGTTCTTCACCATCACAGCGAGGGCCTCCTGGTTGAGCCGCCGGATCTCGACCCGCAGCTTTTTCCCCGCGGCGCGGGACGCTTCGAGGAGTTTCGGCCGCAGCTCCGCCGGGATCTTCTCCCAGGCCTTCTTCTCGATCACCGTGGCCCCCGTCAGGGGTGCGTACCGGAGATCCGCCATGTTCGGCGCCAGCCCGAACCACTGGAACGCCAGCGACGCCAGCGGCGTGCTGCTGAACCCGTTCACCATCCCCGTCTGCAGGCTGGGGAGGAGATCGGCCGTGGAGAGGGGGACGGGGTGGAACCCCGTTTCCTTGTACAGCTGCACGAGGGTCGTGTCCCCCGACCACATGAAGAGCTTCAGGGCCTTCGCCTCCGCCGGGGTGACGACCGGCATCTTCGAGAAGAAGTGGACCCATCCGGCGTCGCCCCAGTTCAGGACGACGAATCCCTTTTCCGCCATGTGCTTCTCGAGGACGGGCGCGTACCGGTCGCGGACGTAGTCGAACTCCTCGTCGGAGGCGTACATCATCGGGATGTGAAGGGCGTAGAAGGAGCGGTCGAGGTAGGCAAGGCCGATGCCGGTGATGGCGGCCGCCTGGATCTGGCCGACCCGCATCTTGCGGATCATGGCATCCTCGTCCCCCGCGACGCCGCCCGGGTAGATGCGCAGCACGACCGCGCCGCCGGAGGCCTTCCTCCACTCCTCCCCCATCTCCTGGAGGACGCGGTACCAGGAGGACCCCTCCGGCGCCAGGGTCGCCATCTTCACGACCGTCTGCGCCGCCTGCGCGGGAACCGCCAGAGTCACGGCGAGCAGCGCCACCAGAAGCCCCCCCCTAAGCCTATTCGACGAACAGATCATCCACCCTCCCTTTCAGCCAGCGCGCGCGTCGCTGGGCCACTAGATTCGCCAGGCGGTATTCGGGGGCCGTCCCCCGCGCGTCGAACGCCAGCGCCTGGTCGAGCAGATCGAGGAACTCCTTCCGGTTCTGGACGCGGACCGACACGGTTTCCGCGTATGTCACGAGGGGCGACACCTTCCTCCCCCCGGAAATCTCCATCGCCCGCTCGAAGTGCCGCAGGGCCCTCTTCGCGGACCCCCCCATCGCCTCGGGGCGCCCCCCCTCGAAGGCGATGAAATATTCGTGGATCGCCCCGCCGTCGAACGCCTCGTCCAGCGCCAGCGCCCGCCGCATCAGCGCCTCGCATCGCGGCAGGTCCGCAAGGAGCGCGGGGGCGTCCGGTGTCGAGGTCATCGCGAGGGTCCACGACGCGGCGGTCCAGAAGAGCAGCGGGACGTCCCCTTCCCCCGTCTGCGCCGCCGCGGCCGCGGGATCGCTCTCGAGGCGCTCCGCGAATCCCTGCCGTCCCACCGACAGGCCGCGGACCCCGTACTCCTTCGCCCGCAACAGGAGCCGGCCAGCCCGCTCCATGCCGGCCCTGCGAAGCAAAGGGTCGCTCTCCTCCTCCGCGTCCTGCCGGACGAACGCGACGGTGAACTGGGTGAAGCCCCGCGAGAGGGCCGTCAGCAGGGCCCTGTTCTCCGGCTGTTCGGCGAGGAGCGACTCCATCGCCTTCAGCGGGAACGGCGCCGCCCCGCGCACCAGATCGGGGTCGTCGTCCCGCGCGAAGGCGTCACCGCTGGAAGAGAGGGCGTCGGCGGCCCGCGAGACCACGTACGCCTTCGGGGAGCAGGCGGCGAGTACGGCCGCGAGGAGGAGCAAGGCGTGGAGGCGCACGGGCATCGCCGTCAATCCCTCCCGGCGGGGGCGAGAAGTTCGGCGATCTTTTCCCCCAGCTCCTGCCGCCGGAACGGCTTTTGGAGGAAGCCGCCGAACCCCGCGGCCACGATCTCGTGGATCCTGCCGCTCTCGTCGTACCCGCTGGCGAGGATGGCGCGCACCCCCGGAGCGATCATCCGCATCTCCGCCAGGGCCGCCTCGCCGGTCATCCGGGGCATCCGCTGGTCCAGCAGCACCAGGTCGATCTCCGCGTGGCGCTGCCGGAAGATCTCCACCGCCTCCGGGCCGTCCCCCGCCTCGGCCACCTTGTACCCGAGGGATTCGAGCATCGCGCGGACCACGGCGCGCACGTCCGGCTCGTCGTCCGCGAGCAGGATCCGTCCGGTGGCGGGGCGGGGCGGCGGGGCGGTGTTGCGAAACGCCTTCCGCCGCTCCGGACTGGGGGGGAGCAGGACGGAGAATGTCGCGCCCTCCCCCGGGGGGGAGACGACGCCGACCTCCCCGCCGTGGTTCTCGACGATCCCCCGGATCGCCGCCAGGCCCATCCCGCGGCCCGCGCTTTTTGTCGAGTAGAACGGCTCGAAGATCCGGGACAACGTTTCCCCGCTAATCCCGACGCCCGTGTCGGAGACCTGAAGGGCCACCCGGGAACCGGCCGGCTCCCTCCCCACGCGGACGACGATCCTCCCGCCTCCCGGCATCGCTTCCGCGGCGTTCAGGCAGAGCCCCGTCACCA
>Ga0316601_100000274_pt1 | contig 21176 bp, 19 predicted proteins | sample OWC_soil_day5_no_FD_207663 | JGI IMG/M metagenome (GOLD analysis project Ga0316601, IMG submission 207663) | Wetland soil microbial communities from Old Woman Creek delta, Ohio, United States - OWC_soil_day5_noCT | ecosystem: Environmental > Terrestrial > Soil > Wetlands | place: USA: Ohio... | reverse complement strand
GCGCACGCGTCCCGCGAGGATGCCGGACAGAAATCCGCCGGCGAACACGCCGACGACCTCGAACACCAGCCAGTCCATCAAAGGATGCCTGGTGTGATCGCCCAGGTATTCCGCATAGAACGCATTAGCGCGGGTGTGTTCGGGCGCGACGGCGTCGGCCCCGAACGCAACAAGCGAGCTGAAGGCTCCGGAGGCGCCGAGACCGCGACCCATGATGACGAAAGAAGCCAGAAGAACAAGGCCGAGCCCGAATCCCGCAAGGTACGGGTTCGTATACGGTTGCGGGGCACGGGGAACCGCATGATGTGTGTGTGCGCCAACCTGTTCCGCAGTCAACGGTTGTACATCTGCCTGCATACGGGGCTCTCCTTAGTTCGAAGAAACGACACGTGTCCAGTGACTTACCTGTCCGGCCTGCACAATGACGAACCTGAGAATCAGCCCTCCCAGAACGACCAGGATGGGTGCGACCGGTGTGTGAGCTACTTTGTTGTTCACAGCCATCGACTGTACGATCAGGGGCAGCACAATCCCCAGTCCGATCACGAAGACCCAGAAGACAGGCGCGAAGGGACCGTTCAACAACAGGAGTGCCGCCTCCAGATGAACCCGTGTGCTGCTGACAAGCCCGATTAGAAACATACCAATGATGACCAGTTCCAGAGTCAGGAATCCGTTGTCGGCTTTTGCAAGGAGCTTCTGCTCGAGGGGATCCGATGCAATCAGGTGGACAAATGCCGCGGCGGAGGAAAGCCCGGAGGTAAGAAACAATAGTCCGAGAATGGAGCTGTTCCAGAGGGGTCTGGCACCGAATGCGCTCAGGAGGATGCCGGTGTAGACGCCGAGCAGGACCCCCAGCATCATGTTCGTGATGCCGATGAATTTTACCGCGGCGGACCTCTTGGCGATGCGCGCCGAAAGTGTTGACACCCAAAGGAGCCGGCTTGTGATCCATGCCGGAGGGCGGATCAACGCATTGGCAAGCAATGCGGGATACACGAGGATCAGAATCCACGAGCCCCAGGACATCGGTGATGTCGGTTGAAACGTGGTATACATCCTCCAGAAGTACCAGCGATGCGAAAGGTCAAGAAACAATGCCAGCATGCCCAGACTCAGAAGGGCGACACTCAGGAGGGGGAATGTCAGACAGGAACAGGACATTTCCCTGTGACGTCCTCTGAAAAGGAAGTATCCGGAGAGAATCATCATTCCTGCAACGAGTCCACCCAGGAACAGATAGACCGGGATCTCCCATCCCCAGAAATGCAGCGCGGGGTCGATCATCGGGTTGGTTCGTGTGCTCACCAGTTCACGCATGGAGGTGCTTTCGTTCTTGTCCGTACTCTATTTCAGGTACCAGATCTGCGGTTTCGTGCCGGCCTCCGGAAGCAGCGTGTGCTGTTCGCGGGAAGCCAGGAGGCGGCTCACTGTGCTGTTGGGATCGTCAAGATCGCCGAAGTGCATACAGTGGGTGGGGCACACGGCAACACACGCAGGCTCAAGACCCTGCTCCACGCGATGAATGCAGAACGTACATTTGTCGGCATACCCTTCGGGGTGTATGAAGCGGGCGTCGTACGGGCACGCGGCAATGCAGGCCTTGCAGCCGCTGCATTTGTCATGGTGCACCAGGACCACACCGCCTCGTTCGTGTATGTGGCTGGCGCCGCAGGGACAACAGTAGACACAGGGAGGGTCTTCGCAGTGGTTGCAGCGTTCACTCCGGATCTCCATGTGGAGGGTGGGAAACGCTCCTGTCGTGTCGTAGGCAATCCAGTCGCGGTCGTACCCTTCCGGAATTCCGTTTTCAGTCTTGCATGCCACGACGCAGTCCATGCATCCCACGCACCGTGCCGTGTCGATCACCATTCCGTACCGTGCCATGGTCATGCCTCCGCGGGCGCAAACGTGACGAAATTGACATTCATCGCAGTGCCGCCCATCAACGGATCGGTGGCATAGCGGGTGACCATCTGTGCGTCACTGGCACCTTTGCCGAAGGCGTGTTTCAACATGCGGCTGGTGTGACCGAAGCCGTGAACCATGTAGACGCATTCCGGACGGATCCGCTCGGTAACGCGGACCCTGATGCGATTGCTGACAACACCGTCCTGGTTCTTCAGCCGGACATACTGACCATTCGTCAGTCCGTTTTGCTGAGCGGTCTGCGTGTGTACCCAGATCTCGTTTTCGCTCATTGCGTCAGACAGGATCCGGTTGGAGTGTGTCCTGCTGAATGAATGGACGGGTGCACGTCCGAACAGCAGCCGGTAGTAACCGGGCGGCCCGGCAGGAGGCCGGTGATACACCGGGACGGGATCGAATCCTGCCTTCTGCAGTTGAGGGGAGAAGAACTCGATCTTTCCGCTGGGTGTGGGAAAAGTCGGGGCAAGCCCTTCTTCATAGTACACCGGTTGATGCGGGCCACGGAGAATTCCATTCTTTTTCAAGGCCTCGTAGTCATAGCCGCCTGCTTTCAGACGATACCGGAAATACTCCTCGATATCGTTCCAGGGGAAATAGGCACTGAGACCCAGATGCCCGGCCATCTTCCTGGCAATCCACCAGTTCGGCTTCTGATCATGCGGAGACGCGACAACAGGTTGCCGCAAGGCGATGAACGGTTCACGAAACCATTCCACATTGAGATCGTCGTGGCGTTCAAGGTAGACCGATTCCGGCAGGACGACATCCGCCCATCCCGCGATCTCGCTGGGGATGACATCGACGACCACCAGGAGATCAAGATTCTGGATGGCCTTGATCGTCTCTGCTTCATTAGGCAGAGCGTGAAGCAGGTTTGTGGCATACACCCACCAGCCCATGATCGGATACGGCTGGCCGGTTAGCGTTGCTTCGCGGATACCGGTCGTGATGGTCTCGTGTGCAAAGGGATACTTCTGGCCGGGGTTATCGACTTTTCCGCGCACACTCGGGGGGTACTCCGGATACGGGTAGGGAGGCAGGTCCATACTCACAGGTGTATAGAATCCGCCCTTCCGTCCCCAGCTGCCAAGCAGTGCGTTCAGGAGAGCGATGGCCCGGCTGCGCTGGGCATCATCGCCATACCATGTGACGTGACGGCCGGGGTGCACGAGTGTCGCAGGTTTGTGCGCCGCCATCTCTCTCGCGGTTCTTTCGATCACCTCCGGTTCGATACCGGTTTCCGGATATGCCCATGCAGGAGTGAAGGGAGCCAGGGACGCGGCAAACTGTTCAAATCCGAAGCCATGTTGTGCGACATAGTCACGGTCGTACAATCGTTCCGTGACGATGACGTGCATCCACGCGAGAAGAAGGGCAATGTCTGTGCCGGGTTTGATCGGGAGATAGTGGGATGCCTTCCCCGCAGCAATGGAGTACCGTGGATCAACCACAATCAGGCTGGCGCCATTGCCGATGGCATCCGCGAATTCCTGCACCTGCGTATTATGCATGTTCTCGCCGAGATGATTGCCAATCAGGACGAGACAGCGTGCGTTGCGGATGTCGGTGCGTTCCGGAGAACTGACGTCTTCGCCGAATGTCAGGCGAAAGCCTGCATCGCGCGGTCCGCGACATTGTGCAAAGGATGGGGCGGCAATGTTCGGACTTCCATACGCCTTCAGCAGGTGCTTCAGGAAATTGCCGCCGATGCCGTGGCTGAAGAGCGCAACGGCCTCGGGCCCGTATCGTTGTTTGATGGATTGCATCTTCTGTGCGATGTACTCGAAGGCTTCATCCCAGGTCACTTCCACCCATTCTTCCTGGCCGCGGCTGCGCTTGCGGAGGAGCGGTGTCCGGAGGCGATCGGGATCATAATGTGCGCCGACACCGCCGGTGCCCCGTGGACACAATCGTCCGTTGCTGAGCGGGTCAAGAGGGTTTCCTTCAATTTTCCACAGAGCACCATCGCGGACCGTTGCGATGGCTCCGCATTTCCAGAAACAGATATCACAGAACGTCGGGACAGTCCGGATCCCTTTCTCTGCTGACAAGCCGGTTGAAGGCAACGTCCCTGCGGCTCTCAGGGCGGCAGTCCCTGCAGCGGCAGCGCCGACCGCTGCGCCAGAGATCTTCAGGAATCTTCTACGCGACAGAGCGCTCATATCATGGTGTCCGATGAAATCGTAATGTTGACAATCGTCCGTTTGATAGTACTGCAATCAACAACTTCCTGATACACGGAACACAGTCAGATATTATGCCAAAATGAAATTGCTGAATTTGCCGTATTTTGCCGTTTTTCCCCTCGTTTCATTCTGAAATCTGCGAAAAAAGCCTGCATCGGAAATCCCAGCTAAACAGTGTAGAGAGGTATGCAGAACACGTTGTGTCGAGTTATGGGGACAACACCCATGGAAAACCGGGAAGAACGCATTCAGCGGGCCCTGAACGATCAGAAAAGGAAGCATCTCGAAGAGCAGCGCGGAGTCCGGTTCTTCCAGGGAGACCGGCGCATGCCGCCGGATGCTGAAGGGGACTGGCTGGGATACATTGCGGAATTCGAGCGGCAGTATTCAGCGCACAAACGGATCAGTGTACGTGCATTCATTGGCCATTCGGGCGTACAACCGCTTGCATCGATCCCGCCTCAGGAACTGGATGCAACACTTGAGGGATTGCTGGAACTCCTGCTCGATAACAATATCGTGATTCACTTCGGGAGGCCGGTGTCCGATGCCGAGGCATACCGGTTCATCACTGAGGAGTTGCTGGAAGAGGAGATGGACAACATCCGCATTGACGGCATGATCCACACGTTTGCCTACAACGACTTTCATCCGGATGAAGCCAGCACCATACGCACAGTCGTTGAGGATGGTCTCCTGGCGTTCTTTACGCGCGACCGTGGAGCGCTCTGGAGGATGGCGTCGCACGCAGACGGGTCTGCGCCAGATCATCGTCGCGCTGTTTCGAGCGAGCTCATGAGCTCCTGTGAGCAGGTCTATTCCCGTATCGCCGCCTTCACTGGCCATGGTGTCGGGATAGTCACATGTGCCATTGACGGGAGAGATGCCGAAGCACGCTGTTTGATCTCGTGGGCCGGGATTGAGCGGCAGACACGGCTGGTGCATGGCGGATCGGGAGAAGCGGTGATCCGCCTGCATCAGAACCGTTACCATACCTGGGACATCGTACGCTTGGCACTACCAGGGCTCATGCCTGAAGAAGAGTAACCTGCAATCTTTCCCGCTCTTCGCTAGGCCGGCTGGACCGGTGGTTGTTGCTTCGTGTCGGCCTTGGGTTTGAACAGAGCATACCCGATCAGGCCGCCGAGCAGACCGAACAGCGGGTAGATGATGAACGAGCTAATCACGCTGACGGCGGAGAGGGTTCCTTCCATCATTCCCTGCTCCATCTGTTCCAGAGCTTCCGGCGGCATCTGTTCGAGGAGGCCCATGCTATCGTAGAGGCCGATCACTGCTTTATATGTCGCTTCTCCGGCCACATTGCCGATGGTATACAGGAAGACTGCTGAAAGGATGTTGCTGAACAGCGCTCCGAAGAGCCCCGCCAGCGCGCCCAATGCAAGCGCGTCGCTGTTGCTCAACGGCGGCATCTGCGGGGTGAGATCTTTCTTATAGAAGAAGACCGCCATCACGCCGCCGAAGAGGACACCCGCGCAACAGAGGCAATTGACAAAGCTGAGGAACGGGATTCCTGAAATCAGACCAATGATTATACCGCCATACAGTGCGGGCATCAATTTGCTCGGTTTTTCAGGCATCGACTGAGCCTTTCGGTTGGTGGATGACAGGGGTGGATTGCGTGTGCCATTCGTGAGCGGCGCCCAGAACAACAGGAAGAATGACAAAGGGTATCAGAAAGCCGAACACCGCGCCGGTCACGAGCCGGGAGACGGCGGTGACACCGGCTAGGCCGGTGATGCCGGCCGCCACATCGACGAGCATGGGTACAAGTGCAAGGATCAGCAGTCTGCGGGACGGCGTATGAGGTTGCCGCAGGTCGCGGACCAGAGGGTAAAGGAGCATGCCCAGGAAAAACGCGAAGTAGATGGCCGAGCACCGCATACAGACAGGAAGAGGCGCGCCGAAGAGATGAAGCGAACGGCTGTCGAGCTGATGGCACACACGATGAAACCCATCATACAGCGCGTCACTCCAGAAGTGTGCGCCGTCGCCGCCCAATGTCAGCAGCGGAGCGGCAATCAGCAGCCCGCACCACAACACTGTTGCGGCAAGTATGAATACGTACACCAGATGGGCTTTGTGCATTGACCTTGCAACGAAATGTGTGGTCAAGCCGGACGTCGACTAATTATCCGATAGCAACTTTTCATATTCGGCTTTGTATTGCCGGATCGCCCGGTAGAGGGCCTCGGCGATTTTTTGCTGGCCCGCGTTGCTCTTCAGAAACTTCTCTTCATTTCTGTTCGACACAAACCCGGTTTCCACCAGGATATTGGGCATTGCCGAACCGACCAGCACAAAAAAGCCGGCCTGCTTGGCGCCGCGGCTTTGAAGGCCGGAGATCTGGTTCGCTTCCCTGTGGACAAGATCCGCGAGGATTTCGCTTGACTTCACATGCGCACTCTGTGCCATGGTCACGAGAATGAAGTTCTCGTCGGTGAGATTCCGGTACCGGGCTTCATACCCTTCTTCCAGCTTGATCACCGCGTTTTCTTTCTCGGCAATAGCGATGGCTTCTTCCGTCCGGCCAGGACCCAGAAGATACAGTTCCATTCCCCGGACAGGACTCGGCTTGCGTTCCGTTGAGTTGCAGTGGATGCTGATGAAGAGCTTCCCACCTGCTTCATTGGCAATCTGCCCCCTGCGGTAGAGAGGCACAAACACATCGGTGGACCGGGTGTACACAACCCGGACATCTGGCATTCCCTTCTTGATCAGGACGCCGAGTTTTCTGGCAATGGCCAGGGCGACGGTCTTCTCATACACGCCGGTGACCCCGATGGTCCCCGGGTCGTAGCCGCCATGTCCCGGATCAAGAACAATCACGTCCAGATCCCATTGCTTCCGCTGCTCTGAGAGATCCGGTGAAGGGGGGGGCGTCCGCGCGGGAGTCTTTGCAGACTCCTTCCGCGCCGGCGGCTTCGACTGGCTTTCCGTCGGGTCGTAACCGGTTGGACCGGGTGTGCGGATGGAAACCAGGATATCCTGTGATCCTTCTTCCCTGAGTATTTCGGATGCGGCGACCTTACCGGCGAGTCTGAATGTCAGCTGCACCGACGTGGGACTCTGGATTGCCACGATGTCCTTGACGATGCCGGATCCTTTCAGGGCGTTGATGCTTTTGACATCCGCCTTCACATCCACAAGCGTAACATACAGCCAACCGTCCTGGCGCAGCCAGCTCTCAACGTCCGCGATATGCTTTGCGGAGATAATGCGGATGAGCATGCCGTTTGCTTTCGGTTCAAGCACAACCGAAGGGACGTCGAATGCAGACGATGATGGAGTAGGTTTGACGCGCAGGACGTCCGTGGCGGATTCAAATGTTGCAGTCTTGTTGAACACAAGCGAGAAATAGGGAAGGAACGATCGCAGCGGGACGAAGAATGATCCGGCCGCGTACTGGACATTTGCCGGGAGCTGGTACACGGTCTGCCGTTGTGCCTGATCGGTAACGATGATAAACGAACTGCCGCCGGTCACCTTGATCCTGTACGGGCCCTGTTTCACCTCCATCTTGCGGGCCTGGTGGTTTTCGTAGGGGATCACCTGGAAGGTCTGCGCCAGATCAGTGAGCGAGGCATAGAGGATGCCGCCGGATCGGAACACTCCGATCACGGCGGTGCGCTGCGGGTCCTGTTCGAGGATGAGCCGGACACTGTTCTCCTGAGCAATCAGCGACAGGGGAACGCAGAGCAACAGTGCGAACACCAACGCAGGAAGTGTCATCGTGCGAACGGCTTCGTACAAGGGCAGCAGTGGGTGGGTGATTCTTTTGAGACCACGGTCTCTTCTTCCGTTGCGCGACGCAAGCACAGTCGTGTGCTGTGCAAGATGTATACCGGGTCGAAGCATGAAAAGTCCACGTGCCAACATGCGTGATTACCGGAACCGGATTTCGAACAGTGCCCGCACCATGATCCGGAGAAGCTCCCATCGCGGGTGTCGTGTGCGGACGATGTACTGGTGTTGAACGTCCCGGCCCTCAGTCGTATCCCGGGTGCTGATCATAACGGAAATGGGAAACTCGGTCATTGAACGGTCCCGTTGGAAAGCTGTGTTGTGACGATCACATGTCGTTGTGCGAGGCTGCGGATCATCTCCTGCCCGGGGACGCATGCTTCGGGGGGCATGACACCCCGCGCGGTGATTGTTCCGTCGGCAAGCATGATTGCCGTTATTGATGTCGGAAAGGCGGTCGTCCGCATCATGGCCGTCATCCGCGTCTTTGCATCATACGCATCCACGCATTCATACACAAGAGTCTGAGCCTTCCCGCCCTTGAGTCCGGACAGCACCGCCCGGGCGAGAACAACGTCGCTATCGTCTGACGCGAGGCGTTTTTTCAGCAGTTCTGTGAATAATTCGCGAGACGTTCTGATGCCTCCTGCACCGACCAGCGGTTCAGCAGATGCAAACCCGAGATCGAGGAGCAGCTTGAACTTCTCGCAGTGACCCGGGTACCGTATGGTCTTATAGTCGAGCATACGGACTTTCCCCCGGAGCGTACGGGTCAGAGTGGAAAGTCCGCCGGAAGTGTAGAACGCTTCCAGCCTGCCGTACGGCGGCGGGAAGATAATCTCCTCCAGGCCGGTCATGGACGGCACAAGACGAACGGTGCCTTCCTCGAGAACCTCTGCAGGCTCGAGATACTCGTTGAGCAGTCCCTCTGCCGAAAACACCAGCTGGTATCCGAGGGGTGGACGGGGGTGCTGGGGAAGACCGCCGACGCGAAGCTGTATGGTGTCAACCTGGTCGAACACCTCCAGGCCGGTGACAGCAAGGATATTGATGAGGCCCGGCGCAAGACCGCAGTTCGGGATGACTGTGACATCACGCGCCCGGGCATCTGCGTCCAACGCCAGCTGCCTGTCGACAACATCGTTGTTTCCGCCGAGATCGCACAGATGAACACCGGCGGCAATTGCTGCCCGGGTGATTGCTTCATTGACGCTGTACGAGACGGCGCTGACGGCAACGCTGCAACCCTTCATCGCATCGAGCAGTGCCGCAGAGTCCCGGACATCCAGTTGCAGGGGGTGAACGTTTGATCCGATCGCTTTTGCCGTCGCACCGGCCGTGTCGCCGCTGATGTCGGCAAGGACAACACGGTTGTTGATCGAGGCCATGGCCAGGTCGTATGCCACAGCCCTGCCCATCATACCTGCGCCCAGAACCAGATACTGTGTGGGTTGTTGTGCCATTGCTATTTCCGTATTTCTCCGGTTTCCCTGCTCCAGAACAGAAGATCCAGTTCATCCATGGGGATGCCGATCTGATCCGCGAACGCACGGAACTGGTCCTCGATGGTCAGATAACGCCTGGTGGTCATCGTCGCCGGAACGGACCGGAGCACTCCATGGTACCGCAGGTTTCGCAGGATGTGCCGATCCAGGATAGCCAGATGCCGGAATCCGACGTTCCGGAGGAAATGAGAAGCCTCTTTCATGCCGAGTCCATGCACCGTTGTAGCCAGCCATTGCCGCACGGGCCGGCTGTCCGCCGCAACTGTTCCCTGCCCCCGTCTTGCCGCATCCAGTTGAACAATAATGTCCGCAAACTGCGCACGAACATCAAGAAGGCGTTGCGCTTTCGTATTGTGAAAGCGAATATAGGAGTCTGGTCTCCTCAGGATTGGCGTCGGGTCGAAGCCCTGTTCGCGGAATCCGCCATCACGCAGTGCCTGCACGGCAGTGTCGGCATGGGCGGCACTGGACTGCGGTGTGAGGATGCAATACGCGAGCTCGTAGAACAGGTCTTCCGTGCGGACAGAGGCAAACTCCTGGAGCCGTGTGCGGATCGGTTCACGGCGCTGGGTATATTCAGACCGGAGCTCAGGAAGCGCGCGATAGCGGGGGCGGTTCATGCGAGGCGTACTCGCGGTGTCGTGCCATCATCCTGCACACGCACGAGTCCGTCCCGTTCGAGTTGCCCGAGAATCCGCCGGAGCCACTTCATGTTGCGGTCGGAGAAGTGCGGGAGGACGGCCTTTCCCAGTTGTGCAAGGGGGAGAGAATGCCCGTTCCGGAGTCCGCGGAGGTGTTCGATGATGTGACCGCGGTGGATCCGCTCCGGCACTCCGTAAAACGACGGCTCACTTTTTTTCCGGATGGCGGCCACCCGCTTCATTCCGGTTCGTGACCGGCAGTGCGATGCGACGGGACAGGCATCGCACTGCGGCGTCCTGGCCGTACACACTGTTGCACCGAGATCCATCAGCGCCTGATTCCATTCATACCCGTTCCGGGGCGGAAACTGTTTCAGCGCGTGCGCTTCAACATCGCGAAGAGGACGCATGTCCGTCAGAGTGCTCATCGACCAGAACACTCGCGAGAAGAAGCGCTGGATGTTGACGTCGACAACAGGAACAGGCAGCGCGAATGCGGAGCTCATGATTGCCCGGGCTGTGTATCGTCCGATGCCGGGCAGATCCATAAGCTCCTTTTCAGTCTGCGGCAGTATTCCGCCGGACGTATGCGCAACGGAATGTGCGAGCCGGTGGAGACGGACTGCGCGGTTGTTGTAGCCCATTCCCCGCCACATGCGTATCACATGGGATCGTCGTGCCCTGGCAAGTGAGTGCACCGTGGGAAACTGTGCAAGGAAGGCCGAGTACTTTTCCAGAACGCGGCTGACCTGCGTCTGCTGGAGCATTACCTCTGACACCAGGATGCGATACGGATCCCTCTCACCGCGCCAGGGAAGTTTGCGGCCGGACCGGCGGTACCACCGGAACACCGCCGATTGGAACTCCGTCACGGTATCCCCTTCATCATCATCTCACCAATGCGTACTATTGCGTCCCGGTTTCCCTCGAGAATGTCCATACGCAGGAGTTCGGCAGGCGACAACCAGGCCAGTTGTTCAAATGTGTTGTTCACGGGGTCGCCACTGTAGGAGGATACGAGGAAGTAGTGGATCCGGTATGCCTGATCGCCGTAGTTCCAGTCCTGGATGAGGAATTTTTCCCCGGGAACGGCATCAATCTCGAGTTCCTCGCGGAGTTCCCGGACGAGGGCCTGGGCGGGCGTTTCACCTGCTTCCACCTTCCCACCGGGAAACTCCCATTTAAGAGGATAGCGCACAGCACGCCTGCGCTGGCCGGCGAGGACGGTGGCGTTTCTGACGAGAATGCCGACAGACACTTCCTTCATGCCTATAAATGTACGAAAAACAAAAAGGCTCTCAAAATTCTGCAGGAAGGGAGAAATGTCACGAATAGTAGAACACAAATTCCTCGATGCGGGGATAAAAAACCGATTCAAAACTGCCGTTTTTGAGTTGTTTTTCGTGTAGGAATGTTCCTACATGAAAATTACCAAAAAATCTGACACAAAAATCAGAATTTGTGGAATTGACATAACACTTGCAATTGCGGAAATTACGGATGAAAAGCTGCACAACCATTGTGGCGGGCACGGCGTCTTCAGGGGAGGACGCCATGCTCGCCATGGGGGATTTACACGGGGGGAGTGACCCCGGCTACCGCAGTCCGCTCATCGCTTGAAGATTTTCTTCACTGCATCATCAACCCTTGACTGTTTTTCCTTCTCCAGCCGTTCCTCAAGCTCTTTCTTCTTTGCATCGACGAGAGCGATATTCTCCGTTACGATGGCCTGATATTCTGCGAGACGTTTCTCCGCTTCGGCACGTTTGGCCGCATAGATTGCCTCGAACTCTTTCCTCTTGTCGTTGATAAAACCGTTCAGTTTCGTCCGGATTTCCGCCTGCAGTTTTGCCAGTTCGGCTCCCAGCACCGCCTTCACGCGTGAAGCGAACTGCTCATCCAGGTCGGTCGAGAGAGCCGCCTTGAATCCTTCCGGGCTCTGCCAGAGCCGGAGGTCCGCATCAAAACCGCTGACGCCGCTCAGGACCTCCCGTGCCAGTCGGTCTCCGATGTTTGCGGGCGCCGCCGCGTAGACGATGTCCATGTTGCGAAAGTCCAGCTCGGCCCGCGCATCAAAGTTCCGCCCCGGAATCTTCACGACAATGTTCGTACCGAGTTTCGCGTTTTTGATGGTTGCGGGCAGGAAATCCTCGCGACCGAGAGAGTACGACGCAAGAGGAACGCCCGTGATCCCAGCCTTGTACTCATCCAGCGGTTCGCTCCGGGTCCGGTCGAAGAGAGCTGAGAGTGATGCGGCCACCGTCTTTCCGCGAGATCCCTTCAGATCAATCGTCAACGGGATCTTCGTGATGCGCTGATCGCTGCTGATGTTCTTGACCTGTCCGCGCGCATAGAAGAATTCAGGATTCTGTGTCTGGTCGGTTCCGCCCGAAACGTTGATGGACTTGATCCAGAATTTCGGGTAGGCGCGATCCGTTGGGAAAAGGATGTCCTGTCCTTTCATCCGGGGTGGTGTCTCCATCCCCTGCTTCGCTGTGTAGTTCTGAATTTTCTCACGGGCAAGGTCAACATACGACAGATACGTCTTGACCTCCTGAAGGAGCTGCTTTCCCACCAGCACTTCAGCGATACCCATCGTGTTGATATCCGGAAGTCTTGCCAGCGCAAGAATTTTCCGGTAATCATCGGCGGCGATGTCATCAATGGCGGCGACGGCCGTGGAGATCTGCTGCATGTCGGCGGTGATCGCCTCCCGCCGTGTGGTGTACGTGGTCACGATCTCATTGATGTTCTTCCTCGTGTCGTCGACGGTCTTGAGTGCGGCGGTTATGGAGGCGACGTCTTTCAATGCCGGCGGGTTGATCGAGCGGACGGCAGAATCCATGGCAACAAGACGCTGCTTTGTCTGTTCGACGTCTGCAAGGGTGGCTTTCCACTGTGAGGTTGCCAGTGTCGCCCGTGTCTTCAGTGTCTCAATGTGACTGATGCTGCGGATATCCACGGCCTTGATAAGGCTGTCGATGTTGATGCCTTTGCGCAGAATCGCCGGATCAAAGATCGGAGTCTTTTCAACACTTCGGGCCAGTATCTCCTCAGCGAGCGCCGTGAACGAGCCCTTTTCGGACGCAGCCTGCATTCGCTTCGATGCGCTGCCGGGCAGCGCGCCAAAGGTCGTGCGTTTGGTGCCGACGATACAGTCATTCACCTCCATGGTCTCGATGATATACTTGCCGCGGAGGAGTTGTCCGGGGTCCATGGCGAACCGGATTGTTCGCGTCTCGAACAGATTGAACCACGGGTCATCCGGATTGGCTACCTGAAGCCGGGCCATGGTGATCCCGAGAGGGGAGAGGGACAGGGAGAGGTCGTCGATCTCCACGAGAGAGCCCATGGCCTCTTCACCCGCATACTCAAGTCCGGCTTCGATCCATCGGTCGATAAAGAAATAGAGAACGACGGCGACGATGAGCAGCGGGATCAGCACGAAGAAGACGAAGTTCTTTCTCATGGCTCATCCTCCCAGGCTGCGCAGCTTTTCATACCACTGCACCAGTCTTGACTGTTTGAGGATCTGGTACACTTTCCACCGGGAGATTTTCTGTCCCACCGAAGTGCGGAATGCAACGACAAAGCGCTTCATGCCGATGTACACCGGCACAAAGAGTAGCAGCGCGCTCACGAAACTGCCCATGACGACGGTATTGTTGAACCGGGTCAGCGGTGCGACGGGTGCATTGTAGAGTGCAGTCCATGTGGACTGGAGGGCCTCGATGTTGACGAGCACCTGATAGCCCACCCAGTGAAAGAGAGGGTCGAGCAGCCATGCAACCAGACTGAAGACGGAAAGCGAGAGCAGGGCGGCGGCGAGATTGACGTTGAGGACGAGAATGATCAGCCACACGACGATCCCCTGCAGGGTGAGCATTGGAGAGAGCCCGAGGATCGAGCCGAGTGCAAATCCGCCCGCCACCTGCGCAGGCGTCTGTCCTTCACGAAGGATTTTGATGAAATCACGAACGAGGGTGATCCAGAACATTATGTATTCTCCTCTTTTCCAAACATTGCTGGCATCTCAGGCTTTAGGTGTACGGACCGGTGATCTCCGGCTCACGGATTCAATATCCCACCGCTGCGCCCCCGAGACGCGGATCGGATCTGCCGCGCCAGGTACCGTTCCTTCTCAGGATCGACGGAGCCATGGACAGGGCATGAACCAGTTTCGTTGCATGGCCGAGGCGGTGGAGGGATTCCACGGCGTCAGGCGTGAAGCCGCTTCCCTCCAGAAGTATCGTATCGGGAAGGTGCTGATGATGGAACCGCGGCGCGTCCACCGCAGTGGTGATATCCATGCCGTAATCCAGGATGTTGGAGATCACCAGGAACACTGTGGTGATGATACGTGGACCTCCGCTGGCACCCGTGATCAGGAGCGGTTTGCCGTCCGGATCGACCACGATCGTCGGAGTCATGGACGAAAGGATGCGTTTTCCGGGCGCAATGGCATTGGCCTCACCCTGAACAAGCCCGAACGCGTTCGGGGTGCCGGGTTTCGCGGCAAAATCATCCATCTCATTATTCAGCAGAAAGCCTGCCCCGGCGACCGTGACGGCGGAGCCGAAGCTGTGATTCAGCGTGGTGGTCAACGCCACGGTATTCCCCGCGCTATCGGCCACGGAGAAGTGGGTGGTATGAATACCTTCGCGATACTCGAGCGGTGCACCGTGGGAAACGTCTGCAGACGGCGTCGCACGGTCAGGCCGGATGGAAGCTCTCCGCAGGGCGGCATATGATTTCGAGGCTAGTTGCTCCTGCGGGATCGTCAGGACATCGGGATCGCCGAGAAAAAAGTTTCTGTCGGCAAATGCCCGCCTCATCGCCTCGACCGTGTAGTGGATGGCTTGCGGCGAGTGCCATCCGAGTCCCTCAAGGTCGTACGCTTCCAGCATGTTTGCGATGAGAGCAATGCTCAAACCGCCGGATGACGGAGGCGGCATCGACACAATTGTGTGATCGCGGTAGTGCACAGTAACGGGTGTGCGCCAGACTGCGCTGTAGCTCGTGAGATCCTCCCGGCTGATGAGGCCATTGCCCCGGCGCATTTCAGCTTCGATGAGTGCGGCAGTGGGACCTGCATAGAATCCCTCCGGCCCTTTGTCAGCAATTCTCTGCAAGGCGTTTCCGAGATCGGGGTTTTTCAGAATTTCCCCTGCCTGCAGCGGGTGACCACCGGGGAGAAACAGCGCCGCCGATGCCGGGAAGCGGGAAAGCCGGGCAGAATCCCCTTTCACCGCGCCGGCAAGATCAGATGTCACCGGAAACCCATCGCGCGCCAGCCGTATTGCAGGTTCCACAACCTGTGACCAGCGAAGACGGCCGAAGCGTTCGTGGACAGCAGAGAGCCCGGAAACCGTTCCCGGCACTCCCGCGGCTTGATGACCTGTGATCGATCCCTCTGTCGGTGTGCCGGCGGCATCGAGGTACATGTCACGCCGTGCAGCGAATGGCGCCTTTTCACGGAAGTCGAGTGCCGCGGTCGTGCCGTCGTGCATTCGCAACACGAGGAATCCTCCGCCGCCAAGATTTCCGGCTTCAGGCATCACGACGGCGAGGGCAAATGCTGTGGCAACGGCAGCATCGACCGCGTTTCCTCCCTGACGTAAGACACCGACGCCTGCTTCAGCGGCAAGCGGCGCATCGCTTGCAACCATCCCCCGCGTTCCCACAGCCGGCGGCAGCTGCTGCACGAATTCCCATGAAGGCGGCAGAACAGCCGGTGAAGGGACGAAGAATTGGTCTGTTGATGCGCAGCCGGAGATGACGGTGAGTGCGATGACGGCTATGCACTGGAGCGCAAACGATATGTGAGTGCCGGACGCAGTGCGGTGGCGCATGAGGGTGTCTCTCAAAGGATTTTCTGAAGAGACAAGATAGGAGAAAGAGCGTGTAATCGCAACCGCGTATGATGGGACAGGAAACCAGTGCGACAGGGGACCCGTGGGACAGGACCCGCGGGACAGGACGCCTGCGAGACAGGACACCGGCCGTACCCTCCCTTGCATGGGGCGCTCATGCTGCGTATCTTATACCACACTGGCGACGACGAGCGGAATGACAAACAATCCTGCAGAATTCTATCCCATAGAACTCAAGACGTACGAACTCGATCATCGCGGTGAAATGCCTCTCTGGGTGATCTCCCGGACCCTCCAGGAAGCTGCGGAGTACAATGCGGTAGATCTGGGCTTCGACACAGAAACCATGCTGAAGCAGTCCCTGACATGGTTGCTCGTCCGGCTGCAATTGCGCGTGGGCTCGGTCCCGACCCAACGCACGACGGTCAGGGCCGAAAGCTGGCCATCAGGTGTGCAGAGCCGGTTTGCCCTGCGTGATTTCCGGCTCTGGTGGGATGGTGCGACGGAGCCGTTTGCCGTGGCTTCCAGCGCATGGATGCTTCTGGACATGCACCGCAAGCGTCCGGTTGTCGTCGAGGACCACTTTGGCCGTGATCACCTGAAGCGGACCGATCATATGGTCCTCGATCCCTTCCCCTCGATCAACCCCTCCGGGCATCCGGATTTCACGATGGATCTGAAAGTCCGCCGTGCAGACCTGGACATCAATGATCACGTCAACAACACTCACTACGCCGAGTGGCTTGCGGAAGCCGTACCTGAAGCTGTCTGGCGCGGCAACAGTATCACAGCCCTGGATATTGAATACAAACGTGCCGTGCAGTTCGGGGAGACCATCCGCATAGACTCCTATGCCGTCAATGCATCGACCTACCTCCATCGTATGACGGGAAGCGGGGGGCGGGGGGACGTGGTGATGGCACGCACTGTGTGGGTGCCCCGTTGACCAAATCCGTCCAGGAACGGACAGGACTGCTGTCCGGACAAACGCTTCACCACTACCGGATTCTGTCGCGAATCGAATCTGATGAACCGGGGGAACTTTACAGGGCAGAAGACCTCCGGCGTACACGCACAGTCGCACTCAGGGTCCTGCCTGAAGCCCTGATGCGGGCTGGCGAGACTCGTGAGCGCACCATCCAGGGCGTGCGTGCTGCCTCGTCGCTGGACCATCCGAACATCTGTGCCGTGGCAGATATTGCGGACACGGATGACGGCCGGGTCTTTGTGGCAATGGTCTGCTATAACGGGGAAACCGTCCGGGAAAAGCTGCACCGGGGTCCGCTCACAGTGGAAATGTCCATTGCCATTGCACGTCAGATGGCTGAAGGCCTGGCGATGGCCCACGACCATGCAATCATCCACGGCCACCTGAATCCATCGAGCATCATGGTGACTGACGATGGCGTGGTGAAGATGCTGGATTTCGGGTTGCCGCAGCAGAGCATCGTCCGGGACGAAGGCAGGATGGGCGGTGAGACGATTCCCGAGTACAGAGCGCCGGAGCAGCTTCACGGGGATCTTCCGGATCAGCGCTCGGATATCTGGACGTTCGGCGTGATTCTCTATGAAATGCTGACCGGCATCATGCCATTCCGGGGGAGAGACCGTTCCGGCCGCATGGCCACCGTTGTCGCCGAGGATCTTGCAGAACCGGCCGCGCTTCGGGCGGAAGTGCCGGGTTCGCTCTCGCATCTCTGCCGGCGATGCCTGAATAGTGATCCGCATCTCCGTCCGCAGAGCATGAGCGAAGTGCAATCACTGCTCGGACACTGGCCGTTTGAAGTCAACACCGGGGGGCAGTCATTCTGGAACCGCGTGCGCGGCCGGTACATCGCCGTGGGAGTCGGGCTGCTTATCGTCCTCACAGCTCTCTTAGTGCTTCTCTTCTCACGGTGACCGCAGTTCGTGCAATCATCAAACGTTTCAGTCCTCTACAGAGCAAAGGAGCACATCGTGAAGTGTATCGTTGCGGTATGGATGCTCTTCTGGGCCTGGTCCGGAATTCAGGCACAGCCAGTGGTTACCCCCTTGTCGTCCGGCGGCACGTACGACGCATCGATTCTTTCTCCCGGCGCACTGCTGGGATTCGTTCCTGGTGATCGTCCGGCACGCTATACCCAGGTCATGGACTACTGCCGGTATCTCGCGTCCAAGTCCAACCGGGTGCGGCTCACGGAGATGGGCCAGACCTATGAAGGGCGGACGCTGCTCTCTCTCGTCATTTCCGATCCGGCACATGTGCAGAAACTCGATCAGATACGCGGCGAGCATGCTCGACTGGCTGATCCGCGTTCGATAGACGATGCATCGGTCCGGTCGCTGGCGGAAACCCTCCCTGCAGTTGTCTGGATCGGCTATGGCATCCACGGAAACGAACTCTCTTCGGTGGATGCGGCGCTGCACGTGGCCTATCAGCTTGCAGCCGGAACGGATACGCTGACCCTGAGGATGTTGAAGAACCTGGTCATCTGCATCGACCCGATGCAGAACCCCGATGGACGTGAGCGGTTCCTCGCACAGATGGAGCAATGGAGCGGTGCACTGCCCAATCCCGATGCACAGAGTCTTCACCATACCGGAATCTGGCCGTACGGCAGGGGGAACCATTACCTCTTTGACTTGAACCGCGACTGGTGTACGCTGGTGCATCCGGAAACCCGGTTCCGCGTGCAGACCGTGCTGCAATGGCATCCGCAGGTGTTCATAGATTCACACGAAATGGGTGCATACGACACCTATCTGTTCTCTCCCCCGCGTGAACCCATCAATCCGAATGTCTCCGCAAATGCTCGACAATGGTGGGGTGTGTTTGCCAAGGATCAGGCCAGGGCGTTCGACCATTACGGCTGGAGCTACTACACCCGAGAGTGGAACGATGAATGGTATCCAGGCTATGGAGCCTCCTGGGTTCTGTATAATGATGCAGTGGGAATCCTGTACGAGCAGGCACGTGTCGAAGGAACGCTGGTGAAACGTCCCGATGGCACGACGCTGCACTATAAAGAAACAGTGCATCATCATGTTGTCAGCTCGCTGGCCAATCTTGGAACAGCGTCGCGGAACCGGAAAGATCTCCTCATCCGCTACGCTGGTGCACGGCGGGAGGCCATGCGGGGTGAGCCCTGGGCACCCCGGGCGTATGCACTTCTTGCGGGTGCTAATCCCGGGCGGGTTGATCACCTCGTCGAACGGCTTCTCTGGCAGGGCATTGAGGTCCATCGTGTTGAACGCGAGAGCGTGGTCCGCGATGCGGCATCCGCGCTTGGCGAATCAGTAAAGCGCGTGACGCTTCCCGCAGGAACATATGTTGTGTATCTGGACCAGCCTGCCAGCCGTCTTGCCCGGGCCGTTCTCGAGTTTGATCCGCGCATGAGCTCCTCTTTTTTGCAGGAAGAACGGAAGTCTCTGGAAAAGGACAAGGACTCGAAGCTGTATGATGTCACCGGATGGTCAATGCCACTTGCCTACGGGATTGAAGCCTATGCGCTGAACACTCATCCGGATATCCAAACTGTGCCGGTTCGCTCGATAGAGAGGCCACAGGGCCGGGTGGAGGGCCCCGCGCGTCCCTTTGGATACCTTCTTCCGTATGATGACCGGGGTCTGGAGGCTCTCGCCCGGCTTCTCGCGTGCGGCTTCAAGGTGCGCTCCGCGCGCGAGCCGTTTGCCATAGAGGGACAGACGTACGAACGCGGGACGCTGCTTCTGAGAGGAAATGAAAATCCCGATACGCTCCGGGAGTACATACAGAAAACAGCGGAAACCTTCGGGATCACCGTGCGCGCTGCAGGGACAGCGCTCAGCACAAGCGGTCCGGATCTCGGCGGCAATGACTTTCCGCTCCTTCGTGCACCGAAAGTTGCTCTTGTCGGTGGTCAGGACGTGAACACAACAAGTTTTGGCGCTCTCTGGCATCTCTTCGATCAACGGCTGCAGATGCAGACAACGCTTCTTCCTCTGGCCGGAATTCTCTCATCGGATCTCCGGAAGTACAACGTCATCGTCTTTCCATCTGTCGGGGACACGCCCGGGATTCACCGGATACTGGACAAGACAGGATCCAAAAAGTTGCTTGAATGGATCGAGAGCGGCGGGACATTGATCACGACGGGGAGTACCTCCACCATTGTTGCAGACAGCGGCAGCACGCTGAGCGGCGTTCGGCTGCGGCATCAGGTGCTGAATAGCCTGGACGTCTATCTGCGCGCAGCCGAGCTCGAGCTGCGGGCCTCAGAGCCGGTTATTGACAGTCTGTCTCTCTGGAACGGCACGCAGAAGGTTGATACCCTGAAAGCAGCCCGGGCCGGAGCACTCAACGAAAAAGAACTGGCGCTGCTGGACGAACGCGCGAGGCTGTTCATGCCTCGCGGTGCGATCCTGCGTGTGGATCTTGACGAGGAGGACTGGCTCTGTTTCGGTGCAGGAAAGGTCGTTCCGGCTCTCACATTTACTTCCTCGGCTTTTCTATCGAGAAGTCCGGTGCGCACCCCTGCTCGTTTTTCCGATGCTGCGCGGCTGCGGCTCTCCGGTCTTCTGTGGCCCGAGGCCCGCGACCGGTGGGCGGGCTCCGCCTATCTCACAAGAGAACAGAAGGGGCGCGGACAACTTATTCTCTTTGCGGGAGAACCGGTTTACAGGGGAGCCTTCCACGGTTCAGCCCGGCTGCTGCTCAATGCAGTACTCCTCGGTCCCGGATGGGGAACCAAGGCAGAGGATTGACTCCATCACGCAAGGGGAGGCTCACGGCAGAACCGGTCATGACCGCCGGTCCGGAACATGGGTCTGGGAATGCCCGTATACTGAGTAGTCTATTATACAACGAGGTGATTCACCGTCCGGGAGGATACATGAGACAAGTTCTTGTGGTGTTGGTGGTAGTGGCATCAGTTGCGATGGGAGCGGAATCACGGCTCAGCGTTCCGTACACGCGGTTCAGCCTGCCCAACGGGCTCACCGTGATTCTGCATGAAGACCATACGACGCCGACCGTCAGCGTGAATGTCTACTACCATGTGGGGTCGGGGCGGGAGAAACCCGGACGCACGGGATTCGCCCATCTGTTCGAGCACATCATGTATGAAGGATCGGGGCACGTCCCCGAAGGCAAGTATGATGAATGGCTCGAAGCAGCCGGCGGCGACAACAATGGGTCCACGAACTCGGACAGAACCAACTACTGGATCACGGTGCCTGTCAACGCGCTCGAGCTCGCATTGTTCGTGGAATCCGACCGGATGGGATATCTCCTTAATGCCATGTCTCCTGCCAAGGTGGACG
>Ga0316601_100000273_pt1 | contig 21176 bp, 17 predicted proteins | sample OWC_soil_day5_no_FD_207663 | JGI IMG/M metagenome (GOLD analysis project Ga0316601, IMG submission 207663) | Wetland soil microbial communities from Old Woman Creek delta, Ohio, United States - OWC_soil_day5_noCT | ecosystem: Environmental > Terrestrial > Soil > Wetlands | place: USA: Ohio... | reverse complement strand
ATCCCCGAGATCCTCAACGCCATCAAGGCGCAGAACAAGGTGAACCCCGCCGGGCAGGTCGGCGCGGAGCCGGTTCCCGCGGGGCAGGAGTTCACGTACGCGGTCCGCGCCCAGGGGCGGCTCGCGACGGAGGAGGAGTTCGGCCGGATCGTGGTCCGCGCCAACCCCGACGGCTCCATCCTCCGGTTGAAGGACGTGGCCCGCGTCGAGCTGGGGTCGCAGACGTACGGCATGAGAGGCCGACTCAACGGGAAGCCGGCGGCCATCGTCGCCCTCTACCAGATGCCGGGCACCAACGCCATCGAAGCCGTCAAGGGCACCCGGAAGCTGATGGAGGAGCTGAAGACCCGGTTCCCGGACGACCTGGACTACACGGTGTGCCTCGACACCACCCTGGCGGTCTCCGAGGGGATCAACGAGATCGTCCACACCCTCTTCGAGGCGCTCGTCCTCGTCATCATCGTGGTGTTCATCTTCCTCCAGGGGTGGCGGGCGACCCTCATCCCGCTCCTCGCGGTCCCGGTCTCGCTGGTGGGGACGTTCGCCCTCTTCCCCCTGTTCGGCTTCTCCATCAACACCCTCTCGCTCTTCGGGCTGGTCCTCGCCATCGGCCTCGTCGTGGACGACGCCATCGTCGTCGTGGAGGCGGTGGAGCACCACATCGAGCACGGCATGACGCCGAAGGAGGCGGCCCTCAAGGCGATGGAGGAGGTGTCCGGGCCGGTCATCGCCATCGCGATCATCCTCTCCGCCGTGTTCGTCCCGACCGCCTTCATCCCGGGGATCACGGGGCGGCTGTACCAGCAGTTCGCCGTGACGATCGCCGTATCGGTCATCCTCTCCGCCTTCAACGCCCTCTCCTTGAGCCCGGCGCTGGCGGCATTGCTGCTGAAGCCGAAGAAGAAGGGGACCGGACCACTGCAGAAGTTCTACGACGGGTTCAACCGGATCTTCGGCCGGGCAACGGACGGGTACGTAAAGACCTGCGACCTGGCGATCCGGAAGAGCGGGATGAGCCTGCTCTTCCTGGTCGGGGTGGTGGTGGTGACGGGTCTGATGGGAAAGTCGATCGCCACCAGCTTCCTCCCCGAGGAGGACCAGGGGTACCTGTTCGCCGGCCTGCAGCTGCCGAACGCCGCCTCCCTGCAGCGCACCGACGACATCGCCAGGAAGGCCGAAGAGGTCATCACGAAGACGCCTGGGGTGAAGGATTGCGTCACCGTCGTCGGGTACAACCTGCTGAGCGGCGTCACCAGCACCTACAGCACCTTCTTCTTCATCAACCTGGAGGATTGGGCCAAGCGCAAGAAACCCGAGGAGCAGTACGACGCGATCAAGGACCGCATCTCCCGGGGGCTGCGCGGGATCCCCGGGACCATCGGCTTCGCGTTCCCGCCACCCGCCATCCCCGGCATCGGCACATCGGGAGGTGTCTCGTTCGTCCTCGAGGACCGGGCCGGCAAGGACGTCGCGTTCCTCGCCGAAAACGTCGACAAGTTCATGGAGGCGGCGCGGAAACGGCCCGAACTGGCCAGCGTCAGCACCACGTTCCTGCCGACGGTGCCCCAGATCTTCATGGACGTGGACCGGGACAAGGTTCTCAAGCAGGGCGTCAACCTCTCCGACGTCTACAGTACCCTCCAGGTGTTCCTGGGAAGCGGATTCGTCAACTACTTCAACCGGTTCGGCCGCCAGTGGCAGGTGTACGTCCAGGCGGAGGGTGACTTCCGCACCAAGGCGGAGGCCGTCGGGCAATTCTACGTGCGCAACAACGAGGGGCAGACGGTGCCGCTCTCCGCGCTCACCTCGGCCCGCAACATTGCGGGGCCTGAGTTCACCATGCGGTACAACCTGTACCGTTCGGCCCAGATCAACGCCGCCGCCGCCCCGGGGTTCAGCTCGGCACAGGCCATGAAGGCCATGGAAGATGTATTCGCACAGACCATGCCGCGGGAGATGGGGTTCGACTACCTCGGGATGTCGTTCCAGGAACAGCAGGCGCAGAAAGGGGTATCCCCGGCGGTCATCTTCGGCTTCTCGCTGCTGTGCGTCTTCCTGATCCTGGCGGCCCAGTACGAGAGCTGGTCCCTCCCGTTCAGCGTCCTGCTGGGGACTCCGATCGCAGTGGCCGGCGCCTTCGCCGCCCTCCTACTGCGGGGCCAGGAGAACAACGTCTACGCCCAGATCGGCCTGGTCATGCTGATCGGCCTGGCCGCCAAGAACGCCATCCTGATCGTCGAGTTCGCGAAGATGGAGTACGAGAAGGGGCGGCCGCTCGTGGAAGCGACCCTGGAAGGCGCGAAATTGCGGCTGCGGCCGATCCTGATGACCTCCTTCGCGTTCATCCTGGGGTGCGTGCCGCTGGCCATCGCCAGCGGGGCCGGGGCCATCTCCCGGCAGGTCATGGGGTCCGCGGTCATCGGCGGGATGACGGCGGCAACCGTCATCGCCATCTTCCTCATCCCGGTGACCTACTACGTGATGGAGCGGTTCGCCATCCGGTTCGGCGGAAAGAAAGAGGGTACTGCCGGACACGCGGCCCCGACGGATGGAGGCGGGGCACCGGGTCACGCGCCGCCGGGAAATCCCGCCGGGAAGGAAGGGGGCCCCCATGCGTAGTATCGCCATCCTGTCCGTGGTCGCCCTGGCATTCGCCGGTTGCACGGTCGGACCCAATTACACCCGTCCGACAGTGGACACTCCCCCGTCCTGGCGCGTGACGGAAGAGCAGGCGGGAAACGTTGCCGACAACGCCTGGTGGGGACAGTTCGACGACCCGGTGCTCGACAACCTGATCCGCGTCGCGCTCCAGGAAAACCTGGACCTGCAAATCGCGGCCGCGAGGATCGACGAGTTCGCCGGGAGGTACGGGTTCGTCCGCGCGGACCTCTACCCGCAGGTCGGGGTCGACGCCTTCGCCGGAAGACAGAGATTCACCGAAGAGACGGGAAACTTTGTGCCCCCCGGGACCAACTCCACGCTCAACAACTACTCGGTCACGCTCGGCGCCGCCTGGGAGGTGGACGTCTGGGGCCGGATCCGGCGCGCGACCGAGGCCGCACGGGCCGACCTCGTCGGGACCGAGGAGGGACGCCGGGCCGTCATCCTGTCGCTGGTCGGATCGGTCTCCGGGTCGTACATCAACCTGCGTGACCTGGACCGCCAACTGGAGATCGCCAAAGAGACGGCAAAATCCCGCGGGGAGTCGCTGGAACTGTTCCGGATCCGGTTCGAGGGCGGGTTCACCTCCGAGGTCGAGTACGTCCAGGTGAAGTCCCTGTACGAGGAGGCGATGGCGACGATCCCCGCGATCCAGAAGGCGATCGCCCAGCAGGAAAACGGCCTGAGCGTGCTGCTGGGGCGAAACCCGGGGCCGATCCCGCGGGGAAAGACCATCGACCAGTTGAGGATGCCCACGATCCCGCCCGGGCTCCCCTCGGACCTCCTCGAGCGGCGTCCCGACATCCTTGCCTCCGAGCAGGCCCTGGTCGCCGCGAACGCACGGATCGGCGTCGCGAAGGCCGCCTACTACCCGGCCATCAGCCTGACCGGCCTCTTCGGGTTCGCCAGCACCGACCTGTCCAACCTGTTCACCGGCTCGGCGAAGGTGTGGAGCTACGCCGTGCCGGTCTCCGTCCCCATCTTTACCGCGGGGAAGATCGCCGGCGACGTCCAGGCGTCCGAGGCGATCCAGCGCCAGGCGCTGGCCCAATACCGGCAATCCATCCAAGCGGCGTTCCGGGAAGTCGACGACGCCCTGGTGGACCGGGCCCGGACGAAGGAGCAGATCACCGCCCAGGCCAGCCAGGTAAAGGCGCTGGAGAAATACGTGGAGCTGGCACGCCTGCGCTTCGACAACGGGTACACCAGCTACCTCGAGGTACTCGACGCGGAGCGGTCGCTCTTCAACGCGCAACTGTCGTACGCGCAGAGCCAGGGCGTCCTCTTCCAGGCCGCGATCAACATCTACAAGGCCATGGGCGGGGGGTGGGTGACGGAGGCGGACAAGCTGACCGCCGGGGCGACCGGCTTGCCGCTCGGGGCGGAATCCGCGGAGTCGCAGCCGTCCTCGCCCTCGGCGGCCCCGGCCGGGAATTAGCCCGGCCCAATCGCTGTAGCGCGAATCCGGGCGCAGCACCTTCCATGAGACAGGCCGTCGACCAGGTCACCCGCCGCATCCGGGAACGCAGCCTTGCGGAGCGTCGGGCGTACCTCGAACGGATCGACCGGGCCATCGACCGCCCGCGGGGGGCCGACCGCATGGGGTGCGCCAACGTGGCGCACGCGTTCGCCGCGCTGCCGGGGGACGACAAGCGGCGCGCGGTGGCCGGGCGCGCGCCCAACATCGGAATCGTCACGGCCTACAACGACATGCTCTCCGCGCATCAGCCCTTCGAGACGTTTCCGGCGGTGATCCGCGACGAGGCGCGCCGGCAGGGCGCCGTCGCGCAGGTGGCCGGCGGCGTGCCGGCGATGTGCGACGGTGTGACGCAAGGGTTGCCGGGCATGGAGCTGAGCCTGTTCTCTCGCGACGCAATCGCCATGGGAACGGCCATCGCTCTGTCGCACGACGTGTTCGACGCGGCGCTGCTGCTCGGCGTGTGCGACAAGATCGTCCCGGGGCTGCTGATCGGCGCGCTCCACTTCGGCCACCTGCCCTGCGTGTTCGTTCCCGCGGGCCCCATGAGCACAGGGCTGGCCAATACAGAGAAGTCGAAGGTGCGCGAGCGGTTCGCCCAGGGACAGGTGGGGCGCGACCGGCTGCTCGAGGCCGAGTCGGCCGCCTACCACGGCCCGGGCACCTGCACCTTCTACGGCACCGCCAACGGCAACCAGGTGCTGCTGGAGGCGATGGGGTTGCACGTCCCCGGCGCGGCGTTCGTCCACCCGCACACCGGGTTGCGCGAGGCGCTCACGCGCGAGGCGGTGCGCGCCGTGCTGGCGATCGGCGCGGGCCCGCGCTTCACGCCGATCGGCAGGCTGGTGGACGAGCGCGTGATCGTGAACGCCATGGTAGCGCTGCTTGCCACCGGCGGCTCCACCAACCACCTGATCCACTGGGTGGCGGTCGCGCGCGCGGCGGGCATCCGGATCGACTGGACCGATTTCTCCGACCTGTCGGGCGCCACCCCCCTGCTCGCCCGCGTCTACCCCAACGGAGAGGCCGACGTGAACCAGTTCCAGGCGGCCGGGGGACCGGGCTTCGTGATCCGCGAACTGATCGACAGCGGCTGCATGCATACCGACGTGGCCACGGTAGCCGACGGCGGGCTTCCGGCGTACGGCAGGATGCCCGTCCTCCGGGGGGAACGCGTCTCCTGGAACGCGTTGCCGGATTCCAGTCCCGACGAAGCGATCGTGCGGACGGCCGCAGCGCCGTTCGCCTCCACCGGGGGCCTGAGGCTCCTGACCGGCAACCTCGGCCGCTCGGTCATCAAGGTGTCGGCCGTGCCGGACGACCGCCACGTCGTCGAGGCGCCGGCCGTCGTCTTCGACTCGCAGGAGGAGCTGCAGGCGGCGTTCGCTGCCGGGGGGCTTACGCGCGACTTCGTCGCGGTCGTGCGCTTCCAGGGGCCGCTCGCCAACGGCATGCCGGAACTGCACAAGCTCACGCCGCCGCTGTCCGTGCTGCAGGGCAAGGGGTTCCGGGTGGCTCTCGTGACGGACGGCCGCATGAGCGGCGCCTCCGGCAAGGTGCCCGCCGCGATACACGTCACTCCCGAGTCGCAATCCGGGGGTCCGCTCGGCAAGGTGCGGCCGGGCGACGTAATCCGGCTCGACGCCGTCGCCGGAACGCTGGATGCGCTGGTGGACGGCGCGACGTGGCGGTCGCGCGAGACGGCTGCGATGTCCGGGCGGCAGGCCGACGGCAACGCCCAGGGCTTCGGCCGCGAACTGTTCGGCGGCATGCGCCGCAGCGTGCTCCCCGCCGAAGAGGGCGCCTGCACCTGGCTTCCGGCCGGGGGAGGACCGCATGAACACGCCTGAACTCGCAACCCACGGCCCGGTGATCCCGGTCATCGTCATCCGGAACCTCGAGGACGCCGTGCCGATGGCGCAGGCGCTGGTCGACGGCGGCGTCCGGGTGCTGGAGATCACGCTGCGTACGCCGGTCGCGTTGAAGTGCATGGAGGCGATCGCCAGGGCCGTGCCGCGCGCCATCGTCGGGGCCGGAACGGTCCGCGGCATCGCCGACGCCCAGGCCGCGAAGGACGCCGGGTGCGCATTCGCCGTGAGTCCGGGCTACACCGGCGCCATCGGCCAGGCGTGCCGCGGGATCGGCCTCCCGCTGCTGCCTGGCGTCGCGACCGGCAGCGAAATCATGCAGGCCAACGCCGACGGCTACTACTTCCTCAAATTCTTTCCCGCGTCGGCGGCAGGCGGCATCCCGATGCTCCAGGCGATGGCCGGCCCCTTTCCCGACGTGACGTTCTGCCCCACCGGCGGCATCACCGTCGAGACGGCGCCGCACTTCCTGGCGCTCCCCAACGTCGCGGTGTGCGGCGGCTCGTGGCTCACGCCGGCGGACGCCGTGGCCGCGGGAGACTGGACGCGCATCGCCCGACTCGCCCGGCAGGCGAGCGCCTTGCGCCGCTGAAACGTCCCTTTCCGGAGGCATCCATGACGACCGGCGCCGACAGCCTGAACGACCGTAAGGTCCTCTCCCTCATACGCGACGCTTCCGGGGAAGCCCGGGAAAACCTTGCGTGGCTGCGGGCCCAGATGCCCGCCATCTTCTTCGTCACCTTGCGGGAGGAGCCGGAGAAGATCGCCACGCTCTGCCTCGGCCTGCGGCGCCTCGCGGAAAACCGGTATCTCTTCCTGTCGGACAAGCCCGGCGAGACGATGGTCGCCCGCCTGAGCGTCCCCGGGTCGATCCACGAGGCGGTTCAGCTCCTGGAGACCCGGGAGATCTCCTACGCCGAGATCTCCCACTCCTACGCCCCGGTCCCGGGGGCGGACCGCGAGCTCGAGATCCAGCGGTACGAGTTCGACCGGAAGGGCGAGTCGGAGATCTCGGCGGCGAAGGAGGTCGGCATCCCCGCGGAGATCCGGCGGGGGGTCCGGAAGGCCCTGCGTCCGTTCACCCCGCCGCTGCCGGCGCAGGAGGCGGACCAGCTGCTCCGGATCCTCTGGCTCAACAACGAGCGGTACGTGCGCCTCTCCCCCCCGCGGAGGGTGGCCCGCATCCTCTGGCTGTTCCACCAGGGACGGAGCCACGCCGGGATCTTCCTCGACATGGAGAGGGCCGAGGTCGAGAACGCGGCCGAGCGGGAGGAGTGCCGGGTCCTGTTCGCCGTGGCGAACCCGCCGCAGAGGGATTTCCTCGCCCAGATCATGGAGGTGTTCAACCGGCTGGACCTCGGCGTCCGCCGCGCCTACACGATGACGGTCTCCACGGAGATGCACCCGTACTTCCTCGGCACCTTCTACGTCCGCCGGAGGGGCGGCGGGCTGATCGGGAAGGATTCGCCCCTCTACCGGCAGCTCCGGCGGGAGCTGTACAACACCCAGATCCTGGCCACCGAGAGCCCGACCTACCGGGACTTCGTCAAGAAGCGTCTGATGACGGGGGAGGAGGCGTCCCTCGTCAACGCCTTCATCGGCTTCGCCCACACCAACCTCGCCCACAACCAGCCGCACACCTACACGCACGAGGACGTCGTCCGGGCGTTCCACACCCACCCGGAGATGGCCCTGCAGCTCGCCCGCCTGTTCGAGCTGCGCTTCGACCCGGACGTCGCGGACCGCGAGGCGGCCTACGCGAAGGCGCTGGAGATGGCCACCCGGGCCGTCGAGACGCACAACACGGGGCACAAGATGCTCGACGATTTCCGCCGCTCGGTCTTCCGCTGCACCCTGTTCTTCATCCGGCGGACTCTGAAGACCAACTTCTTCGTCCCGGAGAAGCACGCTCTCGCGTTCCGCCTCGACCCGGCGTACCTCGACGACCTGGGATCCGACTTCACCTCGGACCTCCCCCCGGAGCGCCCCTTCCGGGTCACCTTCTTCTACGGCCGCCACGGGGTGGGGTTCCACATCGGCTTCTCCGACATCGCCCGGGGCGGCTGGCGCACGATCATCGCGGGGAACCGGGACGATTACGTCACCGCCGCGAACTCCCTCTTCCGCGAGAATTACGTCCTCGCCCACACCCAGCACCTGAAGAACAAGGACATCTACGAGGGCGGCTCCAAGATGGTGGTGGTGCTGAACGCCCCGGGGGTGCAGACCCGGGAGCGGATGACCCAGCGGCTCTACAAGGTGCAGTGGTGCTTCATCCAGGCGTTCCTGGATATTTTCGTCACCCAGGGCGGGAAGGCGAAGGACCCGCGGGTGGTGGACTATTACGGCGAGGACGAGCCGATCGAGCTGGGGCCCGACGAGAACATGCACGACTCGATGATCGAGTCGATCGCGGCCCTCTCCCGCCAGCGCGGCTACATCCTCGGTATCGGCATCATGTCGAGCAAGGAGGTGGGGATCAACCACAAGGAGTACGGCGTGACCTCCACCGGCGTGGTCAAGTTCGCCGAGGTCGCCATGCGGGAGCGGGGGATCGACGTCCGGAAGGACCCGTTCTCCGTCAAGTTCACCGGCGGGACAAACGGCGACGTGGCGGGGAACGCCATGCGGATCCTCCTGGAGCGGTGCCCCCGGGTGGCCATCCGGCTGGTCCTCGACGGGACGGGTGCGCTATACGACCCGGCAGGGGCGGACCGGACGGAGCTGTCCCGGATCCTCCTCAAGGAGGACGTGGACGCGTTCGATCCGCGGCGCCTCTCCTCCGGCGGCTTCCTGGTGTACCGGAACGTGCGGAAATCCGAAGGGCTGCGCGAGCTGTTCCGGAGGGTGGAACGGACCGGGCAGGGCGTCGTCGAGCGGTGGGTCACCATGGACGAGTTCCACAAGGAGTTCGACTCCCTCCCCTTCTCCGTGAAGGCGGACCTGTTCATCCCGGCGGGGGGCCGGCCCGAGACGATCGACGGGTCGAACTGGAAGAGGTACCTGGCGGAGGACGGCGCCCCGTCGGCCCCGGTGATCGTGGAGGGAGCGAACTCCTTCATTACGCCGGAGGCCCGGGGGAAGCTCCAGGAGAGCGGAACGGTGATCCTGCGGGACGCCTCCGCGAACAAGTGCGGCGTGATCTCCTCCTCGTACGAGATCATCGCCAACCTCCTGATGAGCGAGAGGGAGTTCCTCGACCACAAGGAGGAGTACGTCCGGGACGTGCTCGCCATCCTGGAGAAGCGCGCGGGGGACGAGGCCGAGCTGATCTTCCGGCGCCGGAAGGATTCCGGCGGGAAGACTCCGTACACGGAGATCTCCAACGCCCTGAGCTGGGAGATCAACGGCCACTACGCGCAGCTGTTCGACTTTTTCCGTGCCCGGCGGGAGCTCGCCCTGGCCCGCCCCTTCCGGGACGCCATCATGGCCCACCTGCCGGCGTTCGTCCGGGAGCACCCGAAGTTCCGGGGGCGGGTGCGCAACCTCCCCCCGAAATACCTCGCCGCGATCCTCGCCGCGGAGATCGCAACCACGATCGTGTACCGGGGAGGCTTCGAACGGAACCTGGAGGGGGACCTCCGCAGCTACCTGGGCCGGATGTTCGGGTAGCGGCGTGAAGCTGCCCGGCCGAAAGACCCGGATCGTCTGCACCATCGGGCCGGCCTCCGACTCCCCGGAGGTCATGGAGCAGCTGCTCCTGGCGGGGATGGACGTGGCACGCCTGAACTTCTCCCACGGCGCGTTCGAATACCACCGGCGGATCATCGACAACCTGCGCAAAGCCTCCCGCGGGACGGGCCGGCGGCTCGCCATCATGGCGGACCTGCCGGGGCCGAAGATGCGCATCGGCTCCGTGGCCGGCGAGCCGGTCCAGCTCCGGGCGGGAGACCCGTTCACCCTGACGACCGACGACGTCGTCGGCGACGGAACCCGCGCGTCCGTCTCCTTCCCGCGCCTGCCCGCCTCGGTCCACCCGGGGAACACGCTCTTCCTGAACGACGGGGTCATCCGCCTCGAGGTGGAGGAGGTGCGGGGGAACGACGTGGCGTGCCGCGTGACGGCCGGCGGCGAGCTGCGCTCCCGGAAAGGTCTGAACGTCCCCGGGGTCGACCTCGGGATCGGCGCCTTCACGGAGCGGGACCATGAATGCCTGCGGTTCGCCATGGAGAGCGGCATCGACGCCGTGAGCCAGTCGTTCGTCGCCTCGGCGGAAGATTTACACGCGGTGCGCCGCGCGGCCCGCGCCCTCGAACGCGACCCGTTCCTCATCGCCAAGATCGAGCGGGCCGTCGCCCTCGACCGGATCGACGGGATCCTCGCGGCCGCCGACGGCATCATGGTGGCCCGGGGCGACCTGGGGGTCGAGATCCCGATCGAGCGGATCGCCATCGAGCAGAAGCGGCTCGTCCGCAGCGCGAACCTGCTCGGCAAGCCGGTCATCACGGCGACCCAGATGCTCGAGTCGATGACGGAAAACGCCCGGCCGACGCGTGCCGAGGCCACCGACGTGGCGAACGCCGTCATCGACGGGACCGACTGCGTGATGCTCTCCGGCGAGTCCGCCATGGGGAAATACCCGGTCGAGGCGGTCCGAACCCTCGCCCGGATCGCGGAGGCGGCGGAGCCGCACCGGGCGGGCCAGTTCGCCCGGGAGGCGATGAGGTCGGTGATCGACTCGGGGGACGTGGCCCCGGCGGACCTCGTCGCCATGAGCATCGAGAATATCCTCTCGAGGATGTCCGTCGCCGCCGTCGTCGTGCCCACCCGCACCGGTTCCACCGCGCGGCAGCTCGCCCGGCTCCGCCTTCCCGTCTGGGTCACGGCGGCGGGCACCCGCGAGGAGACGTGCCAGGGGCTTCAGTTCTCCTACGGCATCTTCCCGGAGAAGCTCGAAGCGGCGCCAGCGGACTGGCGGGCCTGGGCGAAGGGTTGGGTGGCGGGGAAGGGCGTTCCGGGCGACTACCTGATCCTGTACGAGGGCCCTTCGCCGGAACACCCGGACGTTGCGCAGCGGATCGAGGTGATCGACCTCCGCATGCGTCCGGGGAACTGACGGTTCCGGGGACGGGGGGAAGGCGCGATGATTGTCGACATCCTGCAGCGGGAGTTCTACCACAACCGGGTGTCGGATTACCTGGTTTGCCTGGCGATCATCGCCGGCGGAGTCCTCTTCATCTGGGCCGTCGAGGCGCTGGCCCTTCGACGTCTGAAGAAGTGGGCGGATACGACCTCAACGACGATCGACAATTTCCTGATCGGCCGCGTGCGCAGTACGGGACTCCCCCTGGCGTATCTGGGGCTTTTCCAGGCCGCACTCCGGACCCTCTCGCTCACGCCCCGCGTCGAGCGGATCCTCGACGGGGCCGGGATCGTCCTCCTGACGCTGCTCTCCATCGCGTTCGTCGTTGCGCTCATCCGGTACGCCTTCGAGGAGTACATCCGGAAGCGCGGGGAGGACGCCTCGCGGGATCGCGCCCTGAAAGGGGTTATCGGCATCGCCAAGGTGCTGGTGTGGGTCGCCGGCACCCTCTTCCTCCTCGACAATCTGGGGTTCCGGATCTCCACCGTGGTCGCCGGGCTCGGAATCGGCGGGATCGCGGTGGCCCTCGCAGCCCAGACGGTCCTTGGCGACCTGTTCGCCTACTTCACCATCCTGTTCGATCGCCCGTTCGAGATCGGCGACTTCGTCGTCGTCGGGGAGTTCCAGGGGACGGTGGAGCGCCTCGGGATCAAGACGACGCGGCTGGCGAGCCTCGGGGGGGAGCAGATCGTCATGTCGAACAAGGACCTGACCGACTCGAGGGTCCGCAACTACAAGCGGATGGCGCGACGGCGCGTGGTGTTCCGCGTGGGGGTGACATACCAGACTCCGGCGGAGCACCTCGGGGAGATTCCCGGGATCGTCGCGGACATCTTCCGGGAGATCGAGGGCATCGCGCTGGACCGGGTCCACTTCTTTTCCTTCGGGGACTTCAGCCTGGTCTACGAGATCGTCTATTTCGTCGACGGGAACGACTTCCCGAGGTACATGGACGCCCAGCAGAAGGTCAACCTCCGGATCTACGAGGAGTTCGGGAAGCGCCGGATCGAATTCGCCTACCCGACCCAGACCCTCTACCTGAACAAGGATTGAAGGCGACCCCTACGGGGCCGGAATCGCACCCCCTCAGGTGAACCCGGACCCGGCCGTGCAGGCGTAGCAGTAATCCCCCACCGCGATCTGCGTACCGGGGGGCGGAATATCCCGGACTTCCGAGACATGGATCTTCCTGCCCGACAGGAACCGGCCCGCGGCGAGGTGGAAGTCGCAGTCGAAGAGGTGTCCGTCCCACGAGATGGAGAGGAGCGTCCGGCACATGAGGCCCGCGACCGCACACGGGTTGAATCCGTCCGCGACGGCTTTCATGTACCGGTCGTAGTTCCCGGAATCCGAAAGCCACTCCCGGAACCGCCCGAGGGGGACGTTCGCGAAGGTGTACAGATCGTTGAACGTGATCCCCCACTTCCTCGCGAGGTCCCGGCGGAACCTTTTCTCCGCCAGGGGCTGCGGGGCGGGCAGGAACGCCCCGACGGGACTGGATACGAGGTCGAGTTCCAGGCCGCTTCCCTCCACCCCGTACCTCGCGGCGTTCAGCTTCCGGAGCATGGCGATCCCCGCCCCGGCGGCGCCTGCGCCCCGCTGCGCATCTACCTGCGACGGGTCGGTGGACGGGAACGAGGCGACCAGAACCACGCGCCGGGCGACGCACAGGTCGAGGAGCGCCTCTCCCCCCGGCGTATCCAGGGCCGAGAGATTGGAGCGCAGCATGAGGCGTGGGGTGAGAGCGGCAAGCCCCTCGATCAGGAACGGGAGGTCGGGCACCAGTTCGGGCGCCCCGCCGGTGATGTCGATGGCCTGGAACCGGAACCTTTCGGCGAAAGCGACGACCGCCTCCATGGTCTCCCGGGTCATGCACTCCCCGCGCCCCGGGCCGGCTTCCAGGTGGCAATGCCGGCAACGGAGGTTGCACAGGTACCCCGTGTTGACCTGGAGAGTTTGGACGCGGTCCCGGACCAGGGTGAGCCCGTGTCGCGCGAGGGTGTCCGCGAACGGCTCGACCCCTGCCGTTTCCCCGATGCCGGTCCCGATCCCCGGCCCTGTTCCGTTCTCTTCCGTCATGGTGCCTTCCGCCGATCCGATTTCACCCGTTACCTGCCACGATGTCCCGGATCGCCGCCACGATTTCCGCCGGTTCCATCCGAACGGTGTAATCCGGGTCCGCCTCCCCCGATCGGACGATCCCGTTCTTGTCCAGCACGTAGGTCGCGGGTACGGGAAGCTCCCACCTCCCGGCGCCGTTGTACTTCTCCAGGTTGAGGCCGAACTTCTCCAGGTACAACGACTTGACCTCCGCCGGGACCGTAAACCACAGCCTGTATTTCTTCAGTACCCCGCTTGTCGCATCGCTCAGGATGTCGATGGGGATGCCGTGCTTCTCCGCCATCGTCAACGTGTTGTCCGGGAGTTCCGGACTGATGGCGATCAGGTCCGCCCCGAGCGACCGGATCACGGGCAATTCCTTCGCCAGAGCTGCCAGCTCCAGGTTGCAGTAGGGTCACCAGACTCCCCGGTAGAAGCTGAGGACCACCGGGCCCCTGGACAGGCGGTCGGAAAGACGCACCGTCTCCCCCCGCTGGTTCGGGAGTTCGAAGTCCGGAGCGGGTTCTCCGATGCGCAGGCCGGCGGCCCCCGATTCCCTCACCTGGGCGATCCCCCTGCGGATGACCGCCACGACCTCCGGCGGCCGGTTCCGTGACGCATCGAATTGCGCGAGTTTCTCCTTCAGCGACATCCCGGTCCCTCCTCACTCCCCTTTCCATGGACTTTCCCGCGCTCCCGGGGGGACCTGCGGTTCGTGGATCCGCCAGCCATCGTCATACGGGATTCCGCCCTTGAAGTGTATCAGACTCTCCGCGAGGCCCGGGCCGGCGAACTTCCGGAGGGGGAATTTTCCTCTCCCGGCGTTTCTTCACGGCCTTGACGATCGTCGGCAGCAGGGCGAACAGCCCCAGGAGGGCGAACGACCCCAGCACACGAGGGCTGGCAACCTGGCTTAAATTCTCGATGGCTGCCAGGCTCGCCCCGGCGTTCACGAACACAAGGCTCCCCGGCATGATCCCGAACAGCGTGCCCAGGGCGTAGGTCCGCAGCGGCAGGCCCGTGACGCCGCACGCCAGGTTGACAAGGAAGAAGGGGAACGCCGGGACCAGGCGCAGGAAGAGGAGGTAGGAGAGCCCGTTTTCCCGCAAACCCCGGTCGATCCCCTCCATCCGCCCCCCGAACTTCTTCACCACCCAGTCCCTCAACAACGTCCGGCTGACCAGGAAAGCGAGAACGGCCCCGACGGTGGCCCCCGACACCACGAACAGAGTCCCCTGGAGGACCCCGAAGATCGCGCCGGCGGCAAGCGACAGGATGGCCGCCCCCGGAAGGGAGAACGCCGTCTGGACGATGTAGATCAGCACGAAGACGGCGGGGAACAGGAAAGCGTGCGCGGTGCGCAGGGCCTCGAGGCTCGCCCGGTTCGCCTTGAGGCTCGAAAGCGTCAGGTACCTCCCCAGGTCGAGGACGTGGAACGCCGCCACGACTGCAGCAAAGACGACCAGGATGCCGATCTTCTTCGCGCTCATCCGCCCTCTCCTTCCGGCGTGCACGCCCTCCCCTTCAGGTCGAACAGGAACCGCAGGATCTTCTTCGTCCGGTCGGAAAACAGTTTCTCGGAGTAGTACGACCCCGCGGCCTTCTTCGAGATCTCGGCCAAAGTCGGGTAGGCGTGGATCGCGCCTGCCAGGGTGGAGAGCTTCACCCCCCCGTTGATGGCGGCGACCCACTCGTGGAGCAGCTCCCCGGCATGGTGTCCCGCGATCTGGCACCCCAGAAGCGCTCCAGACGGGCTGATCAGCACCTTGATCTTCCCTTCCGTCTCCCCCTCCGCGAGAGCGCGATCCACCTCGCGGAAAGGCGCTTCGAGCGTCCGGTATTCGATCCCCGCCGCCTTCGCGCGCTTCTCGTTCAGGCCGATGCTGGCCACCTCGGGATCCGTATACGTGCACCACGGCACCTTCGTGTAATCCGCTTTCCGCGGTAGCCGCAGCACTGCGTTGGAAAGCGCGATCCCGGCCTCGTACCCGGCCACGTGGGTGAAGGGAAATACGCCGTTGACGTCCCCGCAGGCGAAAATGTGCGGGACATTCGTCCTCATCCGGGCATCGGCGGGAATACCCCGGGGGGAATACGTCACACCGGCCACAGGAAGGTCCAGCCCCTCCACGTTCGGTTTCCGGCCGGCCGCCACCAGGAGGACGTCCCCTTCTATGCTCCACGGCTCCCCTTCGCCTTTCGCAGGCGCCACCCGCAGCAGTACCGAGGAGTTCACCGCACCTGCTTTCAGAGCTTTCGTGCCAGTGAGGACCTTCACCCCCTCCGCCTCGAGCCGGTTTCTCAGGATCAAGGCGATGTCCGGGTCCTCGGGACCCAGCACCTGGTCCGATAATTCGACGACGGTGACCTTCGATCCCAAACGCCGGAACGCCTGCGCCATCTCGACGCCGATCGGCCCGCCCCCCAGAATTACCAGGTGGCCCGGTAACTCCTTCTGGGAGAAGACCGTCTCGTTCGTCCAGTACGGCACGGACTCGATCCCCTCGACGGGAGGGAGGGACGGACCGGACCCGGTCGCCACGATCCATGCCCTGGCGGTCAGGAGAGCACCGTCGAGATCGACCGTATGATCGTCGACGAAGCGCGGGGATCCGAACCGGATTTCTGCGCCGAGCCTGCAGAAACGCTCCGGGGAGTCGTGCTCCTGGATCGTGTCGATCACGGAGCGGACCCGGTCCATGACCGTCGCCAGGTTCACCGGCGGGAGTTCGATTTCCGGGAGCCCGAACTCCTTCGCCCGCCGGGCAAGGGACCACACGCTCGCCGTCCGGATCAGGGTCTTCGATGGGACACAGCCGAAATGGAGGCAGTCGCCCCCCAGCTTCTTCGCCTTTTCGACGAGGATCGTCTTCGCGCCGAACTGCGCCGCTCCGGCTGCGGCCGTCAGCCCCGCAGCGCCGCCCCCGAGAACACCGAGATCGTAATCGAACGCCGCCATGGATTCTCCCTTCGCTTTGTCCTTTGTCCTTTGTCCCTTATCCCTCGTCCCTTGAGTCGGTCCGATTCCCCGATTCCTTACGGGCGTTCGTTGAATCTTTCCCGGGCGCGGGGACATATGAAATCCTACACGGATCGGGATCGGATTCGGGGAAGGAGCGGGGACCGGCTACAATGGGAAGGGGAAGACCCCAAGGAGTCCATCGTGACCGACCTGACCGGGAAATCCGCCGTGCCGTTCGAGCTCAGGGACAGTACCGGTCGGATCCACCGGCTCGAGACGTACCGTGGAAAATGGCTTTTGCTGGTGTTCCACCGCCACCTCGGCTGACTCCCCTGCCGCGCGCACATCACGCAGTTGCGTGATCACGAAGAGGATTTCCGCCGGCGGAACGTTCATGTCCTGGTGGTCACGTTCGAGGACGACTTCTTCGCCCGCGGTTACGCCGCCGAGGCTTCCCTGATCTGGCCGCTCCTGGTCGATGACACCCGCGAAACGTACAGGAAGTACGGAATGCTCTCCGCTTCCTTCTGGGATATATGGGGGCCGAAAACATGGTGGGCTTATCTGAAAGGGGTATTAAAAGGAGAGCGATTGCGGAAGTCGGAAGGGGACATTTACCAGCGGGGAGGGGATGTCCTCATCGATCCGGACGGAATCGTTTCCCTGCATCACGTCGGCGCCGGTCCGGCAGATCGTCCGACCGTCGAGTCGTTGCTGCTCAGGGTCCCACCCGCGTAGCGGTATTCCCCAAACGCCGAAATCCCGCATAGGTGCCGACCTCTTCGTCTTCCCGAACGCGCCGTTGTCTTCCCCTCGGGAACCATGCGATAAATGGTACCGTGGCGATACCGGCAAGCTCCAACCCGTCGGAATGGGTGGACCGGTACGGGGATTACCTGTTCCGGTACGCGATGCTCCGGCTAAGGGATCGCGCGGCGGCGGAAGACGCCGTCCAGGAGACGTTCCTCGCTGCGCTTTCGAACCGGGGAACCTTCTCCGGGGACTCCTCGGAGGCCACCTGGCTGGTCGGGGTCCTCAAGCACAAGATCGCCGACCATTACCGGCGGCAGGCCCGCGAGGCGCCCCTGGAGGGTGCGGACCTGGCGGAACATCCCGACGCGGGGAATTTCGACGGGTCCGGGCACTGGACGGCCGGGCCGTCAGGATGGGGCGGAAATCCCGCGGACCTCTACCGGCAGGGGAAGTTCCTGGACCGGTTCCGGGAGTGCCTGTCAGGGCTTTCCCCGAACCACGCCAACGCCTTCACGCTGCGGGAGATCGAGGGGCTGGACACCGCGGAGATCTGTAAGGTTCTGAACGTCACCGAGACCAACCTGTGGGTGATCCTCCACCGCGCGAGGTCGCTCCTGCGCCGGTGCCTGGAAACCCGCTGGTTCGGGGCAACCGCCGGGAAGGGGACCTGATGCTTTCCTGCAAGGACGTGACGAAGCTCGTCTCGGAATCGATGGACCGGTCGCTTCCGCTCGGCAAGCGGGTCGGCGTGCGCCTCCACCTGCTCATCTGCCGCTTCTGCGAGAGGTATCGCCGGCAAATCCTCCTGCTCCGGGAAACCGCGCGGCATCTGGCCCATGCCGGGGAAATGCCCGGGGAACCTTTCCCGGAAACCCTCTCCCCTGAGGCCCGGGAGCGGATCCGAAGATCCCTCTCCGCCCCCTGATTCCCGAGGGCACCGATACCTGACATCACCGGGCCGGAAACGCCGGTCCCGCTTACCGCGATCCTCACGGCATGCGCAGGCCGGACCGTTTCACCGGTTCGGGCACGGGCGCAAGCTCCCGGACGATCCCCAGGCGGGACAGGATTACGAGCATGTAATAGGTGAGGTCGATCTCCCACCAGAAGAACCCCTGGCGGGCGGAGACGGGAAAGTGGTGGTGGTTGTTGTGCCACCCTTCCCCGAAGGTGAGGAGCGCCAGGACCGCGTTGTTCCTGCTCTCGTCCCCCGTGGCGTACCGCTTCGACCCGATCAGGTGGTCGAGGGAGTTGATCGTCGACGTGGCGTGGAAAAGCACCGTCGTCGAGACGAAGAACCCCCACACGAGCATCTGCGGGCCGTTCGTCCCGCGCCCGGGGGCGACCCGGGCGAGGAGGTCCCCCGCGGCGTACGTCCCCGCCGCGAGCAGGACGGGAACGACCAGGTCGAACCGGTCGAGGAAGCGCAGCTCGGGGAACCGCGCGAAATCGCCGATCCGGTCGAGGGGAGTGGGGAAATTGCGCGTCGAGAGGATCCACCCCGCGTGGCTCCACCAGAAGCCGTGGACGACGGGGGAGTGGATGTCCCGATCCGTGTCGGAGTAGAGGTGATGCTCCCGGTGGTGGCCCGCCCACCACAGGGGGCCGCGCTGGACGGAGGAGCCGCCGATCACGGCGAAAAGGAAGGTCCAACCGCGGGACGCCTTGAACGCGTTGTGCGAGAAGTACCGGTGGTAGAACGCCGTGATGCCGAACATGCGGACGACGTAGAGGCCGACCGCAGTCCACACCGCCACGGGGCTCCACCCCACGTAGAGGATCCCGAGGCAGGCGATGTGGAGGAACAGGAACGGCAGCACCCGCCACAGGTCGATCTTCTTCTCGGGCGCTTCCGCCATCTCCTCGACGCCGGCGTACGAGTCGAACCACCGGATGACGGAGAGCAGCGTATGGCGCATCGTTCCGCTGCCGGGTTTCCCCTTCATATCGGAATATTCTATACCTTCCGGACCGCGGACCCCTTCCGGTGTCGGGGGGCTGTCAGGGAAGGGCGAGGACCCGCTTGCGGATCAACTCCCGGACCGCCTCCTGCGGCGTTTCCCGGGCGTGCAGAGGCGGTTCCCCAACGCCGGGGTGCACCTCCTCGAAGGATGGGCGCGCAAGCCGGTAGAGTACACCGACGGGGATCCGCTCCTCCCATTCCAGCGACAGCGCGAACGCCTTCTGCCGGTCGGTGGGGTCGTGGTCCGCCGGCACCTTGTACACCATCTTTCCGTACCACTGGTACGTGTTCTTCTTGTTGAACGTGACGCACGGCTGGAGGATGTCGACGAGGGCGAACCCCTTGTGGGCGATCGCCTGCCCCATCAGCTCCGCCGTGTGCTCCACGTCCGACGCCAGCGCCCGTGCGACGAACCCGCACCCCAGGGCGACCGCCACGGCGAGCGGGGGGAAGGGGCCCGAGATCACCCCGGACCGCTGGAGCGAGCCGGTCCACCCGGGGTCGCTCGTGGGCGACGGCTGACCCTTGGTGAGGCCGTACACCTGGTTGTCGTGGACGAAGACGGCGATGTCCGGGTTGCGGCGGATGTTGTGGACGAAGTGGTTCCCCCCCTCGCCGTAGATGTCGCCGTCGCCGCTGGTCACGACGACCGTGAGAGACGGGTTCGCCATCTTGATCGCCAGCGCCGCGGGAAGCGCCCGCCCGTGGAGCCCGTTGAAGACGTTCGCGTCCACGTGGTGGGGCAGCTTGGCCGCCTGGCCGATTCCGGATACCAGGACGATCTCGTGCTTCGCCTTCCCCGTGAGCTCGAGAGCCTTCTTCACCGCGGTGAGGATCGGGAAGTTCCCGCACCCCGGGCACCAGGCATTCTCTACCGCCGTATCGAACGGTCCGGCCATAGGCGCTCCCTGACCTCCTTCGCCAGCCCCTCCGGGGTGAACGGCAGCCCGTCGCAGCGCGACACGGTCCCCCCCACCTCCCGGCCTGTCTCCGCCCGGATCAGCCGCGCCAGCTGGCCGGTGCGGTTGTTCTCGACCGTGAGCGCCGTCCCGTAGCGGGAGAGGATCCCCTCCATCGCGCCGGACGGGAAGGGCCACATCTGCCGGAGGTGGACCGCCGCCACGGCGAACCCCTCGCGGGCCAGGATCTCCCGCGCTTCGGCGACGGGGCCCTTCGTCGAGCCGAAGCCGATCAGCGCCGCCTCGCCGTCCGGCGGCCCGGCGATCAGCGGCGGCAGCGTCTCCGCTGCGAGCCCCTCCCCTTTCCGCAACCGCTTCTCCACCATGCGGAGACGGATGCCGTGATCCTCCGTCAGGTGCCCGTCCTCCCCGTGCTCGTCGCTGTCTGCCACCACGGTGACACCGGGCTCGCCCGGAACGGCCATCGGGGAGATGCCGTCCGGCGTGACGGCGTACCGGAGGTACCTTCCTTCCCCGTTCCTCGGAACCCCGGCCCCGCGGACGATGCGGCGTCGGACGGGAAGGACCTCGAGCGCTTCCGGGTCCACGTCCACCACCGTGTCCCCCAGGTACTGGTCGGTCAGGAGGATGCACGGGACCTGGTACGCTTCCGCCAACTCCATCGCGTGGAATGCGAGTCCGTACGCCTCCTCCACCGACCCGGGCGCGAGGACCAGGCGCGGGAATTCCCCGTGCCCTGCGGACAACGCGAACGACAGATCCTCCTGCCCGGTCCGCGTGGGCATCCCGGTGGCGGGGCCGGGACGCATCCCCAGGGCGATCACCACCGGGGTCTCCATCATTCCCGCGAGGGAGAGAGCCTCCACCATCAGGGCGAACCCGCCGCCGGAGGTGGCCACCATCGCGCGCGCGCCCGCGTAGGACGCGCCGATCGCCATGTTCAGGGCGGCGATCTCGTCCTCCGCCTGCTCGAAGGCGAGCCCAAGGGGCGGACCGTCGGCCGATAGCCCCAGGAGGATGCTGCTGCCAGGGGTCATGGGGTATCCCGCGGCGAACTTGCACCCGCCCGCCACCGCACCCAGCGCGAGCGCCTCGTTCCCGGCAAGGATCAGCCGGGGGCGGAACTCCGCCCGCGGCAGGCGGAACCCGCCAGGAATCCGGCCCTCCGCCCATCCGGCCCCCAGCCGCACCGCCTTCCGGTTCTTCTCGAGGAAGTCGCCACGGAACTCGAGGGCGAGCAGCCGGTCCACCGTGTCGAGGGGAACCCCGAGGGCGTGCGCGACGATCCCGGTCCCGACCATGTTCCCGAGGATCGGACTCCCTGCGGAGACGGCCAGCTCCTTCAACGGGGCGGTCGTCGCGCCGGCCGAAGATCCGCCCTGGACGGGA
>Ga0316601_100000270_pt1 | contig 21247 bp, 16 predicted proteins | sample OWC_soil_day5_no_FD_207663 | JGI IMG/M metagenome (GOLD analysis project Ga0316601, IMG submission 207663) | Wetland soil microbial communities from Old Woman Creek delta, Ohio, United States - OWC_soil_day5_noCT | ecosystem: Environmental > Terrestrial > Soil > Wetlands | place: USA: Ohio... | reverse complement strand
ACTACTATGATAGAAGCTACTACACTGCTTTTATGAGCGAATTATACAATACACTTAAACCTCAAGGCTTTACAGTAACTGTAGCGGTTCCAGCTAAAACTTATGACAATCCAACAGAAGCTTGGAGCGGTGCTTATGACTATGCTCAGCTAGCAAACTATGCCGATCAAATAGTTTTAATGACTTATGATGAGCATTATCCAGGTGGTACTGCCGGCGCAGTAGCCTCAATTGGCTGGGTAGAAAATGTAATCAAATATGCAGTAACTGTTATACCAAGAGAAAAATTAATTCTTGGAACAGCAGCTTATGGATATGACTGGTCTACAAATGGTACAAAAGCTTACGGAATTAATGGTATGTACAACCTAGCAACTGCTAATGGAGCTACAGTATTATGGGATTCAATATCAAAGACACCATACTTTAACTATACTGATGCATCAGGAATAGCTCACTCAGCATGGTTTGAAAATAGTACAAGCGTTGGTTACAAGCTAGACTTAGTAAACAACTATAACCTAGCAGGTATCGCTATCTGGAGACTTGGACTTGAAAACGCAGATTATTGGACAACCATTAAAACAAAATTCAATAGATAAAAATCTTAAACCTTAAAAGAAAAAGTATAGTTGCCAGGCAACTATACTTTTTCCTATTTCCTCACAGTTCTTTATGATTATCTTTTCTCCTGTCCTTGTATCTTACATACACTATTCCACCTGAACTCATTAAAACTAAGCCCACAAGCATAAATAACTGAACTTCTCCTATGTCTACTTTTCCTTCTATCTTTTGCAGCATCTTTTGTATAGATGGTATGGTCTCTAATAACCCTACAAGAAAAACAAGGATAACTGAAAGTATAACTAGCAACAAATATTTGAGGCTGCGGAAAGATTTTTTCATATAAACCCCTCCTTTATTAATATTTGCTTTATATAACTAGTATATGATTCCTTCTTTATCCTTGTATTAATTTAATATTAAGTTATGGTTAATGGATGTTAAAACTCCCCAATCCTATAAAAAAACTTCTAAGTGGCATGGTGTTTTTATAATAAATTTAATCTATAGCTACTTTTTCATACACTCACTAATATTTGCATTCTCTGTAAGCTCACCTTTAATCAAGCTCTTCTTGCAAGTCATAATTGCAGTTATTCCAGGGCCATGTCCCATCTTAACGCAGTCACTATGAATTACAACACCAATTGTTACTGCTCCCTTTAAATATCCTCTACCAAAGGAATTATCACAATCCTGTAATAATACTAAGTCTCCAAATCTAAGCTTGTCAATGCCCTGCTTTTTAGTCTCCTCTTCGTCGGCAGTCATTATATCATAATCTCCTGAATAAGCATTTGGTGACCCTATACCTGAGCCCATAAGATACGCTGGAACCTTAGCTGCTACGGGAACAACCAATTGTCCATTTTCTTCCCTAATACCAAGCTTTAAAAACAACTCTGGATCTATAGTCATTATTTTAACCTCTGAAAAACCTTCAACAGCAAGACCTTGTCCATGTCCTTTGATTAGAATCTTATCATCAATTGCCATATTCTCTAAATCAACTTCCTCAAAATGAACTATAACATGTTCAATTCCACCATGCATACCTGTAACATAACCCTTTGCTCCCTTTGCATCTCCAGATACAACCTTTGCTTCATTTCCTATACAAGCAAAAGTCATTAATGCAGCATTTTCAGAATCATTTTCATTTCTAATTGAAACACCAGGTTCTACGTGATCACCAACCCAGCCAAAAGCTGAATCTCCAACCTTTACATTATAAGTAATTCCACCTGTAGCAGGTAAAATTCTTGGGTTGCCCTCATGGGATATTCTATAGGTTCCCCCAACTGGATGATGAATTTTCCCTTGTAGTGACTGCTTAACTAATTTGTCCTTGTTGGTTTTTAACATCGCTTCTCTTTAGTGAGAGAGTATTATAAGCACCTAACTCTCACTAAAATTCACCTCTTTTCTTTTAAGTATTTTATATATTTAACATATTGATAGCTTTATTGGTAATTCTTCTATTTGAAGCAGCCTACATTAATATTATTAAATATTTCATTGCTCTTCAAAAATATTGAAACTTAAACTCATTAATAATCCGTATATTGCAAGTGCAAATATAAAATTTAGTTTAGTGTATCTAATAATACCAAAAAAAATAAGTGTGCAATAAATATTAACAACTTGTTTAAACGATTCTTTTCCCTTTATTTTTTTTATTCTTCTCTGCAGAGGAGCAAATAAGTGTACTCTACTTTTCTTTAATCTACCAAATAACTTATTTAATATAATAAAATATAGCATAAGTAATAACATATAAATGAAAACCGATAAAATCCCCTTCACCTATTCTCCCCCTTAAGCTCATTGCCAAGCGCAATACCTTATTTACTTTAAAATTATCCATCTTGTATTGAAATTTTAACATACATTCTTAACATTTGTAAAATTTACAAGATTCCTAACAACTTATTTTATTATTTTGTTAAATGTTCTATACTCACACTAACGCATATAGTAATAAACAATCAATTAATTACCTTTAATAAATATATTAGTGAGTATTTTAGAGAAGGCTTACGCCTAGCAAAATTAATAATTTTGCCTGTTCTTACTTAGGGCTTCTAAAAAAATAAAGCGGCATAATAAATGCCACCTAATAAAGTCTTAAAAGAACTCTTCATATATCCGTATAGTTTTAATAATATTTTTCTCCCATTTGTATTTCTCCCCCTGCTCTCTTTGTTTTTTAATTAAACCTTCTCTAATATCATTATTGAAAGCAGCCTCTGAAATTGTATCTACTAATTCTTCCTTGTCATTTGCATCTACTGATAGTCCAGCAGAGCCAAGAACCTCTTTAAAAAAACTTTGTCTATTCCATACTACGGGAGTATCACAATTCATAGCTTCTATTGCAACCATGGGAAACCCTTCATATTTAGATAAATTCACTACACATTTAGCCTTACTATAGAAATATGGCATATCATTATAATCTACCGTTCCTAGAAAAAGAACTGCCTCCCCTATATTTAGTTCCTCTGCAATGGACTTAAGCTTCAGATAGTATTCTCTTCTCTTCCCATCATTCTTTCCTACAAAAACAAGCTTCAGCTCTTTATTGACTGAATAAATGTCCTTAAAGGCCCTAATTAGCTTATCTAGGTTTTTTCTTATATGTATACTTCCTACATGAAGTATATAGTCACCATTCACTCCATACTTGCTTCTTAAAATATTGTTGCAGCTCTCCTCATTTTTTACCTTGAAAATTTGAGAGCATCCAGGATAAATAACCTCTATTTTCTTTTCAGCAATATCAAAATTATTTTTAAGCTGTTCCTTCAAAAATTCTGAAACAGTAATTATTTTATCTGAGTTCTTCATTGCATTTGCAAAAACCTTACTAAATTTTTCTCTATATTTCTCATCAACATAACTACTGTTTATAATAGGTAATAAATCATGAACTGTAGTTACATAATGACAGCTTTTATTTTCTGGTACGCTGAGGCCATTATTAGGACAATGATATATATCAATTTTATTATCTTCTATATGCTTCTCAATATTGCTATAGTCATTTTCTTTTCTATTAATATTTAAATTTACAAATGAAACCTTATTACTTTTTCCTACTTTCAACTCAAACTGGGGATTATCCCATAGTAATTCATATTTGGGCTGAGGATACATCTCCATTAAACTATTTAAAAATTCATGGGTATAAGTTCCCATGCCAGTACCTCTAAGCTGTGTAACTCCTAAACTATCTATACAAATTTTCATCTAATCACCTCATAGATATTCACTTTCAAGATCAATAAATTCATCTTCTATCCCTTTATTGACAGTGATATTTAACTTGTTAACCTCTGATATAAGAAGTTCTTTAATTGCACCATTTTTTACTTGCTCCGCTTCATTATTATCACTGTTAATAGTTGATTCTGCATGAACCTCCATCTCTACATCTTCATTTATATCTTCATTTATATCTTCATTTATATTTTCATTTACTTCTTCATTTATCTCTATATCTTTGTCCAGCTCTAAATCTAAATCTAAATCTATATCCTTATCCAAGTTAAATTCTAAATCTAAATCTTCCTCCCCATCAAACTGAATCTCAATTCCATCTTCTATAAAAACTTTCTCATAAAGCTTAAGCTCATCTATATCTACTTCTAAATTCTTATACATTTTACTAGTTATCGTTCTTTTACTCATACTACTATATGCCACATCCGTTATATACAAAATATGGCTATACAATATATTTTTATTAACCAATTCAAAATAAGCATCTGCAATATGTATAGCTATATTTTCAACATTTTCATTAGGGTTTTCTATATCAATAAAAAAATTATAAGGGCTTTCCAGCTCAAATACACCTACGTTATCCTCACTATTGTAATAAGCTACTTTTATTTTTTTAAAACCATCAACTACAATTATCCTATTTAATGGAGCATTAATGACTCTTGTCCCCTTTATGCCTACCTCAATAATTATTTGATATATATTTTTTATATTAAGCTCATTTCCAAGATAAATATTTTCTGTTTCTGATGCCTCTATTAATTGCCCCCCTATTTCTTTCGGCAATTCATTTTCTGGGGTTATCCCCACAATATCAATACAGTTTCTTACTATCCCCATAATCACTCTTCCTTTTAATTAATAAATATTAATAAAGTTAATTTAGCCCTAATTCTCCCTTAGAAAACCTCTTGTAGTTACACTACGCCACCTAATATATACTTATTAAATTTCAACATAATATATTCATAACAAAAAGTAATTATGTTATTTTATAGCATTTTTCATTTTTTTGCATATTGTATATTAGGGTGAATTTATAAAAGATAACCAATAATTTTTTTGCAATCAATTTTTTTGGAGGTAATTATGGGCAATCGTTTAGTTAAATTCGAATTTACACCTTGTGAAAATGAGCAAGTTGAAGCTTGCGTGGTAGTTCCTAAAGAAGTCAGAAGTGTTATTCATGGAATCGTTAAAAATCATAAACACTGTTTAGTAAAAGATGCAGTAGTTATTATTTTTGAAATTGTTTCTTTATGTAACAAAACGAACTTAAAACCTATCGGACATACCTTTACTGATGACCATGGACAATTCATTTTTGGACCTCTTTGCCCAGGAAGGAAATATGTAATTAAGGTTTGGATAAATGAAATAAAGGTTAAACCAATATTTATAGCTCCTCCACCAGGAAATGAATGCGAACATGACCATGATCATGACTGCTGCAAACCCTGTTCCGATGAACCTAGTGATGAAGATGATAATGTAGATGAAAAAGACGGCGATTAAGTAAATCACCCCTGGGGTACCCCAGGGGTGCAATTTTATATTATTCTAGGTCTATAAGCTAGCTTTATATTGCTTGCTGTAGCATTTGAAATTTGAGTTTTCATTTTGTCCCATAGGGTTACAGTATATACATTATAATAAGATAGTTCATTAGATGAATAATAAATAGTAGAAGAATCTGTCTTCCAATCATAATCTACTATGTTTATGCCATAATCATTATCCGTTAAGTTAATTAAATCATTTTTTATTAAATCATAAATATATATGTCCTCTATTCCATCTGTTTCTCCTATGAAGGAAATAAACTGATTATCAATGGAAAACTTTATGCTTTTTATTTTTAAGCTGTATTTTGAAATATTTAAAGGTTCCTTATGGCAATCTATAGTATCAAGAATAAATACTTCATCGCCTTTTTTACTGCAGCCTAAGGCAAAATCTTCTTCCCTTGAAGCTTCCTCTTCATGTGACCCTGTGGAGACACAGGCAATTCTATAACTGCCGTACTCCCAAACAAATTCTTTTATATTTCCTGTAAAGGTTAGCTTTTTAGTGCCAAGACCATTTTTTTTCATTAAATATAAATTAGTGCTTTCCTCTATAGTCTTTAAATATCCTATCTTTCCACCATCGGTGGAACATTTAGCCATAAAACTATTACATCCACATTCCCCGTAGGTAAGCTGTTTCCAGTCTAAGGTATTAAGATTAATTACGAAAATTTCTTTGTTCTTTTTTAAGTAGCCAGTAAATAATATGCTATTACCATCGGCCCCCCATGAAAAACTGCTAATATACTTAATTACATAAGGATCTGTTATTTGCTTGGTGTTAAAGACTTTTATATCTGATATGCACAAAAAGCTTGAATGCTTATCATAACATATGAATGCAATTCTTTGTCCGCAGGGAGACCACTTAGGGCTTAATATTTTATAATCATCACAGCAAGTTATTTCCTTCTTTCTAGTTCCATCCTCATAGGCTATGTATAAACAGCTTTCATGACAATTATGATTTTCTGTATAACACAGTGTGTAACAAGAGACAACCTGCACTTTTATATAAAGCAGTACAGTTTTATAAATATTACGTTCGTCTATTTTAGTTGCAGAAGTATTCTCTACAACTATTTCTGCTTTCAGATATTTATTTTTCAACAACTCCTCTGGCTTGCACCCTGCCATTACCCTTGGAACAACAACATATACACTCTTATAACATTCATTTTCAACAACATGAACTGACTGCACAGCAGTTTGGGAAACATACATTATTTTTTGCCTAAGCCTAAGCTCTATTGATATTTTTTTACCTGTCAAATGCTGCCCCTCTGCAGAGGTACCTTCGGGGGTATCTATTACTCTCATAAAAATAATTTCAGGGTCCACTACAACAGACATAATATCTTCAACATCTGGCTTTTTATCTGGTACAGTAATATTTTCTTCACACATATATTGCGTAAAATAATGAGTATCTTTATGACATTTGCTTATACAACCTTTTTTGATGTTGCATTTATTCATACAACATAGCCTCCTAAAACAATACTATAACCCTTATACAATAATATTCACACTATATAGAAATTATTATATAAATATATATTAGTTGTTTTATTATTACAAGAAGCTTGTACTTTCTTTGAGAAGCCTGTTCTTTTTTGTAAATATATGAATTTTAATAATATCATAGGCATATATATTTATAGTGTATGAACTATGTATTTTATAGTTCATCATCACTATTTATTCAGGAGGTATTTATGGCAAGTTACGTTAATAATCTAATCGAGTATGCTGGTATCACAGAATTCTCTCACCCTTCAACTGAACTACCTGCACAAGCAGCTTTCAAAGAATTTACATTAGAAGAGAACTTAACAATCCCCTGTGCTAAACCTGATATTGAGCAAATCGTAAGAGTAATGGCCGAAGTCATTATCACAAGTACTAAAATAATTACAACACCTAAAAAAACATCCTTAGAAGGGCAAATCTTAACTGGCTGGAAGGTGATTATTGAAGGTTATGTTAATCAGAAGGTAGAATATGTTGCTGATGAACCTACCCAATCTGTTCACGCAGCACACTTTAAAATGCCTTTCAGTACCTTCATAGTATTGCCAGAAGATTTCCCACCAGGAGATGTAGTAACTATCGTTCCATACATCGAAGATATTTATGCAAAACAGCTTGATAAACGTCACATCTTTAAGAACATCACCCTATTACTGCATGCAGTATATTGTTAATAATTTAGGAGGTGCATTACATGGCTAATGTTGTACGTGATAGAGTAGAAGGTATTGGAATATCCAATAATATACCTGATCCTGGTCCATACTTTAAAGAAATCTGCATACCTGAAATTGTTACTTTACCTGAAGCTAAGCCCAACATGGAACAATTAATCTCTGTTATGGTAGATGCTAAAATAGTGTCTGTTAGAGTTATTAACACTCCTACAGGAACCTCTAAAGAAGGTCAACACCTTAATGGAAGAAAGTTAAGCGTGGAATTAGAGCTTCAACAAAAAGTGAAATATGTAGCTGATGAACCAACTCAATCCGTTCATGCTGCTCATTTCAATAAGCTCGTAAATAGTATTTTTATAGTAGTTGACTCTGAAATTAATGGCGTTCCTGTAGAAAAACTCATACTTCAAGGAAAATACAGAATTACTCCTTATATAGAAGACATTTTCGGTGAGCAGCTCGACAAGAGAACTATTTTCAAAAACATTACCCTTCTTGTTGCAGTTAAATTCTTAGCTTGTTAAAGCTAGCTTCAATCTAATAAGCTTAATTCTTTTTTAGGAGGTTTTTTAATGGCAAGTGTAATTAAAGGTTTAATCGAATACTCAGGCATAACTACTGACTTCCCAACTAACCCACCTTATAACCCAATATACTTTAAACAATTTACTGTTCAAGAAGAATTAACCCTTCCTGCTGCTAAACCAGACATTGAACAAATTGTTAGAGTATTGGCAGAGGTAGAGATAACACATACAAGAATAATAAACACTCCTATCTCTGTGTCCTATGAAGGCCAAAAATTAACTGGCCACAAAATGCTTATAGAAGGCGAAATATTTCAAAAAATTGAATATGTAGCAGATGAGCCAACTCAATCTGTTCACGCTGCACACTTCCAAGTACCTTTCAGCGCATACATTGTTTTAGATGCCGGCCATACAGACGACGACACAATCCACGTAGTACCTTATATTGAAGACATATACGTGCAGCAAATAGGCAAGAGAAAGATATTTAAGAACGTTGTATTATTCCTCGATGCAGTAGTAAGACATTAGAACAAAAAAGTATTAAGGGATTTCTAAGGAGCTTAGAAATCCCTTTTTAGGTGCCTGCCTCTACACTTTTCACTTTTACCATTAGCATCGAAAAGTATAGGTGGCAGCCACTATATTTTTACCATTAGCAGCCCACTTTACCTTGTATCATTAGTGTTACATTTTTAAATATAGTTCTCTTATCTATCAACTTAACAAAGACATCCTCTATTAAGCCCTGTACTTTTATAGATTGACATATCCTGTAGTCCTTTGGAAGTACTAAGAAGGTACTAAATGGTACATCGAATTCTGCTGCGTGTACTGATTGCGAAGGCTCATCAGCGATATAAACTACTTTTTGTCTTAGCATACCTTCTACAATTAGCTTCCACCCTGTTAATTCCTGTCCTTCATAGGAAATTACTATTGGAGTTTTAATAACATTAGTATAGGTTATCTCTACCTCTGCAATAACTTCTAGTATTTCCTCTATATCAGGCTTTACTGATGGAATAGTTAGAGTTTCATCTACTGAAAGCTGTTTAAAGGCTTTTAGTCCTACATAGGTTATTGCTTCTGAGCTTTCTGTAGTCACTTCTATAATTTCTGCTCCTACCTCCAGCTGATAGTCAAATATTATTAGAGCCTTATTAACTAGTTTTGGCGGACAAGGTATAAATATTACCTCTACCTTAAAGGTTACTGTTACAGTTTGACCTGGTTCAATATCTCCAAGAAGTACGGTGTCGCTTGGCTTTACACCTAGCTGCAGCACTCCATCTACATAAAGACTATCAGGTACAAACTCTGTGCCTTCAGGTATATCATCTGTAAACTTAACATCCATTGCTGTAACAGTTCCTGTGTTTGTTATTTCAATTGTATAGGTTAATATATCTCCTATATCAGCAGTGCTCTTATCTACTTTTTTAATTGCAGTTAATTCTACCTTTTCTAGTTCAGTAGTAACTTCATTACTGTCTGTAGTTCTATCCTCTAATGGTCCTCTAGGATTTATTCTAACCTTATAATCTACGGTAGCAACATTAATTGCCTGTGGTGGATCTGGAATATACATTACCTTTACACTAAAGTTAACAACTACAAATCCTCCTGGAGGAATGTCACCAAGCTCAATACCTGCATTAGGATTTGCATCTGGCTTTGGTACTCCATTAACAGTTACACTGCCATCTACAAAAATTGTGCCTGCTGGAGCTGTGTCTTTAAATACCACTTCATTTGCAGTAACTGTACCTGAGTTAGTTATAGAAACAGTGTAATTTATAGTATCTCCTACAGTTGCAGCGGTTTTATCAACTTCCTTTATAACATCAAGCTTTACAAGCTGTACTATAGATTTTACAGGTTCACTTTCTGTAGTTCTTGTTTCTGTAGGTCCATTTGGATCCAGCTTGAAGTCAAAGGTTGCTGAGGCTGTGTTTATTAATTCTGGCGGAACTGGAAGCATATCAACAGTTACTGTATAGCTAACTATTACAGAGTTTCCTGGCGTTATAGTTCCTACATTTACTCCGATGCTTGGATTTGCTCCTGATTTGGTGACGCCATTAACCTTAACGCTATTGGGAACGAAGGTAGTGCCAACTGGCGGTGTATCCTTAAACATAACATTAGTTGCAGTTACCGTTCCTGTATTCTTTATTGTGGTTGTATAGGTTAAGGTATCTCCTACCTCTACATATTCCTTGTTAACAGTCTTGATTACATCAATTTTTACAATTTGAGCTATTGTAGTTACTTCATTAGTCGGAGTACTCTTAGTTTTGGTTGGTCCATTTGGATCTACCTTGTATTCAAAGGTTACATCTCCTGAATTAATTATTTCTGAGCCTTCAGGCAAGGTGTCAACGGTTACATCAAAGCTTACTGTAACAAATCCTCCTGGTGCAATGCTTCCTATATTTACACCTACGCTAGGATCTTCTCCTGGCTGTGGTATTCCATTAATTCTAAAGCTATTTGCAATAAAAGAGGTTCCTGCTGGTGGTGCATCTGTAAATTTAACATTATTAGCAGTAACAGTGCCTGTGTTTGTAATTTTAACTGTATAGGTTAGAGTGTCTCCTACCTCTACATAAGCTTTATCAACACTCTTCTCTGGCTTTAATTCACCAAGCTCTGCTTTAGTAATAACTTCATTGCTATTAATGTCTTCGGTTTCTGTAGGTCCATTTGGATCTACTCTATATTCAAAGGTTGCTGCTGCTGTATTTTTAATTTGTCCTGAAGGTGGTACACTGTTAACTGTTAAATTATAGCTTACAGTTGCAGAGCCGCCTGCTGGAATAGTACCTATATTAACTCCTGCATTTGGATTTGCTGCTGGCTGTGGTACTCCATTAAGCTTAAAGCTTCCAGGTACAAAGGTTGTGCCTTGTGGGTCTGCATCTTTAAATATCACATTATTAACAGCTACAGTTCCTGAGTTAGTTATTACTACAGTGTAATTGAGAGTTTCTCCTACTTCTGCAAAAGCCTTATCTGCAGTCTTAACCATATCTACTTTTACTTCTTCAACCTTTGCAGTATAAGGGTTGCTTGGGGTAGTTTCTGTTACAGGTGGTCCATTCGGATCTACCTTATATTCAAAGGTTACAGAGGCTGTATTAGTGATTTCAGCTGGTGGTGGTGGAAGGGTATCTACAGTAACGTCATAGCTAACATTTACAGAGGCTCCTGGTGCTAAACTTCCTAGATTTACGCCTGCAGTTGGATCAGCACCTGGCTGCGGAACGCCTTCTATCTTAAAGGAATTTGGTATAAAGGTTGTTTCTGCTGGTGGAGTATCCTTAAAGGTTACATTATCAGCTGTAACTGTTCCTGCATTTGTAATAGTAAATTTATAGGTTAAGGTGTCTCCTACCTTTACAAAGGCTTTGTCTGCGGATTTAACCACTTGTATATCTACTAATTCAACCTTAGAGGTTACAGGATTACTTAAAGAGCTTCCTGGTTTATATGGGCCATTTGGATCAACTTTATATTGGAAGGTGGATGATGCTGTATTTGTTATTTGTCCTGATGGCGGCAAGCTGTCAATGCTAATATCAAAGCTTACTGTTACATTTCCTCCTGCTGGAATGGTTCCTAAATTTACTCCTGTAACTGGATTTGCACCTAATTGCGGTACTCCATTCTTCTTAAAGGTTCCTGGAATAAAGGATGTGCCTGCTGGAGGAGTATCCTTAAATATTACATTATCTGCGTTTACCGTTCCTACATTAGTTATTACTACTGTATAGGTGGCAGTATCTCCTACCTTTACAAAGCTCTTATCTACGGTTTTCACCATGGTTAAGCCTGATGTTTCTACATCTGCGGTTACAGTATTACTGTCAGCAGTTCTTGTTTGAGTTGGGCCATTTGGATCTATTTTAAACTCAAAGGTAGCAGAAGCTCCGTTTGTTATTTGACCTGATAGCGGCAGGGTATTAACCTTTACATCAAAGGCTACAGTAACAGAGGCTCCCGGTGCTATGCTTCCTATATTAACTCCTACACTTGGGTCTGCTCCCGGTTGAGCTATTCCATTTTTCTTAAAGGTTCCTGCTATATAGGAGGTTTCTGCTGGTGGAGTATCCTTAAATATTACATTATTAGCTGTTACCGTACCTGTATTTTTTATAACAACTGTATAGGTTAAGGTTTCTCCTACCTCAACAAAGCTCTTACTTTCACTCTTAACTAAGGATAATGAAGCTACATCAACTTTAGTATCTACAGGGTTACTTGTACCTGTACCTGTCTTTGTAGGGCCTTGAGGATCTACCTTGTATTCAAAGGTTACAGTTGCTGTATTGGTTATCTTTCCTGATGGCGGCAAGCTGTTAATGGTTACGTCAAAGCTTACTGTTACAGACGCTCCTGGTGCAATGCTGCCTATATTAATTCCAACACTTGGATCTCCGGGCAGTGGAATTCCATTCTTTTTGAAGGTTCCTGGTACATAGGTGGTGCCTGCTGGTGGGGTATCCTTGAAAATTACGTTATTAGCTGTTACTGTTCCTGTATTTGTTATTACTACTGAATAGGTTACCGTATCTCCTACTTCTGCAAAAGCCTTGCTTGCACTCTTTACTAAGTCTAACCTTGCAAGCTTAGCTTCAGTAATAACCTCATTACTGTTAATAGTTTCTGTTACAGCAGGTTCATTTGGATCTACTTTATACTCAAAGGTTACTGCCGCTGTATTTTTAATCTGTCCTGATGGAGGAACACTATTAACTGTTACGTTATAGCTTACGGTAACAGACCCTCCCGCTGGAATAGTACCTATATTAATTCCCACATTTGGATCTGCTCCAGGCTGTGGTGTTCCATTAATCTTAAAGCTTCCTGGTACAAAGGTTGTGCCTTGTGGATCTGTATCTTTAAAAACTACATTATTAGCAGCTACAGAACCTGAATTGGTTATTACTACAGTATAAGTCAAGGTTTCTCCCACTTCTGCAAAAGCTTTATCAACAGTTTTAACTGCAGCTACTTTTACTTCTTCAACCTGTGCAACATATGGGTTACTTGGCGTAGTTTCCGTTAAGGTTGGTCCATTAGGGTCTACTTTATATTCAAAGGTTACAGAAGCAGTGTTAGTTATTTCACCTGGTGGTGGCGGAAGAACATCTACAGTAACATCAAAGCTTACATTTACAGATACTCCTGCTGGAAGACTTCCTAAATTTACGCCTATTGATGGGTCTGCTCCCGGCTGAGGAACACCCGCTAACTTAAAGGTATTTGGAATAAAGGTGGTGCCTGCTGGTGGTGTATCATTAAAGGTTACATTATTTGCTGTTACTGTTCCTGTGTTTGTAATAGTAAATTCATAGGTTAAGGTATCTCCTACCTTTACAAAGGCTTTATCTGCTGACTTAACCACTTGAAGTTCTGCCAGTTCAACCTCTGAAGTTACTGGGTTGCTTTGTGAGGTTCCAGGTTTTGCTGGTCCATTTGGATCTATTTTATACTCGAAAGTTGAAGATGCTGTATTTGTTATTTGTCCAGATGGTGGAAGGCTGTCAATGCTTACATCGAAGCTTACTGTAACACTTCCTCCTGCTGGAATGCTTCCTAAATTAACTCCTATAACAGGACTTGCACCTAATTGAGGTACTCCATTAATTCTAAAGGTTCCTGGAATAAAGGTTGTGCCTGCTGGCGGAGTATCTTTAAATATTACATTATCTGTTGACACTGTTCCCGTATTTGTAATTACTACTGTATAGGTTGCAGTATCTCCTACCTGTACAAAGCTCTTGTTTACGGTCTTCACCATATTTAACCCTACAGTTTCTACATCTGCTGTTACAGGATTACTTTCAGTAGTTCTTGTTTGAGTTGGTCCATTTGGATCTATTTTAAATTCAAAGGTGGCAGAAGCTACGTTTGTTATTTGTCCAGATGGAGGCAGAACATTAACCTTTACATCAAAGGTTACAGTAACTGAAGCTCCTGGCGCAATACTGCCTATATTAACTCCTACACTTGGATCTGCACCTGGAACAAGAATGCCGTTTTTCTTAAAGGTTCCTGCTGCATAGGTTGTGCCTGCTGGTGGCGTATCAGTGAATACAACATTATTAGCTACAACAGTACCTGTATTTTTTACAACTACTGTATAGGTTAAGGTATCTCCCACTTGAACAAAGTTCTTACTCTGTGTTTTAACTAAATTTAATGAAGCTACTTCAACATCAGTGGTTATAGGGTTACTTGTTCCTGTACCTGTTTCTGTAGGCCCTTGAGGATCTATCTTATATTCAAAGGTTGAGGTTGCTGTATTTGTTATCTGACCTGATGGAGGCAAGCTGTTTACAGTTACATCAAAGCTTACTGTTACAGATGCTCCTGGGGCAATATTTCCAACATTTACCCCTACGGTCGGATCTGCTCCTGGCTGTGGCACTACACCTATTTTAAAGGTTCCTGGAATAAAGGTTGTTCCTGCTGGTGGGGTATCCTTAAAGATTACATTATTCGCTGTTACTGTTCCTGTATTAGCAATGATTACTGTATAGGTTAAAGTATCTCCCACTTCTACAAAAGCCTTATTAGCTGATTTAGTAAGAGTTAACTGCGGCAGTTCTACATCTGTGGTTACTGGATTGCTTGGTGTATTTCCTGTAAGAGTTGGTCCATTTGGATCTATCTTATATTCAAAGGTTACATTTGCGGTATTGGTAATTTGAGATGGCGGGGGCGGCAATACATCTACAGTTACATCAAAGCTTACTGTTACTGATGCTCCTGGAGCCAGACTACCTAAATTTACTCCTACAATAGGACTTGCTCCTGGCTGTGGTACTCCGCCTATTTTAAAGGTTCCTGGAATAAAGGTTGTTCCTGCTGGTGGGGTATCCTTAAAGGTTACATTATTTTCTGTTACTGTTCCTGTATTGGTAATTACTACTTGATAGGTTAAAGTATCTCCAACCTTAACAAACTGTTTATTTGCACTCTTAACAGCTGTAAGAGTTGCTAATGCCAGCTGAGTTAACACATGGTTACTTATTGCTGTACCATTTAAATCTGGCCCTGCTGGATTAATTCTATAAACAAAAGTGGCATTTGCTACGTTATCTAATACTGGCGGAGCAGGAATAAAATTAACCTTTACATCAAAGCTTACTGTAACAGAAGCCCCTGGCAATATGCTGCCTAGATTTACCCCAGCTGCTGGATCAGCTCCCGGCTGAGGAACTCCACCAATCTTAAAGGTTCCTGCCTGGAAGGTTGAGCCTGTTGGTGCATTATCTTTAAAGATTACATTGTTTGCCGTTACCGTTCCAGTATTGGTTACTACTACAGTATAGGTTACAATATCACCTACAGTAGCATATGCCTTGTTAACAGTTTTCTCCAGTGATAATTCTCCTTGATTAATTTGAGTTGTAACTTGATTGGTAACTGCCGTTGAATCAAAAGTACCAACACCATTAGTAAATTTATAATCAATTGTTGCCTGATTTATTGCCTGTGGTGGACTTGGCAGAGTTTCAACGGAAACAATAAATTCAACGGTTACACTTCCCTGAGGTGGAATAACATTACCTGGTGGATTTAGTGGATTGGGAATATAGAATCCCACCGTTGGGTCTAAAGCTGGAAATAATACATTGTTAATTTTCACTGTTCCAGCTACAAAGGAGGCTCCCTGTGGTATATCCTTAAAGAACACATCAAAAGCGTCTACACCATTAGGAGGAAGCGGCTCTGTGTTTGTAATAGTTACCTTATAGGTTATCTGATCTCCAACTGCTGCATAGTTTACACCTGGGGGAACTGTAGCTTTCACTCCTTCAAGGGTTGCTCTTATAAATTGTTCAACGTTGCCAGTTACACAGTGGTCTATAGTGTAGCTTTCAGCATAGTTATCGCCAAAGCTTGATGAAAAGTCTGCAAGCTTCACCATGCCTAAAACTGCTGGAGTATAATTTGCTGTAAAGGTTACTACTGTACCAGAAGGAACAATACCTAAATTCCAGGTAAGCACTTGCCCTACAATACTTGTTGGAGGAATTGAAGCATCACCATTGTAGGAAACACCAGGTGCAAGAGTAACGGTAAAGGTTGCATTATTAGCAGGACTTGCTCCTGTGTTTACGATATCAAAAGTAATAGTATTTACTACATTTTGATAAAGAGTAGTAGGTGATTGATTCAAATACATTAAAGGTTTAGTTACTGAAAAGAATATTGAATCCAAGAAAAATCTGTAGTACATATTTTCGTTATTGCTGGTATAAGGTACCTTAGGGTCATAATTATGACCGCCTTCATATACAATCTTACCTGCACCAGTGCCTCCCTTGTAAGGTCCTGCTACCATAAAATCATATTGGCTACCATCACTTGTTTCTATAAAATGTGCTAATACAGAAGTAGTAGGATAATAGTTTGTAGCACTATGATTCCAGGTCTGTTCACTACCTCCAGGGAGCTGCTGTACAAGTCCTGTACTTACAGCTTGTGTTACTGGAAAGTCTGGTATATCTACCGTAAAGGTTCCTGCATCTCCTTTATTCATATTTGCTGTTGGTATTCCAGTTAGGGTTAAAAAGGGGCCTGCTATATTTTCTATTGAAGTAATTGAGTGGCACATGGCATGAAGAGCGCCACCAAATCTTAAATAATCATCAAGCTCTGCTGCATTTACTGGGTCTTGCCAGGTAGCATCACCAGTGTGGGGAGATAAAAATATATCATAGGCAATTCTACGACAAGCTGATGTGTCAAAACCAAACAAAGCTCCTGCGCCAACTTCATCTGAATCGAAGACATCTGGATCTGTTGCTGCATTACCCCATGGGTTGCCAAGGGAGTTTGGTATAGCTGCTAAATTAAGATAATTTTGAACTATACCATAATTAGTTTCTTCTACTGCAATTAGAGGCGCTCTGTTCATTGTAGCTGAAATATCTGCAGAAAAAGGTTGTGTTGCTCTATGAACAACAGTAGTTGGGTGCAAGGCCTGCCAAGCAGTTATAAAAGGTAATGCTGTTGCTGCATATGCTGAATCTATAATAAAGGGTCCGCCAGAGTAGTTATGAGCTATTATTGGTGCCAAGGTTACGATGTTCTGTGCTGTGGCTGTAAAATCCGTAGCATTAAAAGCTTTTCCCTGCTGAATAGCCCATTTAACCGGTATTCCATTCTTTAGCAGGTTGTATACTAAGCCATAAGCTAAATACATTCCTGTATTCTGGTAGGTGGTATCCATTGGAATAATTAAGGTACCTACCGCAAAGTTTTCTAACGCCATAATAATCCTCCTTTCTATCTAATTTCCACAGGGGAAGGTTACATCTATAAGCAAAGTAATATTCTTAAACACAATTCTCTTATCCTTTTGCTCTGCATAAATATCTTCAATATATGGGGTAACTTTAACTCTGTTTGCCTTAAGCATAGCCTCTATAGGAATACCCTCCACATATCTCGGTACAATTATAAAAACGCTTTTCAAAACCTCTTCGTAATGAGCTGCATGAACTGGCTGAGAGGCTTCATCAGCAACATACACTACTTTCTCCCTAAGCTTCAGCTCTAATACTAGTTTCTTTCCACTGAGCATCTGTCCTTCATAGGATTTAACACAGGGAGTATCTATTAATCTCATAGAGCTTATTTCAGCTTCTACCATTACTGATACTAGCTGCTCTATATCTGGCTTTATATCAGGTATTTTAATTATTTCAGGTATTGCAAGTTCCGTAAAATATTGAGGGTTTTCAGGAAGCTCTGGGGCAACTCCCATAAGCTTCACAGGATCTTTTTTATTTTCCATAAGGTTGCGTCCTCCTTTCACTGAGATATATGGTAACTCAAGCTCGCTACCGCTTGCTAGAGTACCCACAAAGTCCATTTAGTTCTCACTGGACACTAGATAATACGAGCAACTAATAATATTGTGGTATTTTTAAATATTTGTCTTCTGCAAATTTTTTCTGCATATATATCTTCAATATATCCCTCTACAGATACACACATGCCTTCCTTAAAATCTGGTGGAAGCACAATATAAACACTTATTGGCACATCAAAATGTGCAGCATGGACACTTTGGGTTGGTTCAAGGGCTACATACTGAACTGTCTGCTTTAATTCTCCCTCCACTATTACCTTCCATCCAGTAAGCTTCTGTTCATCCAAGGAAATTGCCACTGGAGTTTTTATAACCTTTGTGCTTGTAATAATAAGCTCTGATTTTACTTTTATAATCTGCTCAATATCCGGCTTTGCTGCTGGAATATCTAAGGTTTCTTGAACATTAAATTCTTTAATTGGCGCATAAGTCTCTTCAAACTGTGGAAGAAAATCTGCGATGCCCTCATATTCAATTAAACTTTTTACTATACTTGCCATGGAATCACTTCCTTAAATTATTACAAATTTTATTAATATTAGTTCTAAAACCATTTTGCACTTAATATAATATATTCTGAAAAATGTATTTGTGTCATAATAGAAAAAAAAAGCTGCACACTAATTACTTAGTGCGACAGCCCCCTTATTATCTTAATTATATTATTATCATCAATCGCAGTAATTTTTATCATCTTTACAGTGATGTGGTGGATTTGGGGTTTCAGGACTGTAGAAGAATACTTTTATAACATAGTCTTTTCCTGACTCTACACCAAATAAAAACTGACCACATTCATCTGTAAAAGTGAAGGTTATTGGAACCATATCACAGTTATTCTTTTTTAAGAATAGCTTTACTAAAGCATTTTTAACTGGAGCACCATTAGGGAATTTAACAACACCGTGAATAGCAGACCTATTTTCTTGTTCCAATACTACTATCAATTCTTTTTCTTCACCTGGTTTTATTGCGTGAGAGCCACTTAAATCTACTTTCTCTAATTTATAATTCATTTTTTTCACCTCCATACTTTTATGTAGTAGGAGGCTTAATTACTATATCTAGTTCTAGTATATCCTGCTCTTTTCCCATTATAATTTCATTGTTATTTAATTTTTTCTGCTGACCTTTTATATTGGTAACATTAATTGATGAGATGTCTGTTTCAATATACAAATCTTCTTCATTGGAATAATTCTCTTTATTATTATTATAGGTGCTGTTGATTGCTTTATTAACAGGTTTTGGTATAATAACCTTTGGCGGTTGTATCTTTATGCCCACGGGTCCCAACTTTTCAACTAAATAATTTTCTATAATCTCTATGCATTCAGAGGTATGCCCCTCTTCTGTAAAGATTTCTATTATGGCTGTTGCAACTTTCATTGGACATTCCTTAAAAATTTTATGAACCTTTATAACAGGCTTATTATATTTAAATTCGCTAGCATCATCTATAAAATTATAGTTTATGAATTCAATCTTAATTTCTTTTTCTTCGCATAAGTTCTCTAATTGATTAACCATATCTTATCCTCCCGCTTAGAATAAGAGAATTTTTAGACTTATCTCTACAATAAAATATGATTACTAAGTTATTTTTGCTACAAAAAGAGAATTTTTTTCCACTAATTACCTAGTGCGGCATCCCCTTTTCTCAAAGCAAAAATTTCAAAGTCTTACGTTTTCGAATTATGTCAGTTCAAGCTAAAACCTATTTTTTATCCATAAAGTAGGCTTCTCTAATATTGATTTGCTTTCGAATTTTTCGGGTTATATCTTTTGTGATTTTCCCCTTTTCGTACAGATTCTGAACTTCATCTCGCTCTGCTTGAAAGGCTTTATCTTGAAGCTCTCGTTCCAACCGTGCAAAATTTTCAAATTCCTTTACATCTTTTATTGACTTAAACTTCATGATTAGCTTATTATATTCTCCGATAATAATGTACGAAATTTCTTTATTCTGAGGTGTGATTTCTTTTTTCACCGCTTGAATTGCTACTTTGGCCATATCTATATTTAACTGATTCAGTTTTTTCTTTTTGGCACTGCGTTTTTTCTGCAATTCTTCATTCTCCTGAATGAAGCTTTCTCTAATTTGATATAGACTCTTCTTTAACGATGCCCATATTACCAAACCTCTATATCTTAACCGGTTCGTAGCCGCAACTTCCCTTCGATTGATATACACTTGGGAAAGATATGCTGTTTCCTTATCGATTCGATTCTCTTCAATTAATTTCTCCAGATATTCAGATTCCGCCACAAGTGCCTTCATGCGAATTTCTGTTTGCAATTCTTTCGAGTTATAGGAGTTAACTTCTGTGTTTTCATATTTCAGCTGATGAAGTGTGCGATTATAGGCGGAAAGGATATCCAAAACCACTCCGCGATTTTCATCATTCATTGCTTCCCTAGTGATGCGAATGGCAGCTTCTTGAGTTTGAATCATTGCCTTCCTTTCCATTTCTTCTCTATCTATTTTAGTAATATCTTCTTCTGTCCTAGTGAGCATGGGCAAGAGAATACTTGCTACCACTAGTGTCATTAAAATAACGCCTGCAGCAATAAAGATAATTAACGATCGTCCTGGAAATAATCCCCCATCAGCTAGTACTAATGGTATGGAGAACGCTGCCGCTAAGGTTACAGACCCTCTTACGCCGGATACGGTTATTATCCCAATGGTTCTGATATCTGGTTTTATAACTTGTGACTTCTTATCCCTCCAAGGATTCAACTGCCACAGATATATCCAAATAAAGCGCAACAAGAAAAGCGAAAGGGTAATGATCAATGTATAAATGATGACTTCCATATTGTTGAATTTGGAATCACTAAAAATCTCACTAGCTATATCCGGAATTTGTAATCCAAGCAACACAAAGACTAAGCCGTTTAAAACATACACAAGGACAGTCCATGTACTCTTTGACACAACGCGTAGCTGTAAGGTCGGTGATTGTTCGTGATCCCGTTCAATGGCATGAACAATACCAGCTGTCACCACTGCTAAAATACCTGAAAAATGTAAATGTTCGATAACCAAAAAAATCATAAATGGAGTGAGAATTTGAATAAGCATGTGAATCGTCACATCTTCCATCCCCAATCTCCGAATGAAGATCCTTAGCCGAATTATAAAAAAAGCCAGAACGGTTCCACCCACAAAACCGCCAATAG
>Ga0316601_100000269_pt1 | contig 21249 bp, 23 predicted proteins | sample OWC_soil_day5_no_FD_207663 | JGI IMG/M metagenome (GOLD analysis project Ga0316601, IMG submission 207663) | Wetland soil microbial communities from Old Woman Creek delta, Ohio, United States - OWC_soil_day5_noCT | ecosystem: Environmental > Terrestrial > Soil > Wetlands | place: USA: Ohio... | reverse complement strand
TTGGCCTGATGCCGTCATTTTTTCGGCTTCTTTCCTTAGCTCTGCTAACTTATCTTCATATTTGCCCGTGGCTGCAACCATCGCCTCGATACCCTTTCCGTAATCGGAGGTTTCGAGATACACCCTAATGCCACGTTTATAATCATTTGCCATATTTTATTCAGGTAATAATATGCTGTTTATATTCACTGCCAAATCAGCCGAATATTCGGCCACTATCTCAATCAAATCATCTATATTTCGCTCAATTACTGAATTAAACCAATGAACCGATTGCCGGCTACCAGTACCTTGCTTTCCGTAACTTTTGGGATTAGTCTGTTGCAGCTTCCCATACTTGTCGGTCCATTTTCCTCCAACTAAACCACCATGCCCGGTACCGGCACCCTGGTGCTGGTATACTCCATGTCTGGCTATGGAAAACCCCACGCTACGTGTTTCAAGTTTATATTGTTTGTCGAACCTGACTTTAGCAGTTATGCTGTCCGACAATCGAGGAAATTTGTCGCTTACATCTCTATCCACGTGACTGAATCTGGAATCAGCTGAAGCTTTCAGTTCCGATTCAACTTTATTGGCCCAGGCTTTTACTGAGCTATTAAATTTATTCAGACTATCGGTATCATTCACTCTCTGGTACATGGTAGCATCGTTTTCCGAAACAAATGAAATACGCGGGTTTCGGTATGGAGATACAATGCCCGGTACCTGAATGCCACCAGTCCGCGCTACTTTTACCAATTGGTTAAAAGCACCACGGTTCATAGCTGTTTTGGCTGCCACCCAATCGGATACAGTCATATCTTGCAGTTCCGGCCTTATCATACCCAAAAAGCATTATTGATTTTATATTCAGCGCCGGCTTCAGTGTTGAATCCCAGGATTACCCCATACAGCTTATCTCCCAAGGGTCCTATTGAGCGAACCATAAAGGAATTGGTGTCTAATTCGGTAAGACCATTTGTGTAATTCCGGCAATCTTCCATCATCCGGGCAATGGCTTGTCCGGCATAAGTTTCGCATTCTTCCTGAGCAGCCATAATTTCTTCCGGATTTTCAGAATCGGCTACAGGTTTAAGGAACATGAAAAAGTATTGTGGTTTTTTAAGCAATACTTCAGCTCCGTTATCAGTGAAGTCCGCGTCTTTGCCATCAATGGCCACCAGAACCGGATAATCTATTTGGGATAGCCGGTTACTTATGGCTTGCAAAGTATCGCTATTGGGCGACTGGAAAAAGCTTTCGTGATGATGGCTGGCAAACAGCTTCATGCTGTTTACAAGGCTACGGCCGTAATTGAGGTGATTGTATTGTACCATTACTCTGATTTTTTATGGTACAAAAAAAGCCACCCGAAGGCGGCTTTTAAAGGACAATAGTAAATTAAGTGATAGTGATTTAATCTTGCGGTAAAAACACCCGGAAAAATTCCAAAAGGCGGTCGTAAGCAATTTGCTTTTCGGCTTCAGTATACAGATTAGCAGGGTGGGGGTCAAGTGGGCGCACCATACATATGGCCTCATTTACTGTTACGGGTGGTTTAAATTTTTCGTCCATAGTATTACTGATTTTCAGGGTTTCGTAATTCGGCTATTTCTTTAAGTGCTGTGTTTAGTTTTGCATTGAAGTCGCGAACTCCTTTTACATCTAATAGGAGCGTTGATATTTTTTTCAACTGTTCTACATCGTTCGTTGAAGCTTCAGCAAGCCTGTCCAATAGATAGTCATTTATTCCCATGAGGCTTTCCACATACCAATCCAATGTCGTTTCGTCTCCAGATGAATGACAATATTGCTCTTTGAGTATTTTAATCAAATTCTCTGTTACCGGTATTCCGTTTACTTGTGTCATGGCTTTACCTCCTGATATATTAAAGATAAAACATATCCTTCTCCTGCGAAGGTCATATTGATACCTGCTTCATCAACTAAGCAGGTCATTATGGTAGGGGAAGTAAACAGGGTGTTTTTTGCATCGCGAGCAAAGCCCATAAAGCTCCGGGATGCAGTCTGTGGCATTACTTCAGACGAATTGAATAAAGTCTGATTAAATTTCCTTTTGGATGAGTTACGACGACGCGTAGCCGTCTGTGAGCTGTTTGTGTACATAAATATCGTATATACTATTGGTTTTGTTTTACATGCAAATATATACTGTTAGTTTATATATAGCAAGTATTCAGAGTTAAAAAACATTAATTGACAGTATATTTATTAAAACACATATATATCATGAGTATATATTATTTACTTTTGTAATAAATAACGTATAAATAAGCATTTAAAATGTCTACACTGAGAGTTAAGGAACTTCTAAAAGAAAAAGGAATAACCGGAAGAGATTTTGCAGCAAAATTGGGGATGACTGAAGTCGGGTTTTACAAAATGCTTTCAGAAACTGGTAATCCACCGCTCAAGAGGCTACAGTTAATAGCCGAGGTTCTTGAAGTTGATATATCGGAACTTTTTGAGAAGAAGATAGAAACCAAAGCATTAAAATGCCCACACTGCGGTAAAGATATTAATGTGAAGATAGAATAAATCAAAAACGCCAGGCTAAATTAGTCTGGCGTTTTTGGTTATTCTAAATTGATAATTGTAATAATAAAAAATTACCAGTTCTCGGCTTGTTTAGTTTTTTGATTCATTGCTTCTTTCAGACTGATTTTATTCGTCTATTTCAAATGGAATTATTTCAATTAATTGTCCTTCAGAATCAATTCCATGTTGTACTAGTATTTTTCCAATTAATGCCCCCATTGTTGCTCGAAATTCTCCCATTGCGTTATAGAAGTGAATTTGTTCTCCCATTCCTAAATCGCAACTCACTCTATCGGAATAATATTGGTTTTGAATTGTATTATTAAACCTCCTACACGCACTTCTCATTGCTTTAAGTGTAATAGCCAATTCTGATTTTGCGTCCAATTCAAATAGTTGCTCTGTAAGGAAATTTCTAATCTTAACAACTGATTTAGCACAATGATTTGGGGATTCCAGTTCATAAACGACATACAGAACTCTTCGATCTTCTAAAAAAGTAATAACTTTTCTGGCAACTTCAATTTCGGACTTTGAAGGATTCCACGAAATACCAAAAATAGGGAAACTAAATCCGGTTATCTTACTTGCTATTTCCTTAAATGTCATAATATTGTATTTAAAACTGATTAATAATTCTAACTGCAAATATATTAAAATTATTAATATATAACAATGTTGCAAAACAAAAAAGCTCCACCTGTATATAGATGAAGCTTTATTCTTATTTCGCGCGTGGATATACAAACATTTCCTTGTTTGTCGTCTACCCTATCCCGTATCGAACGGGAAAGTGGTAGGTGGGGGGTTTCTGATTTGATTTTTCCTAATGCCAGCAATACAGCCTGCGAATGCGGGTAACGCCTCGCACCTTTGCTTGTTGTAGTTCCTTTCATTTTCGGGATAATCCACAGTTTCCATAACCACCGAGGTTATGGGCATTTGTCCGCCAGCTGGCGGACAAAATGAATTGCAAATCAGCGAAGCTAATACCGGAGCTCCCAATCTCTATCTGAACTACCAATTAAACAGTTTGTATCAACTTGTTGTGACTTTTACCCTCCATTGTGGACGTGTTTGAATTCGTTCTATTGGATATTCATAGTCTTCAACAAGTATTTTTGAAAACACTTGAACAGCTTCCATTTCTTCTGGTGTTGCTTTTACTTGAATCCCTGAAATATAGTCAAAAATATACCCTTCTTTTAGCTCCTCACTCATTATTTTTTTGTTTGTTGTTTTATCTTGGTTTTATTTCTTTATTGCAAAATTACTGTTTTTAAATCATTCGTCAATTATTCCTGTTTTTTTCTTTTTTTACACTTACGCATAACGGTAAATTGTATGAGTAGTGGCAGATTGCGTGGCACTTTCCTGTCAAACCGCTACGTAGTTTGAGCGGGCTACAAACCTTTATTTTACCACATCACCTGCCATTACTTATACAAAGTGTTACCCACCGTATTTTTGTCTTTATTTTAATCATTCTTGTTGTTGTAGCAACATAGTTAAAAAGAGATACATATATGGTTTTAGATGTCTAATTTATTTTTATTTTTTTCGTCACTCTTTCGTCTTCCAAAATTATTTCAATGAAATAAATACCATTTACAAAGCATTTTGAATTTATCTCGTATGTTATTTCTTTTGCCGATTTTACAAATTCAACATGGTCGCATTGTATCCCAGTTACCGAAACAATATTTATTACAACTTTTCCGATGTAATCAGATTCAATATCAACGGTAAAGTTGCCATCGTTTGGATTCGGATATATCGAAATTAAATTATCATTGTTTGTTGAGATGTTTTCAATACCTGTTGCTGATTTGAAATTAGCTACAAGATTTTGGCTTGCATATATTTCAAAAGTATATTCACTATCTGTCGATACTTCAATCCCGTTTTCGCTCCAATAATCGAAAGTGTAACCCGATTCGGGAGTAGCTGCCATAGTAACACTATCGCCATAAAAGTAAACTCCTGTTCCGATTGTAACAGTCCCCGAATTATCCGGGCTTACCGAAGCACTAACGGTACAGGTATAATCTTGATTAACACTAATAGGAAGGCTGCAACTTAACCCTGCATAACTTACAATAAGTGTATCTAATCCTTTATGTGCACCTTTTATTACACCTTGAGACACAACAACTGCATTTCCTGTTTGGGTTGAATATTGTACATCTGGCAGTGTGGTTATATCCCGGGTAATGCTGTCTGAAAACAGGCAAGAAACCCGAACCGCTGATTTTAATCCCTGTGAAAGTTCCAATAATGAACCTTCAGGGTAGGTAATGACCAACGAACGTGCCACAGCGCTTGGAGAAGCAGTTACGAAAACAGAATCCAAATAAATATTTCCTAAGGTATCAGCACCAAACACATACATGGGAATAATGCCAACATAGGTAGAAGGCACACAATACTTAAAACTCATGTTAGTAGCAGTTGTGTCTTTCATATAAACTGAATCCTGAGATTCCATTGCCATAAATACCAGGTTTTTTACATTAGCTGTTCTTGCCACCTCTATTGTAATTGAATCTCCGCTGTTTATTGATATATTATTGGTTGGCAATTTAAAATAGACACTATCGTTGTTGATAATTGAAGATTTTAATTCGGCTATCATACTTTTTGTATTATTTGGAAAATTTAAAGTGGGTGGATTAAAACCCTGTTTCGAAAAATAATCAACAGATGCCGGTAATACTAATAGTTCCTTTATGGTTGACTTTACAATTGCATTATCCGGAGAACCACAATGCCACTCATTATGAATAAGCGTTGTAGAGCCAAGTCCTCCTATCTGGCTATTGACAGCAACAACAATATCGTTATCATCATTATAAATATCATTGTGTAGCCAGTTGTTAAATTTTAAAGATAAGCCAATCGCTTCGCCACTGGCAGGTTTACCTAAAGGATTAGTTAGCAAAAAAGCACTAACTATTGTACAATACAACGGATCTTTTGAGAATGTTTTCTTTAATTTTTTAAATGCTTCAGAATAAACAGTAGTTTCCGTTACTATTGCATGACTTGGCACTTTATTTTTAACAGAACTTCCATTTAACTGAGTCCTTATCGCATCACTTGTAACTTGCAAGTCATCCACAGCTTTCCCAAATCCCATAATATGTCTTAGATTATTTAGCTTAGGTGTAGATACAATAAAATTAGCTATTTGAGAACCGGAATGAGGGGTGTTTACCGTAATTAATTTATGAATGTCATTATCGTAATTGTTGCTTTGCAAATATAAACGGCTTAATATTCCTCCCATACTATGCCCCACAATATCAACTTTGGAAACAACATATCCTTTTTCTTTCCAATCTCTTTTTATCCCTTTTATACTATTGGGCACAACATGAGAATTTTCTTCGAAAGAAGCTCGATTTGTTGGCGAATAATCTACGCAATAAGCTTGTCCTGTTTTATAACAACCTGAATTCAATAATTCTGTTTGTAACTGGGAAAAGCACTTGTAGTTGGAGTTTAGTCCATGTATAAGCAATGCCGGAGGACGAATTATTTCAATAGTATCATATAAAGCATAACCCTTATCTCTTTTATCATTTATAATAATTTGAATGCATACTTTTCTATTCCAATCTGTATTTATTGTGTCGTCAGTAAACACATCGGGAGCTACATAAAAAATATTATCCGGCAAATATGAAAACCCAATTAAACGAATCTCTGTAGCATCAGAAACTGAAGTGCCAATTGTTCCCGGGTTATTATTTCCATTTATTTCAGTCAAATAAATATCAACATTCTTAACAGTAATGCTTTCATCGTTTTGAGTTAGGCTTATTTTTATTGCCGAACTGCCATCGGCAACCACGCCAATTGGATGTTCAGGCATTCCAGATGTTTTTGAAACCGTCCAATTATTTTCAAAACTGAAAGGATTGCTATTTATACACGGATCCCAATGAATTTGTTCGTAGGTCAAGCAAGGCAGGTTTTCAGCTAAACTTCTAATAGCCTGCTCGGAAAAACATTTGTTACCTTTTAAATTAAATGTCTTTTCGTTGTTGTTGGGATCACACCCAAGGTTTAAACCGTAGAATAATTTTAAACTCGAATCAGATAATTGATTATTATGGCAATCCAAATAACTCAAAGCAGAACAACCATTTGTATTCAAATTGGTTAATTGATTGTCATAACAACCCAAAGCATATAAAGCCGAACATTCATTTATAATCAAATTGGTTAATTTGTTATTGTCGCAATAAAATTGTTTTAAAGCAGAGCATCCACTAACATCCAAACTGGTTAGCTGATTTCCAGAACATCCTAACCATGTCAAAGCCGAATATCCACTAACATCTAAACTGGTTAATTGATTGTCATAACATATCAAATCAACCAAAGCCGAGCACCCGCTAATATTTAAACTGTTTAGCTTATTTTCTCTGCAAAATAAGTACTTTAATGCTTTACATCCACTAACATCTAAACTTATTAATTGGTTGTAGGAGCAATTTAAATAAATCAATCTACGCGGATTTTCACAATTCCATGTTGCATCAAAGGTTCCTCCCTGTGAGATAATTTGATCTAAAACTGCTAAATCATGAGCACTTTTAGTAAAACTTTCGCAATCGGTATTTTGTGCTCTCGCTAAAGCAGTAAATAATAATAAAACACAAATTAGGAATGTATTTGTTCTCATAATATTTAGATTTAATTTCTTTGTCAAATTATTGTTGTTGGTCATTCGCAGCCACGATTTTAATATGGTGGGTAACAAGGAAATATGTACAGTTTTCTGTTGTAGTTTCCTTCATTTTCGGTATGATCCACAGTTTTCATAACCATCAAGGCAAGGCTATGGGCAATTGTCCGTCATTTGGCGGACAATGTGAATCGAAGATCAGCGAAGCTAATTGTAAGTCAGGAAGCTAATACCGGAGCAAATCCCGCTAAGTGCACATTTTGTCCCGAATTGTCGGAGCAGCCTGTGGACATACGTGTTAGCGGTAGGTTTTTGTTTTTCTATTCGTTACTAATCTTTTCTAATGTTATACATTTCATTTTGTTGTTATAAAAAATAGTCAGAATATTATTCTTAATTTCGTATGATTCAGCATTCGAAATTGAACGAAATAATTTGCCCCATTCAGGTTCGTTTATTTCTGTCCAAGTTACATTTGTTATTGAAATTTTTCCATTAGAATCAGTTGTATATTCTCCATAAAAACCATTTGTAACATTTTTTCCTGAAACAATACCTTTTGTCGAGTCAGAAGTTGTGAAGCTAATTGTGTTGTCACCATTATTAAATTGACTCCAAGTGTTTTCTTCAGTCTTCTTTGTCTTTTCTGAAGTTTTAAGGTCAATGAAAGAAATAACTTTCCAATCTCCTGAAAAGTTAAAGTTTTGAATATTTTCATCATCATTGCAACTAATCATGACTGTTGTCGTGATAACCAATAAAATAATGTTTCGTAAGTTAGTTCTCATAATTCACATTTTTGTAGGGTGTATCTATTTTTTTTCGAGAGTTTTAGTGCTATAATTCCTTGTATTAATTTTTATTTTTTCTTTTTTTTGACTTACCGCTAACGACCGAGGCTATGGGCATTTGGCGGTTTGCGGGAGCATTCGCTGTCGTGAAACGACAAAGTGAATGCGGGAGCAAAACCTGCGAAATGCACGTCAGCCAGCCAATGGCCATAGGCGTGTGTTAGGCGTAGTTATTTTTGTTCGATTTTATTGTTAAATTCAACTCTTAATTTTGCAGTATAATCGAGAATATCCTTGATTTTTGAATTCGAAAGTGTTTCAAGGTCTTCATATATTTTCTCTGTATCATTATTGGAAAACTTATAGTTAGCAGGTATCCTTTTAGTTAAACAGTCTAATGAAATTTCTAAATTTGCTATAACAACCTCTACTATTGCTTTTTCATCTTTTTCGTTTCTTACTATACTTAAATCTTCATAGCAATCTAGAGATTTTTTGTGCTGACATGCAGCACTGACTGAATATAAAAATTCTGAATAAAACTTCTCTTTAGTTTTAAAAAACTCTGCAATTAATCTATTCGTATTTCCAGAGGTTGTGTAGTTTCTCTTTATTGTTTCTGAGGCTTTTTTTATAAACTCACTTTCTTGTTTTTCATGGATTTTTATTTTTTCTTCAATAGTTTTCTTGATATTTTCAACCTCATATTTATTTATACCATAAGATAGCCCACCTAAAATAACAAGAAGTGAAGCTGCTATTAATGAAAATCTTGTCGATTGATCAGATAAGGCAGATGAAAAGCAATCTTCGGTTGCTTTGTGCAAATCAATCTTTTTATCGATTAATTGAACTTGTTCTTTCAATTCTGTTATTTGCTTCTCAACATTGTTTTCAGTTAAGACTTTTGTAGCTTCACGTTCTGTTAAAGTTTCTTTTGCACAAAGTTGATTAAATATTAATCCAACCACTAAAATTAAATAAATTCTTTTCATATTGTTTTTTTTATAATTACACCTAACAAGGAAATATGTACAGTTTACTTTTGTAGTTTCCTTTATTTTACTTCAAGGTATTTCTCAATCTGCGTGATTACTTTATATAACTTGTCTTCTCTATATCTTAAACCATCCAGTTCTGAATGGATGAGTGCCTTGTCTGACTTTAAATCGGTGGTCAGCTGATATTGGTAGTTGTTTATCTCATCCCGGATCTCATTCAGCTCCTTTTCTATAACTTCAATCAGTCCGCGATACAACTCACCTATTTCATTGAAGAATATAATTTCAGAACTGATTAGCAAAGTGTAGTATTTCTCTCCTGATATCAGATCCGTTGCATATAGTAACCTTTCAAAGTCTAATCCGGAACCTTTAATTTGTGCCGCTAACCCTACCTTAAACAAATTGTCCAATTTTAAATAGACTTCGTTAATCTCATTTGTATTCCCTACTGCTTCCATATCGGCAAATTATTTCTATCAGTATTAAAGATTTAACTTGTTTGCAAATATATAAATTTTTTATTTTAGTTGTTATATTTTAATGAAAATATTTAAGGAAACAAAAAAACCCACCGGTGAGGGTGGGGGCATGTTTTGAAATAGACTATGAATTAGCTTTTTAAAATTTATATTTTAGAAATATAAAAGAAATATGCTACATTTGCACCTTAACATAGTGAATGATTCAATCATTTATACAGATAACAATCGTTCAAACTAAAAATAAGGAATCTAATTTATAAACTCTAAAAAAACGTATATGGAAAAATTCTCTCTTTACGATTTACTATCGGTATTATTTCCCGGAGTAATATTTATGTACTTACTTGATGAAGTCAGAAATACACTTAATCTTTTTCCCGACTTTAAAATGACTGAACAATGGGAAATCCTCCTAATTATGGCTATACTATTTGGAGCATTTATTTATGTGATTAGCTTTTGGCTTACATCTAATTTAAAATGGTTTTATAAGTCAACTAAAATTTATACCCACATATCAAGTATATATTTTAAAGTGAGAATCCATGATGTAGCAGGGGAAAAACTCAACCAAAGAGCTAATGAGTGGTATGGTCATGATATTTTCTTTTCAGAGACTGAGTTTAATAGTTTTGAAGAAAATAAGAAAAATGAGATATACATACAACAAGATGATTTTTATGACAAAATGTATTACGAACTCGATTACGCTGACAAGCTTGCTGTTCCTAAATCCTTTCAGAGCTTTTATGTTTTTTTCAGAAACATATTTTTATCGACAATATTTTGTTTGATAATTCTTTTTATCTCATATCTCATAAACTTTATACCTGATCTCAACTTGTTCCAACTTCAAAAACCGGAGGTGTTGAAATTATTTATCCTATGTTTAATCATCCTTCTTTGTTCTAATAAAATCTCAAGATGGTATCGTCAACGAATGGTTTACAAAATGTATTGGTTCTTTTATTCACACATTAACTCAAAATAATATATAACATGGAAACGCTTTATAATTCAACAAATGAAAATAGTCGTCGAAACTTAAATGACGACCCGCAGTATTTTGGCGCTTATCTAAATTTGGCCAGACTCAATATCTTTAGCATAAACAACCATCTTGCAGAAGAATTCAAACAAAAAAACAGGTTAACAGACGAAGAACATATTCGTAATAGCTTTATTTGCAACAGTAATATAAAAAATCTAAATTATAATTGGCTCTTCGAGAAACTTATCCGTCTAATGCCTATTGTGAAGCAATTTGACTCCTCTCGACTTCCAGAGGAAGAGCAAAAAAAAGGAGATACAGAAGGGAAAAATTTATTGCTAATGGCTGAAACGCTAAAAGAAGTTTTTAAAGATATTCAGGATTTCAGAAATGATTATACTCACTATTATTCTGTTGAAAAAGGAGATGAAAGAAAATTAAATGTTTCATCAGCCACTGCAGATTTTTTAGTAACCAGTTTTCATCGCGCCATTGAATATACAAAAAGCCGTTTTGCAAATGTATTTTCTGAAGACGACTTCAAATTGATTCAGGCAAAGCAATTGGTTTTATCAAACAACTCTATCACGGTAGAAGGCCTGGTTTTTCTAACAGCAATGTTTCTTGACCGGGAAAATGCTTTTCAATTTATAGGGAAAGTACAGGGACTTAAAGGTACGCAGTTCAAGTCTTTTATTGCTTCACGAGAAGTATTAATGGCGTATTGTGTCCGTTTACCTCATGACAAGTTAATTAGTGATGATCCCAAGCAAGCTTTACTGCTTGATATGCTTAATGAGCTAGACCGATGTCCCAAACTATTGTACAATGTGTTAAGTGAAGATGCAAAAAAACAATTCCGACCGATACTAACAAAACAAAGTATAGAACAAGTTTTAGAAAATAGTGTCAGCGATGAAGAACGTGAGAATATTTTAGACAATATTGATTATTCAGAATATATTGAACAACTCACAGTCCGTGTAAGACATAGCAACAGATTTCATTATTTTGCTATGCGGTTTATAGACGAACAAAACCTGTTACCTGACTTTTTTTTCCAGATAGACTTGGGAAAGTATAAGCTATCAGAATACGAGAAATCAATATTGGGACAAAGTATACCCCGTTCAATTATTGAGAATGCAAAAGCGTTTGGAAGACTAAGTAAATTCGTTTCTGAAGATGACGTTCAGAAGATAATTGACCCCGGCAATTTAGCAAACGGTTTCGAGCAGTTTGCTCCACATTACAATACAGATATTAATAAAATCGGTTTTCGTTTTAATGAAGACATATGTCATATTGAAAGCATTGATGCAAAAGCTGAAAGACGCATTTCCGTAAACCTGATACAGCCACAGCCTATGGGATTTTTGAGTTTACATGAACTTTCAAAAATTATCTTACTCGAATATCTACAACCGGGTGAGTCTATCAAACTGATTCGTCAATTTTATAAAACTGCCAATACTCAATTGTTCAATATTGATTTTATCGAATTGGTAAAAACAAAACTACCTACAAACTGGGGTGATTTAGAAAAACAATGCGACACAAAGAACAACAAAGCTTACAGAAATTCAAAAGCAAGTTTATATGAGCTTCAAAAACGTAAGGAGGAACTTGATAAGGTTCTTCAATTTCATGGATTAAATTGGACGCAAATTCCTGAACGAATTCTTAATTATTGGCTAAACATTCAAGACGTCAGTTATTCTAAGAGTATTTCCGAACGGATTTTACTTATGAAGCGTGACGGATTAAAACGTCTTAAGCAATTGAAAAACCATAGCAATCGTCCTGATGTAAGAATACCAAAAGTTGGAGAAATGGCTACATTTATTGCACGTGATATTGTAGACATGATAATTGATGAAGAAAAGAAAAAGAAGATTACTTCAATATATTATGATAAATTGCAGGAGTGTTTAGCTTTTTATGCTGATAAAGAAAAAAAACAACAGCTTATTGGTTTAGTCAGAGAGTTACAACTTAATTTGCAAGGCGGCCATCCATTTCTCAAGAACCTCAGACTTGAGAGTATTCGAAAAACATCTGAATTTTATGAATTATATCTAACCGAGAAGTTTAGCAAACTGGTTCACAAAGGTTTAAATCAAAAGGGGAAGCCCCAAAGTAGGGATGAATCATGGATAATAAGAACATTTGAGAAAAAAGAATGGAGTGATAAAGCTAAGAAAAACCTTACTGTTTATAAATTCCCAGATAACATGAAAGAGTTGCCATTTTCAATGCAACAGTGGATAAATAAAGAACAATATGACCTACGAGGCTGGCTTCGTAATATCAACGAGGGACGTAATAGAAACGATCAAAAGCGTCCAATAGATTTGCCAACAAACCTATTTAATAACAAGTTATGTGAATTACTTACTCAGGAACTTCGCTTAGCAGGTAAAGCTATCCCCAATACCACAAAATACTATGAGTTGTTGAGAGTATGGTGGTTAAATCGTGACGATAGCGTTCAAGGTTTTTACAAAGGTAGCCGTTCTTATATAATCAAAGATGAATTGGTGAGTTTTATCCCTGATTCTCAGCCTAATTTCAAAAAATATTACCAAGAACCCCTCAATAAGGCTTTTATCCGTTTATCTCAAAAAAGACAAATGGATAGAGAAAAAGACAAAAAACTCCCAGTGTTGGATAAAACAGATATAGAGAAGACATTTAAAAAAACGTTGTTTGACACAGAAAAAAATATTCGTTTGCTTGCCGAAGATGACCGAATCTTATTACTTATGGCTGAGAAACTAAGCCCAGGTGATGGAAGTGGACATTTAAAATTAAATAACATCAAAAAAGAGTTGAATAAAGAACAGATAAAGGAACGGGCTTTCCAATTTAGGCCAAATTATGATGATGCAGGGAATATGCCGGAAAAAGGAGTTCTGTTACCTGAAATACAATTAATTGTTGAAGCAAAAATTAGACTCAAGAACATCAAAGATCTTAACCGTTTTGCGTACGATCGGCGTCTTCCTGAACTAATTGCCTATCTACCTAATGGCAAGATAGGAGTGAATGAGCTACGCTACGAACTGACCGATTATAACAAAGCACGTCAGGAGGTCTTTGATGAGGTATTCAGGCTTGAAAAAACGATTATTCAGAAAGATGCTGACGGACTGTTAGCTCTCTGTGTTAATGAGAGAGGGATTCCTTTACGAGGCAATATAGCTCATAAATACTTTTTGCAATGGTTGATAAATCATGGTTATATTTCTGAACAAGAAAGAAAATACCTTAATATGATCCGCAATAGCTTTTCGCACAACCAGTTTCCTCATAAATTAATTGTATCTTATTCTCAGAATCAGATAAACCAGAAAGGTATCGCAAGCATAATATCATCAGCTTTCAAGGAAAAAACTGAATCAATTATTTATAAAATAGATTAGCAGAAACGTTTTTTTTTATAAAATATCTTACAACTAACTATAAAACAGTTACTTGATTATAGTTGGTTGTAAATGCCCTTGTTTGAAGGGTAAAAACAACGATGGTTAGCAGCCCGCATTAATATTATGTGTTGTAAATGCCCTTGTTTGAAGGGTAAAAACAACTATAGGCAATATTAAGAAAAGCGAAGTATCGTTGTAAATGCCCTTGTTTGAAGGGTAAAAACAACGTAAGTTGGCCAAGAAACAGAAATGGTTTTGTTGTAAATGCCCTTGTTTGAAGGGTAAAAACAACGATTTTTGGCGCGATTGGTGTAATTTAGAAGTTGTAAATGCCCTTGTTTGAAGGGTAAAAACAACAGCTTCCGAATAATGGTCCTACTGTTGGATGTTGTAAATGCCCTTGTTTGAAGGGTAAAAACAACCAATCACCGCTTCCTGCCCATCAATCAACGGTTGTAAATGCCCTTGTTTGAAGGGTAAAAACAACGCGAGTTTGTATGGCCTGTTACATCTAACCGTTGTAAATGCCCTTGTTTGAAGGGTAAAAACAACTGCCATGTGCCATCCTTTATTTCTTCGCTGGTTGTAAATGCCCTTGTTTGAAGGGTAAAAACAACTTGTTTTGTGATTTATTCATTGTTTATATAGTTGTAAATGCCCTTGTTTGAAGGGTAAAAACAACTGATTCAGCTGCTTTAAAAATAAGCTCTGCGTTGTAAATGCCCTTGTTTGAAGGGTAAAAACAACGGTCATACTCTATGTGTATATGGTCTGATTGTTGTAAATGCCCTTGTTTGAAGGGTAAAAACAACTTTGTTCCGATACGAACCTGAGAAACAAGGGTTGTAAATGCCCTTGTTTGAAGGGTAAAAACAACGAGGCTTTAGATAGGTAATAGGTACTTTCTGTTGTAAATGCCCTTGTTTGAAGGGTAAAAACAACTAACTTTCTTCCATTGTAAAAGTTCTTTTTGTTGTAAATGCCCTTGTTTGAAGGGTAAAAACAACGGTCTGTTCCTGCGGTAGTCTTCAAAGCTAGTTGTAAATGCCCTTGTTTGAAGGGTAAAAACAACTGATCAGTGGTGCTATGAGTTTAGCCAGCCGTTGTAAATGCCCTTGTTTGAAGGGTAAAAACAACATTCGCCTGTGTGGTAATTGCAATAAATTGGTTGTAAATGCCCTTGTTTGAAGGGTAAAAACAACAGCTTATTTTTCATCTTTCTCCATCAAATAATCTAAAGAATACAGGATATTGTAAAGCGTATCCTGTTTATATTTTCGTTTTTTCTCAGGATCTGCTTTGGCCACATAATCGAGCAGGCGCTGCTGTCCATCATACGGATTGCAAACCTCGCCGGTTCCTTCAGGGAACACCCGGGGGAACTTGTCGGCAATATATCTCAGAGAGCCTATCCAAAACCAAATAGATAATACTACCACATCGGCCGGTATCAATCTCATATGCCTTAAGTTCAATTCCTTTGGATTAAACTTTTCCTTATTACGAAGAAAGAAACAGCCCAACCAGGCATATATAGCGGCAGGATTTTTATCTTTCATCATATCATAAGTCTGAAGATAAATATACTGGTTATAGCTAATATCGGTCAAAGCTTCATCCGAGCCATGAAACTGGCGGCCCAACACCTTGATGCGTGGATAATGATTTATCGTTAGCCGGTTATCCAGAAAGCATCTGCCTTGTTCATCAGGTTCGGTAAACAGATAATTGAAGACCAATGAAAACTGAGTAATCTGGTCGACCGTCAGAGCTACCACCCTGCGACCAATCAAAATCCTGTAATATCCCGGGTTCTTCATCTTCCTGGCCCTGGCACCTATACAGAGGAAAAGCATCTTTACTTTTATCTCCTGAACAGGTAGCTCTTTAGACACTAATTTTGAAAGAAAGAGCAGCTGCTCTTTCGTCATTTCATTCATGCTTTCCGGAAGCTTGTATACCTTATCTCCTACATGTAAATTGACCATAATTATCCCATCATATGATACAGATTCCTGTCTTCGTTATTAAATTCGATTGCTTCGTTTTTTGGAACTATACCCAGAGCTTCAGCATTGCTGGTGACAATTTCCTGTATCTTGCCTAAATAGTATTTAGCCTGGTTAGCGAAGAAATTTCCCGTTTCGTCCGGATCTTCATACGCCGGCCGGACGATAGGTTTATATTCAATATATTCGCCTGAAGTACGGTTCTTTTTTGAAGTCTGGCTGGTATAAAGCTCCGCAGTCTTGCAGGCTACAAACTTCCTGATAACAGAAATGAGTTTCTTTTGAGGATCTTCAGTATGTTCGGCCATATCTTGAAGCAAAGCACTATTGAGTTCTTCGCCAATATATTCAATGACATAACGCTCAGTCACCATACCCATCAATGGGCGAAGATTCTCAAAAGCCAACCGGCTGTATCCTATATCAACAAGTCCCAGTTCCTGGAACTCCTTAGCAGAACGAATATAACCGGCATTATACGGACTCTCACTCCACTCATCAATATCCCCGGCATGTTGCTCCAGATACTCCAGCACCATATCCAGATACTGGAATGCTCTGCGCTCCAGGCTTTCTTCTACCTTGGCAATCTTGGTATCACTGGCCGGCAGTAAGCTATCGGCTTTCTTTTCCACCGTAAAACCACTATCACCCACTCTAACTGACAGCTCCGCATTGCCAATCCATAGCGCCATCGGACCCAGCGACTTTCTAACAAGATCCAAAACATCTTTATAAGCATCTGCTACCGACTCTTCCTGAAGCTTTAGTATGAGTTCAGCTCCGAGATAACGCTTTAGATAAATATCAGTAGCAGATGCTATAAAAGGCTCGAACACAGCATAAGGTGTACTCTTGTTTATCTTCACAACCTTTGATAGTTGTTCTATCGTGCTAATTATTTGTGGCATACCTATACTTTTTGATTTCCTATTGATTTTTCTGCCCCGGTATTTTTATCGAGCGTTGTAAGCATGATATTCGGTATCATGAAATGCAGATTTTTATCCCATTGGTTTATCTCCTTAACGATATAAAGAGGTAATACAAATAAATCCCGAATGGGTTTCATAAGTGCTTGCTTGATAATAAAAAGCTCCCGGGCTTCAGTTCCGTTGATACTTCCGTTTTTGCCGGTAGCTCCAATAATGCTCGGATGTATCTCCAGGGCGTAACTGATCTGATTGGTTACCTCTTCAGAGTCTTCGAGATATTCTCCTCCTTTGAGAAAAGACTCAATAGGAGTGATGATAATATCATTGGATTCGTACTTGTTGATTTTGTCGTATTCAAACTCCGATACAAATGACTTTCCGGAATTTTCCGCACCGGAAAGAAATTTATCCATACTTTCCAAAAAGCTCTTTCTGGCTTTTTTCTTCTTTTCCGGCTCAGTTTCTGATATCCCCAGAGATTCATAATATTTCGGCCAAAACGCCCTGGATATCTTCACATGATACTTCAGGGTCATTTGGTTCTGAAGCAATGCTTTTTTAAACTTGGGAATAGCCACAGCAAAGTCATACCAATCAATAAAGATAGCCCACCAATAAGGCTTCCCATGGTAATAACGCCCAGGAGTTGGCAACATCAGCTGAAGCATATAGCTATTCTCTGTTGCCGGGGCAACTCTTTTTTTGCCATTTAAATCCATCGACAGCCCACGTCTAACCCGAAGGTCTGTCAAAGGTTTCCTCCGATCCAATAACGGCAGCGCCATAACATCGTCAGGTGTTCCGTCATGCCAGGTGGGGGAGTAGCCATGCCATTCTATTCTTCCGGTTTTCTCATCGGCCAAAGATAACCGGCTGTTGATTGACTCTACCGGATTGAGTTCTACAATTTTGTTCTGTCCCCGGGCAAATACAAACTCGCAATACCCCTCATTGAACACCGTTATATCATTTCCCCACTCCTGGACGGTATTGGTATAATTATTATTATTCAGAAAATCAAAAACCTCCGGGCAATCTTCATAGAGCTGCTCTTCAATTTGAATATTACCTTTCTCATCCCGTTTCTTTTTGACAACCATTACACCGTCCCCATAGGCCATTTTCGCATTGAAAGCGATATTGGATCCTAACGTACTAAGCGCGTAGATTTTGTCCATAATCTCAACGGGCTGTTTGTTGTTAGAACCACGCTTTACAAAAGCTATGGTGCCTTTTTTCCGGTTAGCCGGTGTAATTTCCTCGTAAATGGTATTGCTGTCACCGACCATTTCTTTGGAATCACCAAACAATACAACAGAAGAGGATCCGGATAAATAGGCCGTTCCTCCAAAGTCGAAAATTTCATATTTCATCTGCTCCTTTTTCCCCATTATATGTAAACTTTATATTGATTAAATTTGGTAACTAATATCTTGCGAAATGTTTTCGGCTTCATCTCCCCTGGCAGCAATACATTGAAAGTTTTTCCCTTTGAATGTATAGATGTCAGGACCGCATTTTGATAAGTGGCCAGCTCCCCGTTTTTTTTGGCCACCTGGAAGCAGAAAGGTTTTGGCTTGCCAAATTCTTTCTCTTCCATCATTGCCCAGATAGCAGATTGTTTAATTAGACTTTCCATTCATTTTTAAATTACAAATCAAAAATACTTTGCCGGCAAACCTACTTAAAGGACATAAAAAAAGTGTACAGAACCTCACGGCCCCGTACACTCCAGCATTACAAGTATTTTTTCATCTCTACCCCTTGCGGGTGCTTTCGCCTTTTTTTGCTACTTTTTTGGGCGAGCAAAAAAGTAGCCCGAACACAGGAAACCGTCCCCGTTAGAGGTAGTTTCCTGTGTTCGTATTGCCTTATATCATAGCATATGTAAATCAAGCGATTCAATCAGCTGGCCAATCAGCGGGTTTTTCGTTTGCATATCTGTAAGTATTTCAGTGGCTTTGTTCTTGCTGATAACGATTTGATTATTCTTAAGTTCAACCTTTACCATGTCGCCCTCATTGAAACCATATTTTTGCAGATAATCCCCTTTCAGGTTGATGCCGGTAGTATATTTCTTACCGCTTGCCATGCGGCAAACAGTCAACAATTTTTCCATCATGATGCTTTCCTCCCATCTTCAACCTGCAAGGCAGAGAAAACAAAACATATAGGGAAAAAATCCAGTTCCGCCCCCTCTGTTTGTTCTGTTGTGGGTTCATCTTTTTTATGTATGGCTTTAGGCCTTCCCCACAATAAAAAAGCATGTTCCCCCTTTTTTACCTTTTTCCCTGCTTCATTCCACTGTTTCAGCGTTTTTAAATCGCTGTGCCCCTGCTCAGCATAAAGAGCGGTTAAACCCTCGTTGATTGTATCAATAGCCCCATCGTCAACCAGTTTTTTAAATGGTTTTGAAAGGGCTTTTAATTCTTCCCTCTTTTCCCGAATAGCAGAAAGTTGTTTTTCCGTTGGTTTGTTTTCAGAAGTTTTCATATCTTTGCAATGCTTAAAAAATTAAATGTTGTAAAACGTTTGTTTTTGTTCCCCTGCAATTCCGCCGATTTGCAGGGGATTTTTAATTTAGATAATTGCGTACTGGGTGCGCAGTTCTGTTTCAATTTCCTCAATCTTTTCGTCAAACTCATCTTTCCAAAATTCAACGAGCTTTCCGATAGTCTTGGGAGATGAACTTTTAAATTCTTCGCCCGTAGCATCAGTTACCACAATAACCGCATTTTCACTGTCAAGTTTGACCTTGAATTTATCAAGTGAAGCCCTTTTTGCCGTAATAGAGGTATGTTTCTCACTCAACAGATGAATCACTGTAGCCCTGTTTTTAAGGTCTGAGACACTTAACTCCTTATTCCCTTTACTGTCATTTTTTGGCTCCTGGGCGTTTTGTTCCGACGCTTTTTTACTTTCCGTAATTGATAAAACTGGTTTTTCATCACCTTTTAAGGCGGTGTTGCCTTTTACCTGTGTCATAATGCTTAAAAATTGAATGTTAATAATTGCGTCCTGTGATTATCATCGCATCACTTAGACAATACAAATATAGCTATTTTTCTGAAATTACACAACATAAAATACTGTATATCAATGTATTAAAAGACATTGCAAATACAAACACACAGAATAAGCCTAATTGTTTAATCCGTATTATTCAAAAAAAAATTTTTAGAAACAAATTTCAAAATTCGGGTAAAAGCATCACAAACACCATTTATAAACCTCATTTTTGGGCTCGAATATTAAAAAATGTGAAAATCGCAGACCATTCCCATGGAATTGACTTTAAAAAAGGGTTATGCTTTTGATATTCAGCAAAAAGGGTTCTAAAGGGAAAACGTATTTTTCCCTTTATACGTCGGTAGACCACGCAACGCCCTCAAAAAAACGAGCGTCTGCACATTATTTTTTTATGTAATATGCCACGCAACAGCGCAAATTAACAAAAACCTGCCCTCAATAACGATTACACGCACGTGTGTCCGATGAGCACAAAAAAAAGCCGGTGTTTTTAAGACCGGCCATAATTAAACTATGAGCTATTTAATCACCAATAAACATAGCACCAAAGCCCGAAGACATACCAGGTGATACGAAATAGAACTGGCATCCAATGTACAGAGTATCCCATGCGTCTGTGACGTGAGTCTTTTGCTCGTCAGGGTTGTCGGGAGTATCAGGCAAAGCTTCAGGAGTCTTATCCTTTTCAAAACCATTTTTCCCCTGTCGTACTCCGGCCTGCTCCATAGCCAACTTCAGAAACTCATTATTCTCAAGATTAAAGGTTGGATACAGAAACTCAGGATTGCCTTTTAAAGCCATATCTATCTGAAGATGTTTCCATGAGTGACCAGGTGACTGGCCAATGTACACATCTGTTACCTTGTAATGGTTCTTATTTAATACAGACACCACCGTATCCCGGTAACTATCATCGGTAGTTCCTGTGGTCCATGTGAAGGTATGGTCAAAATAAAACACCACTTCTTTGTTCAATTTAGCCTGATAATAATCACAAAACATCTGAACCACATCCTGTAGTTTGCCCGGCGTTTTAATGAAGAATGACTTAACCGTTTTCATTTCATTCGAGTTCCTGTCTACCTGACCCACACAAACAGTAGATATGGCCGCGTTACTGTCACATGCAATATAGAGCGGCTGTGTGAAGTCCAGATCACCATCACTCATACAACCAACAGCAGATAGCCTCTTCCAGTTAGTACGCTTAGAAGTGCCTATCAGATCCAGATTCTGAAGCTTTCCATTATCTGAAGGAATATAGAAATGCTCATCGGTTAACGCTGAATAAAATCCATTGGGTACCCGGAACAGACGCTCATTCAAAAAAGCAGTACGCCAT
>Ga0316601_100000268_pt1 | contig 21255 bp, 16 predicted proteins | sample OWC_soil_day5_no_FD_207663 | JGI IMG/M metagenome (GOLD analysis project Ga0316601, IMG submission 207663) | Wetland soil microbial communities from Old Woman Creek delta, Ohio, United States - OWC_soil_day5_noCT | ecosystem: Environmental > Terrestrial > Soil > Wetlands | place: USA: Ohio... | reverse complement strand
CCTGAGGGGAGAGTTCCGGTGCGAGCGGTGCCACAACCATGATGCTCACCCCTGGGCTGTCGAGCATGTCTTTCGTATGAGTCGCCAGATGGCTGACGTGGATCACCATGGCCGAGCCATCAGGAAGAACCGCAAACGGCACCATGGAGACGAATGGCCGGCCTTCGTGCAACGTACCCAGGGCCGCAACAGGTTGGCCGTGGATGAGATATTTAAGCGTTGACATGCGTTGCGCCCAATCGAGGAGAGTGAGTCGGGCGGTAGTCAGCCCCATGCCTGGCGCATTCGCGCGGCCACGTCAATGTTGAACGGCTTGCCCTGGTTTGCGCCGATCGACTCGTTGCGGATGGGCCATGTCTTCGTTTCAAAGTGCGACGCCAGTACATCAGGGATGAAACGGGTGCGCGAAGCATAGACATGGCGGTCGCCGCCGCGACCCTGGCCATTTACGTAGAACCGCTGGGGCACAACGATCGTCAAATGATCCTTGGCGCGAGTCATCGCCACATAGAGCAGGCGGCGCTCCTCTTCCAGTTCGGCGCTCGATCCCGTGGCCAGATCAGAAGGAATGCAGCCGTCGACTGCGTTCAGAAGGTAAACGGCACCCCATTCCTGGCCCTTGGCCGAGTGGATGGTCGACAGAATCAGGTAGTCCTCATCGAGCAGCGGCATCCCTGCCTGATCGCTCGTGGCCTCGGGAGGACCAAGCGTCAATTCGGTCAGGAACCGTTCGCGAGACGCATAGCCGGCAGCAAGGCTCTCGAGCTGCAGCAGATCTGCCCATCGAACCTCGGCGTCGTCATAGCGGCGTTCCAGGTGCGGCTGGTACCAGCGCTGCACAGCGGCGAGTTCGGACGGCCACTCCTTGGATCGGCTTGTGAGCTGCGAGAACAATCCGGCCAATTCACGCCAGTCAGCAGCCACAGAGGCGGTCACGGTGTGGTCGGCCAGCGCGCGCGCCGGGCTCTCGGCCGTCTCGACGGTGTCCAGCGCATGCGCGGCCGTTCTGGGTCCGACGCCCGGCAGGAGCTGAAGACTGCGAAGTCCCGCAACGCGGTCGCGCGGGTTGTCCGCCCAGCGGAGCAGCGCAACGACGTCCTTGATATGGGCCGCCTCAAGAAACTTCAGGCCACCGAACTTCACGAACGGAATGTTGCGACGTGCCAGTTCGAGCTCGAGTTGCGCGCTGTGATGACTGGCGCGGAACAACACTGCCTGGCTTTTGAGCGCCACACCCGCCTCGCGTCGCTCCAGCACCTGCTCCGCAACGAAGCGGGCTTGATCGGCTTCGTCCGGGACGTTGACGATGACGGGCTGTTCGTCGCTGGACCGCTCGGTCCAAAGGTCCTTCTTGAAGCGGTCGGCTGCGCGGCTCATCACAGCATTCGACGCGGCCAGAATGGTCGATGTCGAGCGGTAGTTCCGCTCCAATGTCACCACGCGTGCAGGCGGGTCATACCGTTGTGGAAAGTCCAGGATGTTCTGCACGGAGGCGCCGCGGAACGCGAAGATTGCCTGCGCGTCATCGCCGACGACGGTGACACCGTGGCCGTCGGGCCGCAGCGCCTTGACGATGGCGGCCTGCAATCGATTCGTGTCCTGGTATTCGTCGACCAGGATGTGCGTGAAGCGGCCGCCGACGTCGGCCGCCAGAGCGGCGTCTTCCAGCATGGTCGACCAGCCGAGCAGCAGATCGTCGTAGTCGAGCACGTTCTGGCGCTGCTTCGCGCCGACGTAGCCCGCGTAGAGCTTGCGCAATTCGGTCTCGAAGGCGCAGCACCACGGAAAGGTGCCGGCCAGCACCTGGGCAAGCGACTGCTGGGTATTGACCACGCGCGAATAGATCGCGAGACAGGTGTGCTTCTGGGGAAAGCGTTTGGCGCTCTCGTGAAGCCCCAGGTCCGTCCGTATCAGGTTCATCAGATCTGCCGAGTCCTCGCGGTCGTGCACGGTGAATCCGGGATTCAGTCCGATGCGCTCCGCATACTCGCGCAGGATGCGCGCACCGATGCTGTGGAAGGTGCCCGACCAGACGATGCCTCCGCGCGCTGGGCAAGAATGTGAGCTGCCGATGCGGGCGATGATCGAATCCACCCGGCGCGTCATCTCCTGTGCAGCACGTCGGGCAAAGGTCAGCAGCAGGATCTTGCGCGGGTCGACACCGTTAACGATCAGCCAGGCGACGCGGTGGGCCAGGGTGTTGGTCTTGCCCGACCCGGCTCCTGCGATCACGAGTAACGCAGACATTTCACCGGCGTCGCCGTGCCGCACGGCAAGTCGTTGCTCGGGGTTGAGCTTCTCGAGAAATGTGGACTCGGGTTGGATCGCCATTGCCTCTCGCTCGCGTTGAGCGTCACCGCAGAGTGGCCAGCCGGAGATGCCGATGGCAACGCTGCGCTACTGAATACAATAACAGTACCGCGGTCAGAGCGCATCGCGGCAAAAGCTCTTGAAGTAATGTGCCCATCCTCGAAGCGCCCAGAAAGCTGCCTGCCCGCACACGCCGCGCCGTTCTTCAAGCGGCACCATCACGCCTCTAGCGGGTGTCGCATCTGCAGCGTGGCCTCCGTGTATGGTGTGGACACCACGACAACAACGGTGCGCCTTTCGTGCTTAGAGCAACTGTTTCGGTAATTGTGTTGTATCTGGCCTGTGCTTGGCCGGCGCTGGCAGCGGACTTCGCGATCGTCGATGCCCGCGTGTATCCCGCACCCGATGCGGCGCCTATCGAACACGGCACGGTGCTCATGCGCGACGGCCGCATTACCGCAGTCGGACCATCGGCGACGATCACGGTACCCGCTGGGGCGACGGTGATCGATGGCAAGGGCAAGTTCGTCACGGCCGGATTCTGGAATAGCCACGTGCACTTCCTGGCGCTGCCGCTGCGCGAGGCAGCCACCCGCCCAGCGCCGGAACTGAACGCGGCGCTGAGCACGATGCTTACGCGCTGGGGCTTCTCGACGGTGTTCGACGTTGCTTCGCTCAACGGCAGCGCGCGGGCATTGCGTAAACGGATCGAGGCGGGCGAGGTCACGGGACCGACCATCCTCAATGTGGACGCACCGTTCTTTCCGAAGGATGGCACACCGATATACGTGCGCGCCCTGCTAAAGGAGATTGGGGCACCGAGCGCCGAGGTCGCCAATCCGGATCAGGCTCGAGCGCGGGCCAGACAGCAACTCGAACAGGGCGCGGATGGGGTGAAGCTATTCACCGCGGCGGTTGTCGGAGGCGCGATCGGAGTGCTGCCCATGGACATCGACATCGCCCGCGCGGTCGTGGCCGAAGCCCATCGCGCCGGCAAGCCGGCGTTTGCTCACCCGAGTGACATGGCCGGGCTGGAAGTGTCACTGGCGAGCGGCGTGGATGTGCTGGCCCACACCACTCCGTTTTCCGGTCCCTGGGATGCTGCACTAGTGCGCCGGCTGCGCGCCGCGGATATTGCCTTGATACCCACCTTGACCTTGTTCGAGGCCGAATTGCGTCGGGACGCTGTGCCCGACCCGGTGATCGCGCGCTTCATCGCGGATGCAACGCAGCAGGTGAAGGTGTTCGCTGCAGCGGGCGGCACCGTGCTGTTTGGCACCGACGTGGGCTACATCGATCAGTTCGACACCCGTCGCGAGTTTGAATTGATGGCGCGGGCGGGGCTGGATTGGCGTCAGATCCTGGCCAGCCTGACCACCGCGCCCGCTGGACGCTTCGGTCAAGGCGACCGCAAGGGGCGCATCGCGCCCGGGATGGAAGCGGACCTCGTGTTGCTGGGCACTGACCCGGCAGTGGACGTCATGGGCTTCGGCGACGTGCAGGCAACGATCAGGGGTGGGCGAGTGATCTACGGCGCCACCGGCAGCAAGTGAGGCCGCTGCGGCGGCGTCATTGCCTCGGGCAGCATTGCTCCTGTCGGCCATAACCTGTCATTCCCGGCTATCTTTCAGATCACCAGAAGGCGGTCCTCTGGATCGTGCTTGGAGATTGCAGTTAAATTGACGATGTATCTCGTTAACTCACGTTAGAGCTTGGAAAATACAGTGCGCTGTCTGGGTATTCTTTCGACTCTCCTTTTGCCATTGGCAAGAATCGGAGGACAAAACCCTGGATGTGCTTTGCCTCAATCAAAGGATCAATCAGCGCCCTAGCCACGTCAGGCTGAAGTTCACTGATCTGCTTCAAGCTTGCAGACTTCTCTTGTATTTCAAGTTCTGTCTTTCGAACCTCGACACGGGTCTTCTTAAATTTCATCGCGTCAACGCCTCATGTTGAATAGTGGGACTGGCCATCGCATGAGAGGGGCGAAACCCCGACTGGTTCTGTCTAGGCCACGGCGTCGGCGCGTACTTGACGCTCGTGAAGGTCATGTTGGGTCAAGCGTTACGCGAGCCCGCACTCTCTTGGTGTCGCTTCCGCTCGATGGCAACTTTCCGGCTCTTCAAGCATTTCCGCTATCGGGCGAACACTAGGTCCGGAACGGGTCGAGGGCGGCGCCCAGACACGAGCAACACATCGATAGTCAGACGGTGAAAGACCGCCCTTGTAGAGAAGGAAATAATGTGGGTTCGCTGCAATTAATTGCACGAGGGCGTTCGACGAGGTCTGACTCCTTGTCTGCTGCAATCAGAGAGTGGATTCCTTCGGATTGCGATCGGATGAGAGCAAGGCGGGACTCCAATCCGGTTTGGTAGACAGAGCGCGTCGCATATCACTAGTAAGAGAACAGAGCCAACGTCCCAGGGTGATTTGCTACGGTTCTCGGCCTCCGGACAGGCGAGGCTGATCCTATCGAGGAGGCGGCGAAGGGGCTAACTGGTCAGGGCGGCCGACTGCAGCATGAGGTCAATGGTCGCGGCTAAGCGAATGACATCTGCCCGCGAATCGTCGCGAAAGCCGGGTCCTCGAGCAGCGCCCAAGTGGGTACGCAGTAGTTTCTGACACCCGGGTCGCCCAGAAAATGCACGCCGAACGCGCGTGCTGTCGCAACATCGATCACTGCACTGCCTGAATTGCCGCCCAGGGTGGTGCAGTCATGCGCAAGGGATTGGACGTCGTGTCCGAACGACTGGACGGTGAAAGTGCCCACAAACTTGCCTGGAAGTAGACGCTTCTTGTCGAACACGTTACGGAATATCGTTACCTGGTCGACAGGATTTTCGTCGTCGTCAAACGCCGGGTAGCCGATCGTAACGGCGGTTCTGGCGTCGACGCTGGCGGGCGGCGCGGATGCGAGCGGCAGCGGCTGAAGCCCTGGTGGAAGGCCCGCAACTGGCAGGGCTGCCACGTCCCAGTGCGTGGAGAAAACGGCCTCGCCAGAAAGCGCAACAATGCGCTGCTGCGCCGATTCCACCTCCTGCTTGGTATCGACCCGAGCAGTCATGCCTGGCTTGAGCGTTAGCCGTGCGCCGGCGGCATCCGCCCTCATGAACTCCTCGGCGACATGCCGGTTGGTCAGTAAGAGGTTGGGACCACAGGCGAAGGCCGTGCCGGCGAAGGACAGACGAGGATGGCCTGTAACGTCTACACGTCCTACCGACTTGATCAGCGGCGTCAGCCGTTCACGTGCGGCGTTGACGTCGTTCCACGTGTCGGGAAGGGGGTCAAACGCGTCATTCTCGATGTCGATCGCCGGACGCAGACCCTGGCCGATGATGATGGATTGAAGATGGGCCCGGTGTTCGTCTGTAAGCGGTTTGTTGGCGAGGATAAGTTCAGTCGCCTCTATACCAAGCTGGCGCTCGCGCTCGCCCACCGGACTGCCCCGGCGGCCCATCGCTGCCTCGAGAGCTCGATCAACGTCGTCCACTCCGAGGTTTTCGCTCCGGAGGATCGACCGCACTTGCTGGACCGCGCGCGCCTCGCGGTCAACCTGTTTCATTTTTTTTGCGCAATCTCGGGCTTTGGGCAATCCTGCTGCTTCGCCGAATTCACTTGTTGCTCAACCTCGCTCACCGACAGGTAGGCACCGCTGTGCGGCAACAACTGCGCACTCAGTACCTCCCCAGTCTTGCCGTTCACGAGCACGTAGCTGGCGACCGCACCCCCCATCACGAAGAATGGATTGGCGCCTAGCGACGACCACAGGTTCTTCTTCGAATACCCCGTCGCGGACACCTTGTGCAGTTCCACCACCAGCAATCCGGCGCCAGCATCGAGGGGCTGCTTGATTGCGCCCTGGCGAACGATCGTCGCGATGGCGGAGGTGCCCTTGTCATCCGGGGCTATCAGCTTCTTCGACCATGCATCGATGGCATCGGATACCGCCTGCCAGGTCGCGATGTTGAGCTGCAATCGATCCGATTGCTTCTTCAGCGCTTCATCGTTTGGCGTCTTAGTTAGATCCTTCTCGATCTGCTTCTTTTCATCGCCGTAGAGCAGTAGAAGTTTCTTAGCCTTGATTGACCACGTATCGAGGTCGCCGATCTTCGAAAGTAGCGAGAGTGAAGATTGGCTCGCCTGCGGCAAGTAATAGACGGCCGGAATGCTCACGGTTCGGCCCTTCGCGACGAGCTTGCCGGCCATGGCTCGCAGCAGCATGGCATCAGAGGTTGTGACGTCGAAACCGATGAATTTGTAGTCCGTCTTCGCGTAGGACAGCAAATTGCTCACAAAGGGCAGTGCCGCAGCAAGCGCGGGACTTTCTCTGACCGCCCTCTCTTCCGACCCTGTCGATATCTCTGCCTGCTTGACCGCCGCAGCCATCGCCGTGTGCTGAGCCTCGAAGGCGATCAACAGCTGAAAATCGGGAATGGCCGAGGTCGTCGAGAGAACAAACTTCGCAGGTTCCGCCTTTAAGAGGATGTCACACACGAACGCATCGGCGATCTCATTGACCGTCTTGGTTCCAAGCAGAAGACCTTCCGCCGTCCCAGCACCGGTGGCGAGGTCGGCGGTCCCACCTATGCCAGATGCCGGAAGGTCGCCAAATTTCGCCTTAGCGGCGGCGAGTTGTGCTTCGTACTGGGCCTTCTGGGCCTCAAAGACTGACTTCTGAAGCTCGGCGAGATCCTTTTGCGCTTTCAGTTGGTCCGCGGCGGTGTCCGATGACTGCGGCCAGGCGGTGGCGCACAACGCCAGGAGGACTAGCGAGGTTCCAACTTGGGAAACGATCTGGCGAGTAGTCCGTTGCATTGCCGATACCCCACTTGGTAAAGATCAACCAACGCAGTCACCTGTTGTTTCACGGCGCGTCCAGCAAGGGCTACGTAACTGCAAGGACGCGCGAAAGTCTAATCACCCGGTAGCGCAATAGGGAAGGGGCGATCTGTCGGATATTCACGAACTGACGCGGCTGCGGGAGCTGACCTCTCGGCTGCGTGCCGCGTGATATGAGAGCAAGCTTCGACACAGTGGACTCGGGGCTGATACGCCATTGCGACGCGTTGCCACCGGCTGCGGTGCTTACTGCGTCCGCGATCTGTCGTCACTTGCCCGAAGTTTCGGACCGGGGAGTGCGTCAAGTCAGTGTGGGTTCTGCAGTACGGGTTCTGCAGTACTGCTGGAGGGACTGTTGAGGTCCTAGAAGGAGACTGAACTAAGCGGTTCAGCGGAATGCCGAGGCCATCCGCCCTTATCGCGGCGACCAACGCATAGCCTCGCCGTTGGTCGCGTCGCCGTTGGCCATCTGGTCTTAGACCAATTGGCCGACTCAAATCGGCCGTGACCGGGCAAACGCTTCCACTGGAGCGTTCCGGACTGATGCGGGGCATTCCGTTCTAGGAGTTCTACGGACTGTTACTCGCAGTCGGGGCGCGCAAGAAGAAGGATGGTCTTCATCTGACCACGTCTGGAAATCGTGCCGACCGCATCTGGCAGCACCCGTGCGATGCCGGTCGTTCGTTGCCCTCCGCGGCGTGCAGCCTGCCAGACGGCAGACGTCTGATGAGTCATCGTGGGGTCGCGCCGTCGTCGCCATCGCTGCCTACCAACTCCCCGTCGCCATCGCCAACAAGCGGTTCCTCGTCGACATCGTCCGCGATTTGGTCTTCCCACACGTAGCGCTTGCGCGGAGGGATATCGAGCTTGCGTAGCGCCAGTGCGAGCAGGACGCCGATCGCCGCCGCCGATAGGTGTGTTTCCCATGACACGCCGGGCTGGATCGGTAACACACCCCAGGCCAGCGACCCGTACATCAGCACCACCAGCAGCGACGCGGCGATCGCGCGTCGGTCGCGGCGCAACAGTCCGGCCACGAACACATAACTGACCAGCCCGTAGACGAGTCCGCTTGCTCCAAGGTGCACGGAGTCACGGCCGAACAGCCACACGAGCACGCCAGAGCCCAAGTACACGGTCGGCAGAACTCGCAGCGCCGAGTACGGATAGAGAAATAACATCGCCGCGCCGACCGTCGCCAGTGGCACCGAATTGGCGAACAGGTGCGCGAAGTCGCTGTGCACCAACGGGGCAGTGACGAGGCCCACCAGACCGCTCCACTCGCGCGGTCGCAGGCCGAATGGCCATGGATCGAGGCCCAGCCCCCAGTTCATGACGTGGATGAGCCACAGCAGTGCCACGAAGCCGATCGAGAGCCGCACGGCCAGCCTCAGTAGCTCGTGTGAGTCCGCGGAGCCGGTGTAGCGTGGATCGGGAACGTCGAAATGCATCGAAGAACCTGGGGTCAGCTGAAGAAAGGCCCTGCGAGGTCGATCTCCTGCGCAGGAACGCCGTATCAATGAGCATGCAATGTAGGCACGGAAGCGTCAGGTTGGGGCATCGATATAGAAATGCAAGGCGAACGGGCGACACGCGGTATTCGGAGGCAAAGTCATACACAGAGCGCTGCGGCGTTGCAATTGTCGGAGCGGGGTCGGCCATATTGAAGGCGCGTTCAAGCCAGCGGCTGGAGCCCAGCCGATGCTGTTGCGAAGCCTTATGACGGCGCGGGACCTCGAATCAGCGAGTGTCGAGTGGCGGTGATGCGGCGCGGGTATGCTTTGAAGGCTGGCACGAGACGCGTTTCGACGTGCCGAGAAATGGAGCAGAGCGATGAACAAGCCCGCAAGCCTGGCTGAGCTGGACAAGCTGCAGTCGATCCACCCGTTCACGAACCTGCGCAAGCACGAGGAAAAGGGCCCGGTCGTCATGACGCGCGGCCGCGGCATCTACGTCTACGATGACCAGGGGCGCGAGTACCTCGAAGGCATGGCCGGGCTCTGGTGCGCATCGCTCGGTTTTTCGGACGAACGCCTGATCGCGGCGGCGACGCACCAGCTCAACACGCTGCCGTATTACCACGGGTTTGCACACAAGACGTCGGACGTGGCCGTGCGCGCGGCGGCCGACTTGCTCGCGCTGGCCCCGGGGAAGATGGCGCGCGTGTTCTTCGGCACCAGCGGCTCGGACGCCAACGACACGGCCATCAAGCTGGTGCGTTACTACAACAACGCCCTGGGCCGGCCGACGAAGAAAAAGATCATCGCGCGGACCAAGGGCTACCACGGTGTAAGCGTGGCGGCCGCGACACTGACCGGACTGCCGCATCTGCACACCGGCTTCGACTTGCCCGGGCCGGACGTCGTGCGCGCCGACTGCCCGCATCACTACCGTTTTGCCCAGATCGGCGAGGGCGAAGAGGCGTTCGCAGCGCGCTTGGCGCGACAGTTGCAGGCGCTGATCGAAAAGGAGGGCGCCGACAACATCGCCGCGTTCATCGCCGAGCCGGTGATGGGCGCGGGCGGTGTGATTCCGCCGCCGGCCGGGTATTTCGACCTGATCCAGCCGATCCTGAAGCATTACGACATCCTGCTGATCGCCGACGAGGTGATCTGCGGCTTCGGCCGCACCGGCAGGATGTGGGGCAGCCAGACCTACGACATGGAGCCCGACATCGTGACCTGCGCAAAAGCGCTCACCGGCGGCTACGTGCCGTTTTCGGCCACGATGGTGTCGGAGCAGGTGTACCAGCCGATCGCCGAGCAGTCGGCCAGGATCGGCATGTTCGGCCACGGTTATACCTACTCCAGCCATCCGCTCGGTGCCGCGGTCGCGATCGAGGCAATGAAGATCTATCGCGAGACCGACATTGCGGCGCAGGTGCGCAAGAAGGCGCCGCAGTTGCAAGACGGACTGCGCGAACTGCTCGCAAGCCCGATTGTCGGCGAAGTGCGCGGCCTCGGGCTGATCGCGGCGGTCGAGCTGGTGAAAGACAAGACGACGAAGGAGTCCTTCCCTGCGGCGGCCACCGTCGCCGCGTACTTCGCCGAGCGCGCGCACGCGCACGGCCTCGTCGTTCGTCCGCTCGGCGAGGCGGTTGCGCTGTGCCCGCCGCTCGTCATCACGCCGGCCGAGATCGACGAAATGCTGGCGCGCTTTACCCGCGCGCTGCGCGACACCGAGGGTTACGTGCAGCAGTGGCTGTGACGCACTTTGTCGAGTTCGATGCGGTCTGCAAGACCTACGACGGCCGCTCGAACGTCGTCGACTGTCTGGACCTTGCGGTCGCCGAAGGCGAGTTCCTGTCGCTGCTGGGTCCGTCCGGCTCGGGCAAGACGACCACGCTGATGATGCTGGCCGGCTTCGAAAGGCCAACGGCGGGGCACATCCGCCTGAAGGGCAAGTCGATCGAGTCGCTGCCACCCTACAAGCGCAACTTCGGCATGGTGTTCCAGAACTACGCGCTGTTCCCGCACATGACGGTGGGCGAGAACCTGGCCTTCCCGCTTTCGGTGCGAGGCATCGGCAAGGACGCAGCTGCGCAGAGAGTCAAGCGCGCGCTCGACATGGTGCGGCTGCCGGGAATGGAGTCACGCATGCCCGCGCAGTTGTCGGGCGGGCAGCAGCAGCGCGTCGCGGTGGCACGCGCACTGGTGTTCGAGCCGCAGCTGATCCTGATGGACGAACCCCTCGGCGCGCTCGACAAGCAGTTGCGCGAGGAGATGCAACTCGAGCTGCGCGGATTACACGATCGGCTCGGCATCACGATGGTTTACGTCACGCACGACCAGTCGGAAGCAATGACGATGTCCGATCGCGTCGCCGTGTTCCAGCACGGCCGCATCCAGCAGGTCGACGATCCGCGGCGGCTGTATGAGCGGCCCTCAAATCTGTTCGTCGCGTCGTTCATCGGCGAGAGCAACCGGCTGAAAGCTCGCGTGGTCGAGGACGGTGCCGCCGGCGAGTGCGTGGTGCAGATCGAAGGAGGTATCAGGGTACGGGGGCTCGCGGCCGGCGCCTGCCGGGCTCAGGCACCGGCCACGGTCTCGATACGGCCGGAGCACGTCGATGTGGTCGCGGCGACGGCCCCCGTGAACGCGGACAACCAATTGCCGGCGCGCGTGGCCGAGACTATTTTCCTCGGCGGCCATGTGCGAGTGCGCCTGCAGACGGCCGCGGGTGAACTCGTCGCCAACGTGTCGGTGCAGGCAGCGCACGCCCTGCCGGCCGCCGGGGCGGAGGCAGTCGCGCAATGGGCAGCCGCGAGTACAGTCGTGTTTCCGGAGTGAACCCGGATCAGAACCGAGGGCAAGGAGGAGGAAAGATGAAGATCAGCTCGAAGAGGTGGAGCGCCGGCGCAGCGGTCGCCGGCATTGCGCTGGCGGTGGCAGGTGGCGCGTTGGCGCAGGGACGGCCGCTGTCGGTGGTGTCGTGGGGCGGCGCCTACCAGGACGCGCAGAAGGAGGTCTACTTCAAGCCGTTCATGGAGAAGTCCGGCATCAAGATGGTCGACGAGAGCTGGGACGGCGGCATCGGCGTGCTGCGCGCCAAGATGCAGAGCGGCGCCAACAACTGGGATGTGGTGCAGGTCGAAAGCGAGGAACTGGCACTGGGCTGCGAGGAAGGCCTGTTCGAGAAGATCGACTGGGCCAAGCTCGGCGGGCGCGACAAGTACCTGAAGAATGCCGTGAGCGACTGTGGTGTCGGTTCGATCGTCTACAACTTCGTGCTCGGCTACGACGGGGACAAGATCAAGGAGACGCCGAAGAGCTGGGCCGACTTCTGGGACGTGAAGAAATATCCGGGCAAGCGTGCACTGCGCAAAGGCCCGAAGACCAACCTCGAGATCGCACTGATTGCCGATGGCGTGCCACCGGCCGACGTATACAAGCTCCTGTCGACCCCGGCCGGTGTCGATCGCGCGTTCAACAAGCTGTCGCAGCTGAAACCCAACCTGATCTGGTGGGAAAAGGGCTCGCAGCCTCCGCAGATGCTCGCCAGCGGCGAGGTGGCCATGGTCTCGGCCTACAACGGCCGCATCGCCGCCGCCAACAAGACCGACAAGAAGAACTTCAAGATGGTCTGGAACGGCAGCCTCTATACGGTCGACTCGTGGGTGATCATGAAAGGTTCGCCGAACAAGGTGCAGGCCGAGCAGTTCCTGGCGTTCGTCAGCGAGCCGCAGAACCAGAAGAACCTGCCGCCGCGCATTCCCTACGGTGTGACGCATAACGCTGCCACGGCGCTGGTGGACAAGGCGGTACTGCCCGATCTGCCGACCAATCCGGCGAACCTGAATGCGTCGCTCTACATCAACGACAAGTTCTGGCTCGAGAACCTGGACAAGCTGAACCAGCGCTTCAACGCCTGGCTGGCGAAATAGAGCTGAACCGCGCGCTGTGGCTGGCATCGGTCCTCGGTGTCGGCTCGGTGCGCGGCCTGTGCTGAGCGAGCGTGCAAGGTCAGGAGTCAGCGGAATCCGGTGGCCGCGCGCTCGCGGGGCGAGGCGCGCAGAAACCGGCCGCCCCCGATCGGTCGCTCGCCCAGCAACTGGCCGCCGCGGAGCGCGCCAAGAAATGGCGCGCGTTCCTGCTGACCGCGCCGCTTCTCCTGTTCCTGCTGCTGACTTTCCTCGGACCCATCGGCGCGCTGCTGACGCGCAGCGTCGTCGACACCGAGTTTGCTTCGGCGCTGCCGACCGTTTCGCGCGAGATCCGGCGCTGGGAAGGCCACATGCTGCCAGACGAGGCGACGTTCGCCGCGCTGATCCATGACGTTCGCGTGGCGCGCGAGGCGGGGACACTCGCGCCGGCCGCCACGCGGCTCAATTACGACATCAGCGGTTTTCGATCCCTGTTGTTCGCGACAGGACGGGGGCTGCCCGACCCGCTGCAGGGTTCGGCGCGCGACGCTCTCATCGAAATCGATACCCGCTGGGGGGAGGTCGAGACCTGGGGTGCGATTTCGCGTGCGTCGGGCCCGGTCACCTCACTTTTCGTCCTGGCCGCGCTCGATCTCAAGCGCACCGCGGACGGCGGGATCGTCGGTGCGCCGGCCAACGAGAAGATCTTCGTGCAGGTGCTCGCCCGCACCTTCGGCATTGCGACGGCAGTGACGATCCTGTGCCTGCTGCTCGGTTATCCGCTCGCGTACGTGCTGGCGTCGCTGCCGGCGCGCACCGCGAACATGCTGCTGGTGCTGGTGCTGCTGCCGTTCTGGACCTCTCTGCTCGTACGCACTTCGGCGTGGATCGTGCTGCTTCAGCACGAAGGGGTCATCAACTCGGCGCTGCTGCAGTCCGGCACGATCGACGTGCCGTTCGAACTCCTGTACCGGCGCGCCGCGGTCTATGCGGCGATGACCCATGTGCTGCTGCCGTTCATGGTGTTGCCGCTGTACGCCGCGATGCGCGCGATTCCGGCGGCGCACGTGAGGGCCGCGCTATCGCTCGGCGCCACGCCGCTCACGGCCTTCTGGCGTGTCTACGCGCCGCAGACGCTGCCCGCCGTGGGCGCCGGCGTGCTGATGGTGTTCATCCAGGCGCTCGGCTACTACATCACACCGGCATTGGTGGGCGGGCCCGACGACCAGATGCTCAGCTACTTCATCGCGTTCTACGCGTCGAAGACGATCAACTGGGGCATGGCCGCGGCGCTTTCACTGGCGCTGCTCGCCGCGACGGTGGCGCTGTACTGGGTTTACGACCGTCTGGTCGGCATTGACCGGATCCGCATGGCATGAGCGCGCACGGCCGCTCCGAAGCGCTCATCCCGCAGCGCGCAGCGCGGAGGGCGGGCCGATGACTGCGACGCGACCCGCGTACGAAACGAGGCGCCAGCGGCTCGGGCGGTACGCCTTGTGGTGCTTCGCGGGCCTCGTGCTCTTTTTCCTGATTGCACCGATCGGGGTCATCGTGCCGCTGTCGTTTTCGGCGGGGTCGTTCCTGCATTTCCCGCTTCCGGGAGTGTCGCTGCGTTGGTACGAGGATTTCTTCTCGTCCGACCTCTGGCTGCCGGCGCTGAAGAACAGTCTGATCGTCGGAACGGGGGCGACGCTGATCGCCACGACGCTGGGCACGCTCGCCGCGTTCGGCTTCTGGCGCGCGCGCTTTCCGCTGCGACGACTGCTGTTCGGGGTGTTGCTTGCACCACTCGTCGTGCCCGTGGTCATCGTCGCGGTCGGCGTGTACTTCGCGTTTGCGAAGGTTGGGCTGGTCGACGGTTATTTCGGACTGATGCTGGCTCACGCCGCACTTGGCGCGCCGTTCGTGCTGGTGACCGTGCTGTCAACGCTGTCGGGTTTCGACCGGAACCTGCTCAACGCTGCCGCGAGCCTCGGTGCGCCGCCGTGGCTCACGTTCCGCAAGGTGGCACTGCCGATCATCTTTCCAGGCGTGTTCTCCGGCGCGCTGTTCGCGTTTGCGACGTCCTTTGACGAGGTGGTCGTTGCGCTGTTGCTGACCGGCCCGGGTCAACGCACGCTGCCGCGCCAGATGTTCGCAGGTATCAACGACAACATCAGCCTCACGATCACGGCTGCCGGGACGCTGCTCATAGTTTTCGCCTGCCTCCTGCTTATCGTCGCCGAGGCGCTCCGTCGGCGTTCTGAGCAACTGCGGACGGGCAGACCTGTGTGAAGACAGAGGGAGTCGCTGCGTGCGCCCGGTGAGCGTGGGGCGGCGCGGAGCCACGGCGCCGCTCAGCTGCGGACACGCCCACGTTCAACGCTACGGCGCTGCGAGAACTTGCGTGTCGCCGGCGACCGGTTGCCCGTCCCGGGTGACGCGCCATGTCACCGTCACGAGGCGCGAGCCGAGGGAGTCGCGCCAGGCACGGACCCGGTAACGATGGAACGTGGCGTCGTAACTGCCTTGGTGGCGCGCCGCGCGCACCGCGTCACGGACGGCGGACGTGAGGAAGCGTGCCTCCGAAGCGTCGACGAGATCGATCTCGGGGAACTCCTGGTAGAGGAGGGTGGCACCGCCCAGTTCTGATACTGTATGCATATACAGTAACGTAGCGCGCTGCGGGACAAAAGGCAAGCGCTGCGCATCCCCGCCTGGAGAAGGACGTCAAGCCAGAGTAGTCGCCCTTGATGCGCATCCAGACGCAGTCACAGGGAAAGGTCGATCCATAGCGGTTCCCGCCAACCGCTATCGTTCGACCCGCCGAAGGTCTCGGCCCTTGACTGCCATTGCGGCCGTCGTGCCGTGCCGTCTCCCGAGCTAACCCGGACAATCTGCCCATGGCCACCAGCCTGCTTGCCCTGCTCGACGATATCGCCAGCGTGCTCGACGATGTCGCCACGCTGACCAAGGTCGCCACGAGGAAGACCGCCGGCGTGCTGGGCGACGACCTCGCACTGAATGCCCAGCAGGTATCCGGCGTGCGCGCAGAGCGTGAGTTGCCCGTGGTCTGGGCAGTGGCCAAGGGTTCGCTGGTGAACAAGTCGATCCTGGTGCCCGCGGCGCTGGCGATCAGCGCGATCGCGCCCTGGGCCATCGTGCCGTTGCTAATCGTCGGTGGACTGTTCCTCTGCTACGAGGGATTCGAAAAGCTCGCGCACAAGTTTCTTGAGTCAACGGAAGACAAGGCGGCGCGGGCGGCCGAACTGGCGCAGGCGCTGCTCGACCCCGCGGTCGACCTGGTGGCGCTGGAGAAGGACAAGATCAAGGGCGCGATCCGCACCGACTTCATCCTGTCCGCGGAAATCATCGTCATCACCCTCGGCACCGTCGCCGGGGCGGCGTTCGTCACGCGGTTGACCGTGCTTGTCGGCATTGCGCTGCTCATGACCGTGGGTGTGTACGGACTGGTTGCCGGGATCGTCAAGCTCGACGACGGCGGATTGCTGCTGACGCGCGCATCGGGTGACAGCGTCTGGGCGCGGTTCAAGCGCGCGGTCGGGCGCGGCATCCTGCGCGGCGCACCGTGGCTGATGAAGGGGCTTTCAGTGGCTGGCACGGCCGCGATGTTCCTGGTCGGTGGCGGCATCCTCACGCACGGCATCCCGCCGCTGCACGAGGCGATTGACCACCTGCTCGCGAGCCTCGGTGAGGTGATGCACTTCCTCGCGCCGCTGCTGATCGATGCTGTTGTCGGTGTGATTGCTGGTGCGCTGACGCTCGTTCTCGTGAACGCTGTCAAGCGGCTGCGCGGCGCACCGGTGTAGGTTGCCAGAATGGATTCACATTGCGCCGGAGGCAGCGGACTCGTGAAACACATAACCGTACCGCCACGGCCGGACTCGCGTGATTGAGGTCTATCCCATTTGAAAAGAACGCAGATACGATCCCCAAGAATTCGAGGCGTCGACGCAACGAGGAGGTCGAAGATGAGCAGAGATGCGATTGCCGGTGTCTACACTCAGATGTTGACAGACCCGTCGTACCGCAAGATCGTGGCCGACGACCCCAAGGTCCTCAACACTTGGGACCTGAGCCGCGAGGAGAAGGCGGTTCTCATCAAGGAAGCTCGGGTCAAGGTTGCCGGGACTTCGCTCGAGTCCGGCCCGGTCATGAAGCATCTCGTCTCCAAGCGCGGTCCCATGCTGTCGCCGCCGGTCGCATCCGGCCTCGGTGTTGCGTTGAACCAGGTCGCCGGCCTGCCCCTCGGCGCCTTGAACGGCCCTGGCTTCCTTTCGAACGCCGCGTGTTGCCCGTGGGGCAAACCTATCATCGGTAAGGTCCCCGACCAGTTGCGCGGCAAGGGGAAATGACGCTGGCAAGCCAAGCGAGTCGCGAAGCCCGTCCCGGTGGGCGTTGGTCGACGCCAGATCTGCTTACCGATCTCCTGCGCCTCGCGGCGCTGGAACGTGCTGTCGCGCACGTGATCGCGGGGTGGGTGCCCAAAGTCCCCGATCTGGATGACAAGCTAGCCATTGCCGCGGGCTTCGAAGATGCGATGGTGCGTGCGAGTGCGCTGCGCCAGCATGCGTTGGCGCTCCTCGAGCGTGACGAGCTCGGGCTCGCCGCCGACCCGCTGTGGACTGCGCCTCTGCGGGAGCTCGATCGCTGTGCCGATCAAGCCGCCGTCGTCGACGGGCTCCTAGGCGACGTCCCTTCGTTTCTGCTTGATCGCTACCGTGCGCTCGAAGCCGGACTCGACCCGCTACTCGACACCAGGTTGATCGCAACGGTGTCCACCGCGATCGGCAGGCTCGCGTCAGACGTCTCTCCCATCGGAACCGCAGCGCGCCGACGCGTGCACCAGGGTTCCCTAGCCGCTGCGCTCGCTTCAGCGTGGACGGGCCAATCGGCGGCGCGGGTGCCGCTCGACGATGCCCTGTGGCAACCAAACGACCGGGTGCCCGTCCCCGCGCGGCCGGCCGGGCGGGAGCGCCCGACCACGGGCGTCCGCGGGCACTTCCGCAAGGGTTCCAGGCTCACCATCGAGGACCTTGCGGGCGAGTTGAATGACAACGTCATGGCTGAGTTGTGTGCGCTGGAGCTGCTGTGCCGGTCGTCGTACGAACATCCCCGGCAGCCTTGGTCCGTTCACTTGGCCATAGCACGGCACGGCACAGACGAGGCTCGCCACGCGGCAATCTTTCGTCGGCTGCTGAACGCCAACGGGATCGACGAGTCCACGCTGCACCAGCACGGAGCCAACTACGAATACAGCTACGAATTCCCTGAGTGCGAGCCGGGCAGCGAGCGAGAACTCTTGTGGCGCCTGATCATCCTATGCACAGTGCTGGAGGCACTCGCGATCGATAAGCTGCCGGTGGAGATCGGCGGGCGGGACTTCGTTGGCCAATCGGACTTCGCTCGCGCTCTCGACTACATCGCCGCCGACGAGCTTTTCCACACTGAGAATGGACTGCGACTCACGCGTCGTCTGTGCGAGAAGCTGAATCTCGACCCGATACTTGAGCGCGAGCGCGTGCACGGTCGCTTTTTCGGCCGCCAGCGTGACGTCCGCATCGAGTACCTCGAAGCGGATGCCGATCGCGCCGCAGCCGAAATCGCCATCCTTGAGGCGCCTGATCCCGACGGAGTCCCTTACGTCTCGCGCACCGAAGTGGAGTTGCGCCTGCGTGCTTCGTTCACCATCGAGGAGTGCCAGCAGGTCGAGCGCTGGCAATACAACCCAGTCCGCCATGAACGTCTCGAGGCGCCAGTAGAGCCGGCCTCAAGTTGAAGAGCCGCGTACCCCGGCAGTGCCTGCGAGAGTGACGGTCATTCCGACAAGGGCGAGCGCCGGTTGTCGCTTACTTTGATGTTGTTGCGAGCGCTGCCTTCAAGCCGGGTACAAACTCAGCCCCCTTTGGGACCTGGATGCTCGAGCCCTTGAAGTCGTCGCCCACCGCCTCGAAGCGCCCACCCAAGCACTGCGACAGGAACGCCTCCGAGACCGCATAAAACGAAGTGCGGTTCGCCGCGCGCGCAAATCCGTGACCCTCGTCCGGGTAGAGAACATAGGTGACAGGGATCTTCTTGGTCTGCATCGCAGCAACGATCTGGTCGGCCTCCGCCTGTTTCACGCGAGGGTCGTTCGCGCCTTGACCGATCAGCAGCGGCTTGGAAATGTTCTGCACGTACGTCAGCGGCGATCGCTCGTTGAGGAGCGCCTTGCCGGCGTCCGTTCGCGGATCGCCAACACGACGGAACATCTGCTCCTTAAACGATTCCCAGTAGGCAGGGATCGAAGCGAGCAGTGTGTTGAGGTTCGAGGGAGCCACTATGGCCACGCCGCAGGCGAAACGGTCCGGCGTATTGGTCACGCCCCAGAGCGTTGCGTATCCGCCGTAGGAGCCGCCGTAAATGGCGACCTTGTTGCCTTGCGCGATGCCGTTGCTCACCGCCCAGTCGACGCTGTCGATCAGGTCGTCGTGCATCTTCCGGCCCCATTGCTTGTCGGCCTTGTTGACGAAGTCTTTCCCGAAACCGGTGGAGCCGCGAAAATTCACCTGCAGTGTGGCGTAACCCCGGTTGGCGAGCCAGACGCTTTCCGGGTCATAGCGATAGCTATCGCGATACCAGGGGCCGCCGTGCACGTTTAAGACCAGCGGCAGCGGCTTGGCAGGCTTGCAGTCACCGTCCGCATCGGTCCCAACCGGCAGCGTGAGATAGGCGACCAGGCTGAGTCCGTCGCGGGACTTGATCTCCACGGGACAAACCTCCGGCAGCGCGCGGCCTGCCAGTGCCGGACGTCCCACATAGAGTTCGGTCAGGCGCTTGGCGTCGCGGTCATAGACCATGACACGCGCCGGTGACGTGATGGGATCGTTGCCGATCAGCCAGATTCGGTTGGATCGCGTTTGGCTCTGAACCGCCCATTGACCCTTGAGGTTCGAATTGAGGAATTCGATGTCCTCCTTCACGGCAGGGTCCACCGCCCGCCACTCGTTCTTCAGGTAGTCGGCGCCGTAGGCCAACACGACTCCCGTGGTGGGGTCGCTGATACTGCCGCCGACATCGGTGCGCGCGTCTTGTCCTATAACGCTCTTCTTGCCGCTCGCCAGGTCGATCGCCAACAGCGCGGCTGTATTGCGGCCGCGGCTTTCATTCCAGTACAGCGTCTTGCCGTCCTTCGTCAGGCCGCTGGGTCCTGTCGTCTGGGAGTCCTCGAAGCCGATCGTGTCGAATGCAATAGCCTTGCCTTCGTCGAACTTGAAGACTTGCTGTCCCCCGTCCGCGGTCGCTCGTGTCACGAAGCGAATCTTCAGTTCTTCGTCGACAACGAAGCCGTCGTACTTCTCGGTATTGTCGAAGAGCCTCTTCAGTTGACCCGTGCGCACATTGAGGAGGTAGGGGTCGTGGAACGCCTTGTCGCGGTCGTTGATGCCGATCACCAACTCGTCCGGGCGCTTCCAGGACGAGCCGTACACACGTACCCGCACCCCATTGAAATCGGTCAGCTTGCGCTCAGTGCCGCTGGCGACGTTGACGGCGTACAGGAGGAAGTTCTCATCGCCGCCCTTGTCCTGCGAGTAGAGGACGTCTTCGCTGTTGGCCGCCCAGTAGTAGATCCGGATCGGACGCAATTTTTCGTTGGTGAGCGGGCGGGCGTCGGCAAGTGGCTTACCGCGTTCCACCACCCAGATGTTCATCACGCCATCGCGCGGCGCAAGAAAGGAGATGTTCTTGCCATCCGGGCTGATCTGCGCACCCGCACGTTCCGGATTGCCGAAGATGGCAGCGCGAGGAATCAGCGCAGTTTCGGCGGAAGAAGCAGTAAGCGCGGTGCTGGGCAGGCCGGCCAAAAAAAGCACTCCAGCCGTTAAGAAGCGGCTCTTTAATCCGGGAGTCTTCATCGTGCGCCTCGAATTCCAAATGGAAGCGCAACTCTACCGGCTGGCCTTGACCGCTGCATCCATCGCACGTCCCAGTCCCCGACGTGCACCTTTTTGACCAGGGACTTTAGATCCAGCGGGGTTCGGCCGATGCTCGCATCGATCTCGGCCAGGCGCCGCTTGAGCTTGGCGGCAGTGAAGTTCTTGTCGCGGTTGTTGGCGGCCTTGAACTTGCTGCCGTCGAGGCGACCGGCGCCTGGGTAAACAGATCCTGCTTGCGGCACAGCACGATGAACTGGCGGCACACGGCGCGGATGGCCGGCCCGTTGTCCTTACGGAAGTTGGCAATGGTCTTGAAGCACCTGCCTATGCGGGCCCAGCATTCTGTAACGACGTTAGGCTTGGGCCGGCTCCTCGGGGTCGGGTGGCGCTTTGTGTCCCATTTCCCGATCATGCTCAAGCCCTCTTTGTGCTTGATCCGGCTGGACTGCCCGACTGAGAGGCAATGGACGCACCCGGCTAGCTCACGGGATGGGCTACCGGAACTCTGTTGCTAATCAGGCCGACGCGTAGTGCACGTACGACTCGCGGACCACGCCGTCCTTGTCGAAGAACAGCACCTCGATGACATGCGTGCCCGTGATGCCCTTGTAGTGGATCGCAATGCTGTCGACGCCGCGCAGCACGTCGAGCACGGTGAACTTGATGTGGTCGAACACCTCGAAGCCTTTCTTCACGTACGCGCGCAGCGCCGCCTTGCCCTGCACGGTGCCGCTGGGGTCATGGCTCAGCCGCGCAATCAGCGGGGAGTGGAAGATCACGTCGTTGGTGTAGAAGGCCAGCACGCGATCGAGGTCCTTCGACTCGAAC
>Ga0316601_100000267_pt1 | contig 21321 bp, 15 predicted proteins | sample OWC_soil_day5_no_FD_207663 | JGI IMG/M metagenome (GOLD analysis project Ga0316601, IMG submission 207663) | Wetland soil microbial communities from Old Woman Creek delta, Ohio, United States - OWC_soil_day5_noCT | ecosystem: Environmental > Terrestrial > Soil > Wetlands | place: USA: Ohio... | reverse complement strand
CAAGGTACAGGAGCGCGCGCTGCAACTGGCGCGCTTCAGCGACCGTCCCGCCGATGCCAAGGGCGTGGCACTGACGCCGCTGCAGCGCATGATCGAAGCCGACGCGCTGCGTTATCAACATGTCACGGTGCAGATCGACCGCAGCAAGCGCGCGGCCACCTTCACGGTCAAGGCGCCCGCCGGCACGCAGCCCGCCGACCTGGCCGGCATCGAGGCGGCCGGCGCCGCCTGGTACCCGCTGCAGCTGGCGCGCGAGCTGGAGGACGCCATCCTGTCGATGCGCACCAACGAACTCGATATCGGCATCTGGCTGATCAAGACCGAAGGCGATGCGGCCGCGGTACTGGCGATGGACGCCACGCTGCAGGCCCACCGCGAGCACTGGCTGGTGCGCGAGACCATCGGGCTGCTGCGCCGCAGCTTCAGCCGCCTGGACGTGTCCTCGCGCAGCCTGTTCGCGCTGATCGAGCCCGGCTCCTGCTTCGCCGGCACGCTGCTCGAACTGGCGCTGGCCTGCGACCGCAGCTACCAGCTGGTGCTGCCCGACGAACCCGAACGTGCGCCGCAGATCACCGTCGGCGATCTCAACTTCGGCAGCTACCCGATGGTCACCGGCCAGAGCCGGCTGCAGCGCCGCTTCTACGATGAACAACCCGCGCTGGAAGCCGTGCGCGCCAAGGCGGGCCAGGCGCTCGACGGCGACGCCGCACTGGCACTGGGCCTGGTGACCAGCGCACCCGACGACATCGACTGGGCCGACGAGACGCGCATCGCCATCGAGGAGCGTGTCGCCATGAGCCCCGATGCATTGACCGGCATGGAAGCCAATCTGCGCTTCAACGGCCCGGAGAACATGTTCACCCGCGTCTTCGGCCGCCTGACCGCTTGGCAGAACTGGATCTTCCAGCGCCCCAATGCGGTGGGAGAGAAGGGCGCACTCAAGGTCTACGGCAAGGGCGACAAGGCCGCCTTCGACTGGAATCGTGTTTGATGGCCCACCCCCGTAGCGGCTCACGCCGCTCCCCCTCGAGGGGGCAACGCCTGCGGCCCGGCAAAGCCGGTTCCGCGGCGTCCGCTTGGTAATGCACAGCAACACAGCACAACGGAGCAAATCATGAGCACCATCAACTACAGCGAGAAGATCCCCAACAATGTCAACCTCAGCGAGGACCGCACGTTGCAGCGCGCGCTGGAGCAGTGGCAGCCCAACTACCTGCAGTGGTGGGGCGACATGGGGCCTGAGGGCAGCCAGGACTTCGACGTCTACCTGCGCACCGCGGTCAGCGTCGACCCGCAGGGCTGGGCGCAGTTCGGCCACGTGAAGATGCCCGACTACCGCTGGGGCATCTTCCTGAATCCGGCCGAGAAAGACCGCAAGATCCACTTCGGCGACCACCTGGGCGAGGCCGCCTGGCAGGACGTGCCCGGCGAACACCGCGCCAACCTGCGCCGCATCATCGTCACGCAAGGTGACACCGAGCCGGCGTCGGTGGAACAGCAGCGCCACCTGGGGCTGACCTGCCCGAGCCAGTACGACCTGCGCAACCTGTTCCAGGTGAACGTGGAGGAAGGCCGCCACCTGTGGGCGATGGTCTACCTGCTGCACAAGTACTTCGGCCGCGACGGCCGCGAGGAAGGCGAGGCGCTGCTCGAACGGCGCAGCGGCAATGCCGACAACCCGCGCATCCTGCAGGCCTTCAACGAGAAGACGCCCGACTGGCTGAGCTTCTTCATGTTCACCTACTTCACCGACCGCGACGGCAAGTTCCAGCTGTGCGCGTTGGCCGAAAGCAGTTTCGACCCGCTGGCGCGGACCACCAAGTTCATGCTCACCGAAGAGGCGCACCACATGTTCGTCGGCGAGAGCGGCGTCTCGCGCGTCATCCAGCGCACCTGCGCGGCGATGAACGAGCTGAAGACCGACGACCCGGGCAAGCTGCGCGCGGCCGGCGTGATCGACCTGCCGACGATCCAGCGCTACCTGAACTTCCACTTCAGCGTGACCATCGACCTGTTCGGTGCCGACCAGTCCAGCAACGCCGCCATCTTCTACAGCACCGGGCTGAAGGGCCGCTTCGAGGAAGGCAAGCGAGCCGACGACCACGTGCTCAAGGGCCAGCACTACAAGGTGCTGGAAGTGCAGGGCGGCCAGCTGGTGGAGAAGGACGTGCCGATGCTGAATGCGCTGAACGAGGTGCTGCGTGACGACTACATCAAGGACAGCGTCGGCGGCGTCGAGCGCTGGAACAAGGTCATCGACAAGGCCGGCATCCCGTTCCGGCTGAAGGTGCCGCACAAGGCCTTCCACCGCAACATCGGCGCGCTGGCTGGCGTGAAGGTGGCGCCCGACGGGCGCGTGGTGCACGACCATGAATGGAACCTGAATGTCGAACAATGGCTGCCCACCGACGAGGACCGCGCCTATGTGGCCAGCCTGATGGGCCGCGTGGTCGAGCCGGGCAAGTTCGCCAACTGGATCGCGCCGCCGGTGATGGGCATCAACCGTCAGCCGGTGAATTTCGACTACGTGCGCTTCAATTGACCCACGCCCGAAGCGGTTTCGCCGCACCGGCAGCGAGGACGCTGCCGGCATTCGTAGGCGAGGAACAGTCCTTGAGGACTGTTCCTCGTCCGACTCGCCCCCTCGAGGGGGCAGCGCCAGCGGCCCGGCAAAGCCGGTTCCGCGGCAGTTGCTCGAGAATGCTTCATACCGCTGACACCTTGCCATGAACGCCCCCGCCGAAGCGCTCGTCATCAAGCAGCATCTGATCGATCCGGAGATCTGCATCCGCTGCAACACCTGCGAATCGATCTGCCCGGTCAAGGCGATCACGCACGACAGCAACAACTATGTCGTCGACGCGGAGATCTGCAACCTGTGCATGGACTGCATCTCACCATGCCCCACCGGCAGCATCGACAACTGGCGCACGATGCCGCGCGTGCGCGCCTACAGCCTGGAGGAGCAGTTGGGCTGGGAGTCGCTGCCGGCTGAGCTGAGCCCCGAGCAACTGGCCGAGGCCGGCGTCGAACCCGGCACGCAAGTCGAGGCCGTGCCGCAGGCGACGCCGCTTTCGGCAGCCGTCAGCGGCGAGGCCGTCTTCAACAGTGCCGCATACGGTGCGGTGCTGCCGCCGTGGTCGGCCGCGCACGCCTACACCAACCTCTACGGCCCAAAGGCCTCGGAAAAGACCCTCAAGGCCACCGTGGCCGGCAACGTGCGCGTCACCGAGGTCGGCAAGGACTACGACACCCACCACATCGTGCTGGATTTCGGCACGATGCCCTTCCCGGTGCTGGAAGGTCAGTCGATCGCCATCGTGCCGCCGGGCGTCGATGCCAACGGCCGGGCGCACCATCCGCGCCAGTACAGCATCGCCAGCCCGCGCAACGGCGAGCGGCCGGGCTACAACAACCTGTCGCTGACCATCAAGCGCGTGCTCGAGGACCACCAGGGCAACCCGGTGCGCGGCGTGGCCAGCAACTACATGTGCGACCTGCAGGTGGGCGACGAGGTGCAGGTGATCGGCCCCTTCGGCGCCAGCTTCCTGATGCCCAACCATCCGAAGAGCCACATCGTGATGATCTGCACCGGCACCGGCAGCGCGCCGATGCGCGCGATGACCGAATGGCGGCGGCGGCTGCGCAGTTCCGGCAAGTTCGAGGGCGGCAAGCTGATGCTGTTCTTTGGCGCGCGCACGAAGGAGGAATTGCCGTACTTCGGCCCGCTGCAGAGCCTGCCCAAGGACTTCATCGACATCAGCTTTGCGTTCAGTCGCACGCCGGGCCAGCCCAAGCGCTATGTGCAGGACACGATGCGCGAGCGCGCCGCCGACCTGGCTGCACTACTGAGCGACCCGAACGCCTTCTTCTACGTCTGCGGGCTGAAGGCGATGGAAGAGGGTGTGGTGCTGGCGCTCAAGGACATCGCGCAGGGTGCGGGCCTGAACTGGGAGACGACAGGCGCCTCACTGAAGCGCGAGGGGCGGTTGCACCTGGAGACCTATTGACTACAACCGGCCGATGCAGCCGACGGCGCCGCAGCGGCAGACCAGCCGCCCTTCGTGATGGGTCTGGCCGTAGTTCACGGTGATTTCCTCGCCCACACCAATGGCGCGCAGCGCATAGAACTCGACGCGGCCCTGGCGGATGTCCAGGCGCGCGTTCGGCTGGCACGAATGGTTGGTGTAGCGCATGGCGTCCGCCGACTTGCTGAAGTCGATGGCGCGCCGCGGCGAGAGCTCGACGATCATGATGCGCTCGCTGCGCGTGGCGCGGATGCGCGCGTCGTCGACGCTGATCGACTCGCCGCGGATCTCGCCGATCTTGCGGGCACCGGCGATGGCCTGCGCAGCAAACACACCCAGGCCGTCGATGCGGCTGGGCCGCACCTCGAGCTCGTACTTCTGGTAGGCCGGGCGCGCCGACATGCTCAGCGGCGTACCTCGTAAACCAGCGCCTCGCCGCCCATCAGCTCGATGCTGCCGTGCAGCGCTTCGCCGATGGCCTCGGCCACCGCCACCGAGCGTGTATTGCCGGGGCGGATCAGGCTGATGACATGATCGCGCTGCAGCACCTCGAAGGCATGGCGCAAGGCCACCGCGGCGGCTTCGCGTGCATAGCCATGACCCCAATGGGGGCGAGCCAGCAGCCAGCCGAGCTCGAAGCCCGGCCAGCCGGGCGGGTCGATGTAGCCGACGCGGCCCAGCAGTGCGCCGCTGTCGCGATGCTCCAGCGCCCACATGCCGTAGCCGCGCAGCGCCCAGTGGCCGAGGAACACAGCCATGCTGCGCCAGGCGTCCTCGGCGCTTTGCACCTGGCCGGTGCCGATGTGCCGCATCACCTCGGCATCGGCGCACATCGCGGCATAGGCCGGCCAGTCGTCGGCCCTGAAGGGTCGCAGGCGCAGCCGCGGTGTTTCCAGCAGCGGCGCGGCCTCGGTCATGCCCTCAGCCGCTCAGGCCGGTGGCCGTGCCCGTGGGCGGCAGCGTCACCGGGTCGGCCGCCTTCCAGCCCTTCTTGCGGTGCTCGACCACCACGTCGGTGTAGATGCCACCGCGCACGTACCAGCGTGCGGTGATGCGCACGAAGCGCGGCGCCGTGGCCTTGACGATGTCGTCGAGCACGTTGTTCGTCACCTTCTCGTGGAACGCGCCTTCGTCGCGGTAGCTCCAGAAGTACAGCTTCAGGCTCTTCAGCTCGACGCAGAGCTTGTCGCACACCATGTCGATGCTGAAGTGCGCAAAGTCCGGCTGGCCGGTCAGCGGGCACAGGCAGGTGAACTCGGGCAGCTGGAAGCGGATCAGGTAGTCGCGCTGCGGCGCCGGGTTCGGGAAGACTTGAAGCTCCTTGCTCGGCACGCTGGGTGGCACGGCGGGCTTCTCGCGTTGGCGGGGGGCAGGATTTTCGGCGGGCTTGCGCGGCATCAGTGAAGGCGGTGGCAGGCCGCGTGACAATGACAAAAAGGGGCGAGATCCTAGCATCCGCCACGGATCCCACGAACGGCATGCCGCGTACTGACCGCCTTCTTCGCAAGCCGCGCCAGTACATGGTCTGGCGCGAATTCTGGATGCTGCTTCTGGCCAGCTGCCTGAGCGGCTGCATGGCCTTGCCAGACGTTTCCGAGCGACCCTGGCAACAGGCCCTCCCGACATCCGACAGCGGGCGGCTGGCACAGATTGCCGTCGCATCGTCTGCGAGTGGCGAACTCAGCGGCTTTCGCCTCATCGGCAACGGCACCGAGGCGTTGCAGGCGCGGCTGGCGCTGATCGAGGCGGCCACGCGCTCGCTGGACCTGCAGGTCTACCAGTTCAAGGGCGATGCCATCGGCCGCGCGCTGATGCGCGCGCTGCGTGATGCGGCCGTGCGCGGCGTGCGTGTGCGCGTGCTGGTAGACGACCTCTACACCGCCGGCGACGACGGGCTGTGGCTGGCGCTGTCGTCGCAGCCGGGTGTGGAGCTGCGCCTGTTCAACCCCTTTCTGGCCGCACGCGACAGCCCGGTCAGCCGACTGCTCGAGTCGGCGTTGGGCGACGAGCGCTTGCACCGTCGCATGCACAACAAGCTGATGGTGGCCGATGGCGTGCTGGCACTGGCGGGCGGCCGCAACATCGCTGACGCCTACTACCTGCCCATGCCGCAAGGCAGCTTCGTCGATATCGACGTGCTGGTGGCCGGCGCGCTGGTGCCGCAGATGGCGCAGGCCTTCGACCTGTACTGGAACAGCGAGTACAGCCATGCGCTGTCCAGCGTGTTGGAGCTGGCGCTGTCCGAGCCGCCGAAGCGCCACGACTGGGCCGATGCGCTCGACCGGCCCTGCGACACGGAAGCGTGTGCCGCGCTCGAACGCATCCGCCGCGAGCCCAGTGCGCTGGCCGTCGAGTTCGCGCAGGGGCGGCTGGCCATGAAACAGGCCTTGGCCCTTGCGGCCAGCGACTCGCCAATGAAGATCGAGAATGTCGAGGTGGCGACGGACATCGGCATGCTGGCCACCAGCGGTGCGCAAGTGCGCCTGCTGGTGGCCCATGCCATCCGCCAGGCGCGGCAGGAAGTGACGGTGGTCTCGCCCTACCTGATCCCCGGGCCGGCCGGCGTTGCCGGCATCGCCACGCTGCGCCAGCGCGGCGTGGCGGTAACGCTGCTCACCAATTCGATGGCCGCCACCGACGAGCCGATGGTGCACCTGGGCTATCGCAAGTACCGGGCGGCCATGCTGCGCGAGGGCGTGGCCCTGTACGAATGGAGCCCGGCGCGCGGCGGCCGCGTGCTGCGCGAGCTCCTGGTCGGCGGCACGGTGCTGCGCCTGCACACCAAGGCTGCGCTGATCGACCGCGAACTGGTGTTTCTGGGTTCCATGAATTTCGACCCGCGCTCTCGCGACCTGAACACCGAATTCGGCCTGCTGATCCGCAGCCCGGAGCTGGCCGAGGAGCTGCATGCGCTGCTGCAGCGGCTGCTGCGCGAGGGTGCCTACCGGCTGCACCTGGACGACGACGGCCGCACGCTGCACTGGACCGCCAGCGACAGCGGTCGGCACATCGAAGCCGTCGAGCCCGACACCGACTTCGGCAGCCGCCTGCTGCTGGACCTGCTGGAGCCGTTCGTGCCCGAGGAGATGCTCTAGCGGATGTTATGATCCGGCCTCACGGCAACACTGAATAGTCGTTGTAAATCAAATAGTTAGCTTGATTCTTCAGGCTCGAACCGTCGCCGCCGGACCGCCATGCGCCTCAACCAGATCAAGCTCTCCGGCTTCAAGTCCTTCAGCGATCCGACCACCTTCTCGTTGCCCGGGCAGCGTGTCGGCGTGGTCGGTCCCAACGGCTGCGGCAAGTCCAACATCATGGACGCCGTGCGCTGGGTGCTGGGCGAAAGCAAGGCCAGCGAACTGCGCGGCGAGTCGATGCAGGACGTCATCTTCAACGGCTCGGGCCTGCGCAAGCCGGCTGGCCGCGCCAGCGTGGAGCTGGTCTTCGACAACAGCGATGCGCGTGCCGGCGGGCCGTGGAACCAGTTCGGCGAAATCGCCGTCAGGCGCGTGCTCACGCGCGACGGCGGCTCCAGCTACTACATCAACAACCAGCCGGTGCGCCGCCGTGACGTGCAGGACGTGTTCATGGGCACCGGCCTGGGGCCGCGCGCCTACGCCATCATCGGCCAGGGCACCATCAGCCGGATCATCGAATCGAGGCCCGAAGAGCTGCGGCTTTTCCTGGAAGAAGCCGCCGGCGTGTCCAAGTACAAGGAGCGCCGCCGCGAGACCGAGAACCGGCTGAAGGACACACGCGAGAACCTCACGCGCGTCGACGACATCCTGCGCGAGCTGAATGCCAACCTCGAGAAGCTGGAGAAGCAGGCCGAGGTGGCCCAGACCTACCGCACGCTGCAGGAACAGGGCACGCTGAAGCTGCACCAGTTCTGGTTCCTCAAGCACCGCGATGCGGCCGGCGAGGAGCAGCGTGCCCATGCGGCGCTGCTGGAGGCCACCACTGCGCTGGAAGCGCGCCTGGCCGAGTTGCGCCATGTCGAGGCCGAGATGGAAAGTGTGCGCCAGGCGCACTACGCCGGCGCCGATGCGCTGCACCAGCGCCAGGGCGAGCTGGCCGAGGCGGCGCTCGAGGTGAGCCGGCTCGAGGAACGCATCCGCTATGTGGTCGAGGGCCGTGAGCGCGCCCAGGCGCGCCTGGGCGAGCTGAACGCGCAGAACGAACAGTGGGCCGCGCGCCAGGCCGAGGCCCATGCCGAACTGGATCGCATCGGCGCGGCCATGCTGGCCGCCGAGGAGCAGTCGCAGCTGCAGGCCGCACAGGCCGAGGAGCAGTCGAACCTGGTGCCGGGGCTGGAAGACGCGCTGCGCGAGGCGCAGCAGCGCAGCAACCAGCAGCGCAGCGCGGTGGCCGAGGTGCAGCAGCAGATCCAGGTGCTGGCGGCCGAAAGCCGCAGCGTCGACGACCAGCTGCGCCAGCTGCAGCAGCGCAACGAGCGGCTCGGCAGCGAGCGCCAGGGTCTGGCGCAGCCCGACCTGCACAAGCTGGAGCAGTTGCAATCCGACAGCGCTGCATTGAACGAAGGCCAGGCGCTGGCCGAGGCGCGGCTGCATGAGCTGGGCGAGCAGGTGCAGGCGCTGGATGAACAACGCCGCGCGCAGGCGCAGACAGCCGCCGCCGAAGCCTCGCGCCAGGCCGAGCTGGGCGCGCGGCTGGAGGCGCTGCGCGCGCTGCAGGACAAGGTGCAGAGCAGCGGCAAGCTCAAGCCCTGGCTGATCAAGCATGGGCTGGACAGCCTGCAGGGCCTGTGGACCAAGGTGCACATCGAGCCCGGCTGGGAAACCGCGCTGGAAGCCGCGCTGCGCGAACGCCTCAACGCGCTGGAGGTGGGGCGGCTGGAGACGGTGCGCGCCTTTGCCGCCGACGCCCCGCCCACGCGCCTGGCCTTCTATTCATCTACCGCCGGTGCCATCGCCAGCACGCACCGCACGCTGCCGCGCCTGTCGGAGCTGCTGCGGCTGAACGACGCCGGGCTGCAGGCGCTGCTCAACGACTGGCTCGAAGGCGTGTACACCGCCGCCAGCCTGGACGAGGCCCTGGCCGCGCGCAGCCAGCTGACGCATGGCGAAGTGATCATGTCGCGCGAAGGCCATGCGGTGTCGCAGTACGCGGTGAGCTTTTACGCGCCCGATTCCGAACAGGCCGGCATGCTGGCGCGAGCGCAGGAGATCGAGAACCTGGAACGCCAACACCGTGCGCAGGGCCTGCTCGCCGACGAGGCGCGCAGCGCCAGCGTGCGCGTGGAGGCGGCCTACACCGAAGCCTCGCTGCGCCTGACCACGGTGCGGCGCGAGGCTGCCGAGGCGCAGACCCGTGCCCACCAGACGCAGGTGGAACTGCTGCGGCTGTCGCAGCAGGCCGAGGCCAGCCAGGCCCGCCGTAGCCAGCTCGACGGTGAACTGGCCGAACTGGGCGCGCAGCTCGACGAGCTGCGCCAGCGCCGCAGCCTGGGCGAGGCGCGTTTCGAGGAACTGGACCTGCAGCTGGCCGATGCGCAGCAGCGCCACAGCGAGCTCGATGATGCGGTCATCGATGCCGAGCGCCGGCTCAATGCCGCGCGCGAACAGCTGCGCGCGCTGGAACGCCAGGCGCAGGAGGCGATGTTCCAGTCGCGCACGCTGTCGGCGCGACAGGCCGAACTGCAGCGTTCGATCGAGACCGCGCAGCAGCAGGTGTCCACCAACGTGCAGGCCGCGGCGCAGATCGACGAAGAACTGGCTGGCCTGAACGACGCCGCCGCGCAGGCCGGTCTGCAGACCGCGCTGGCCCTGCGCCTGCAGCGCGAGCAGGCGTTGGCCGCCACGCGCGCCCAGTACGACGAGCTCAGCGGGAAGCTTCGTGCCGCGGAAGAACAGCGCCTGACGCTGGAGCGCAGCCTGGAGCCGATGCGCGAGGGCCTGACCAAGCTGCAGCTGGAACAGCAGGCGGCCATGCTCGGCGGCGCGCAGTACATGGAGCAGCTCACGGCCGCGAAGGTCGACCTGGAGCAGCTGGCGCAGGGCATCGAGCAGGGCGGCGTCAAGCTGTGGGGCCTGCAGGGCGAGATCGACCGGCTCAACCGTGAGCTGGCGGCGCTGGGCGCGGTGAACCTGGCGGCGCTGGACGAACTGACCGCCTCGCGCGAGCGCAAGAGCTTCCTCGACGCGCAGAACGCCGACCTGCTGGAGGCGATGAAGACGCTGGAAGACGCCATCCGCAAGATCGACCTCGAAACCCGAGACCTGCTGGGCCAGACCTTCACCCAGGTGAACGAGCACTTCGGCCGCATGTTCCCCAGTCTGTTCGGCGGCGGCAGCGCGCGGCTGGTGATGACCGGCGACGAGATCCTCGACGCCGGCGTGCAGGTGATGGCGCAGCCGCCGGGCAAGAAGAACTCGACCATCCATCTGCTGTCCGGCGGCGAAAAGGCGCTGACCGCGATCGCGTTGGTCTTTGCCATCTTCCAGCTGAACCCGGCGCCGTTCTGCCTGCTCGACGAGGTGGACGCGCCGCTGGACGACGCCAACACCGAGCGCTACTGCAAGCTGGTCGGCGAGATGAGCCAGGGCACGCAGTTCCTGTTCATCAGCCACAACAAGATCGCGATGGAGATGGCCGAGCAGCTGATCGGCGTGACCATGCAGGAGCAGGGCGTGTCGCGCATCGTGGCGGTGGACATGGACGCCGCGCTGTCCATGGCCGAGGCCGCATGAACATGCCCACCCCCTACGGCCTTCGGCCGCCCCCTCAAGGGGGAACCGCTGGCGGCCCGGCAAAGCCGGTTCCGCGGCGGTCGCTGGAAGCGCGCCTTGTGACTCACGCCATGCGAGCGCCATGAGCCTGACGGTCGCGCTGTCGATCCTGGGTGCGCTGCTGCTGGTGGCGCTGCTGGCCCATGGCTGGTGGAGCGCGCGCCGCGCCAGCCCGCGCCAGGCCGATGCCCCACTGCCTGCGACGCAGCAGCGTGTCGAGCCGGGCTTCAGCGAGGCGCTGAGCGCGCCCGCGGGCGTCGCGCCCGACCCCAACGAGCGGCGTGCACCGAGCGCGCGGCGCCAGGCGCGGCTGGATGCGCTGGTCGATGCCATCGTGCCGCTGTCGCTGGACGCGCCGGTCAGCGGCGAGGCCGTCATCGCCCACTGGCCGGCCACGCGCCGAGCCGGCACCAAGCCCTTCTACATCGAAGGGCTCAACATGGACAGCGGCGACTGGGAGCCGCCGGCCGCCGGCCAGCGCTACAGCGAGCTGCAGGCGGGGGTGCAACTGGCCAACCGCAGCGGCGCGCTCAACGAGATCGAGTATTCCGAGTTCGTGCACAAGCTGCAGGCCTTTGCCGAAGGCGTGGGTGCCATGCCCGACTTCCCCGACATGCTCGACGTGGTCGCCCGGGCCCGCGAGCTCGATGGCTTTGCCGGCCCGCTGGACGCACAACTGACGGTGCGGCTGGTGGCCCGATCGGTGGCTTGGTCGGTGGGCTATGTGCAGCAGTGTGCCGGCCGCCGGGGTCTGGTGCCCGGCGCCGTGGCAGGACGGCTGGTGCTGCCCTCGGCCGAGGACGGTGCTCCGCCGGTGCTGGTGCTGGAGTTCGATGCCCAGGCGGCGCTCGCCGAGGACCCGCAGGCCGCAGCGTTGCGCGAGGTCATCCTCAGCCTGGACGTGCCCCAGACGCCGGCCACAGTGGAACCCTTTCCCACCTGGCACAAGGTGGCCCATGCGCTGGCCGAGGACATGGACGCCGACCTGCTGGACGACGCCGGCCGGCCGATCACGCTGCATGCCTTCGATGCCATCGGCAGGGACCTGGCACAGCTGTACGCCGCGCTCGAGACCCACGACCTGGCGGCGGGCTCGCCGGCCGCGCGCCGGCTCTTTGCCGGATGACGGCGCCGGCAGAAGCGCCGGTTCGCCGCGCCACCGCTGCCGATCTGCCCGCACTGGCCGCGCTCTATGCGCACAGCGCGCGATCGTTGGGCCCGCAGGTCTACAGCGCCAAGCAGGTGGCCGCGTGGCAATCCTTTGCGCAGGATGCGCCGGCCTTCGCCGACTATGTGCTGGGCGCGAGCACCTGGCTCGCAGAGGACGCGGCCGGGCCGCTGGGCTTCTGTGGCATCGACGCGCACGGCGAGGTGCGCTCGTTGTACGGCGCCACCGCCACGCGTGGCGGCCTGGGCTCGGCTCTGCTGGCACATGCCCTGGATGGCGCGCGCAACCAGGGCCAGACCCGCTTTGCCGCCTGGGCCACACCCTTCAGCCTGCCGGTGTTTGGCCGCGCCGGCTTTGCCTTGGTGCGCACCGCGCGCGGGCCCTTCCAGGGCGAGATCTTCGAGCGCTACCGCGTCGCGAGCGACGGCATCGGAAGTCGGCCGTAAGCGCTGCGTCGAACGAAGACGTCAGGTGAAAACCGGTCGGCCTCCGCCTCGCGAGCTGGGCAGGAGGTTCGGGCCTTCGCGCAATGAAATAAGCCGCCGCCCGACGGGCGGCGGCTTCACGCGATCAGTCTGCTCGGATGATCAGTGGGCTTCGCCCTTGAAGTGCGTCTCGTCGAACGGGTACTTGAAGTTGCCCTTGCCGCGCTGGTCGTTGACGGGCGCGGTGTTCATCGAGAACCACAGCGTCGCGTAGGCCACCGCGTCGGCATTCGCGTCGAGCGCTTGCAAGTTGACGTTGGCGAAGGTGTCGCAGGCCAGGTGATAGCACGGGTCGTACGGCTGGCCCGCAGTTCCACCCCACAGCGCCGCCTCGTCGGCGGTCTTGATGCCTTCGGCGCCAGTAAACAGGCCGCCGGACGGAATGCCCACCGCGATGAACGGGCCGTAGTCCGAGCGGCCGCTGAAATCGGTGCCCTTGAAGGGCAGCCCGACCTTGTTGTAATAGCTTTCGAACAACTGCTCGATCGCGGCAGAGCCCTTCGGGCCGGGGCCAGCGCCGACGCCGTCGGAATCGTCACCGTCGTAGATGAAGAACACATGGTTCGGCGAGCCGATCATGTCGAAGTTCAGGTACAGCGCGATCTTTTCCCTGTCCGGCAGGCTCAGGTTGTTGACGTAGTAGGTGGACCCCACCAGTCCAGACTCCTCGGCACCCCACAGCGCGAAGCGCACCTTGTTGCGCGGCTTCACCTTGTGCATCTGCACCGCGGTTTCCAGGATCGCGGCGCTGCCCGAGCCGTTGTCGTTGATGCCCGGCCCGGCGTTGACCGAGTCCAGATGGGCGCCGACCATGACCACGTTGCTCGGATCGCCGTCTCGGGATTCCGCCAGCACGTTGTACGAGGTCGCCAAGCCACGGAAGGTGTCGGTCTTCAGGCGCATCACCAGGCCCGCCGTGGCGGCCAGTTGCTGGCCCACGTCCTGGGTCACCGACGTGACGCCGATGTCCAGCGTGAAACCGTTGCCGAGGGTTCCGTTCAGCGTGCCCGGGATGTTGTTGGAGATGATCACGCCCGACGCGCCGGCGTCGTAGGCGTTGGTGGCCTTGATCGCAAAGGAGCAGGCCCCACGGCTGATCAGGGCGATGTGGCCGGCCGGGAAGCCGGCGAAGTCGGCTGCCTCGCAACCAGGTGTCGGATCAGCAGCCAACGCGGTGACCGGCGCCGTGACATCGCCGCTGCCCGAGTACGACAGGATGCTGTTGGCCACCGGCCCCGCCGGTGGCGGTGCAACCTGTTCGAGCACGGCTGGCGACAGCACGATGAAGGTCTGGAACTGGAAGGGCTGAACCGTGACGATGTAGCCCGCGGACCGGAACACATCGGCCGCATAGTCGACCGACTTGTCATAGCCCGGTGTGCCCGAGGTGCGGATGCCGTTGTTGGCGTCGGCAATCTCCTGCAGCGCCGCCTGGTGCTTGCGCACGCCATCGAGCGTGACACATTCGGTGAGCTTGTCGACGTTGTTGTTGACGCGGGTGGCGCACGAGTTCGAGGAACCCACGCCCGCCGCCTGTTCGGTCGGCCCGCTATCCTCGCCGCCGCCGCAAGCGGCCACCAACAAGGCGGCGGCCAGCGACGTGCCGAGCCTGCAACGTGCGGCATGGGCGCCGCGTCGATATGTTGTCTTCATGCCTGTCTCCTCCGGTCATCGAAGCCGTTCACGGCATGCATTGCATGCCGCGCCCTTGTCGCGCAGCCCGAGCGGCCACGCGGAGCGAGCTTACGTGCAAGGTCCGTTTCCGGACACAGGGTTTCGACTACGAAGTTACAAAGTAGAGGGGCCAGCCGCGTCAGCGACCGTCACGGCGATGGCTCAGCCCGGAGCGTGGATCCTTGACACCTCGCGCATCAGCACGAACTCCTCGGCCGCGGTGGGGTGCACGGCGATCGTGCGGTCGAACATCGCCTTGGTGGCGCCGGCGCTCAGTGCCACGGCCAGGCTCTGTACGATCTCCGGCGCATCGGTGCCCAGCATGTGCACCGCGAGCACCTTGTCCGTCTGCGCATCGACCAGCAGCTTCATGTAGCAGCGCTCGGCGCCGTCGATGAAGGCCTGGCGCATCGGCCGGAAGTCGGCCTCGAAGACCTTCAGCCTGTGGCCCGCGGCCAGTGCATCGCTTTCGGTCGGCCCGATCGTCGCCAGCGGCGGCAGCGTGAACACCGCGGCCGTGACCAGGCTCAGGTCGACCTCGCGCGGGCTCGGGCCGAACAGCGAATCGGCCAGCGCACGGCCTTCGGCGATGGCCACCGGCGTCAGGTTCCACTTGTTGGTGACGTCGCCGATGGCGTACACACCTTCGGCCGTGCTGTGCAGCCGTGCATCCACCGGCACCGCACCGGCCGCATCGAGCGTGATGCCCAGCGTCTCCAGGCCCAGGCCGGCGGTGTTGGGGCGTCGGCCGGTGGCGTTGAGCACGAAGGGGTATTCGCGCATGCGCTCGTCGGCCGAGATGAGCAGCCATTCGTTGCCGGCGCGCTGCACCTCGCGAGGTGTCACGCCGGGGTGCAGTTCGACGCCGGCGGCCTGCAGGGCCGAGGCCACGCGCGTGCGCAGGTCTTCGTCGAAGCCGCGCAGCGGCAGCCCGGCGCGATAGAACAGGCTGACCGTCACGCCCAGCCGCGCCAGCATGCTGGCGAACTCCAGCGCGATGAAGCCGCCGCCGATGACCGCCGCCTTGGGCGGCAGCACGTGCAGGTCGAGCAGGTCATCGCTGGTCGGGCAGTGTTCGATGCCGGGGATGCTGTCGCGAACCGGCGCCGCGCCGGTGGCGACGAGGATGTGCTTCGCGTTGAGCACGCGATCGCCCACGCGCACGCGCCGCGGCCCGTCGACGACGCCGCGGCCTTCGATCAACTCCACCTTCGAGCCGGCCAGCAGTTGCCGGTAGACGTGTTCGAGCCGCTGTGTCTCGGCCGCCTTGGCCGCAGCCCAGCGCGGCATCTCGAAGTGCGGGCGGCCGACGCTCCAGCCGTAGCCGGCGGCTTCGCGGAAGCCGTCGCCATAGGCCGCCGCGTACATCAGCAGCTTTTTCGGCACGCAGCCACGAATCACGCAGGTGCCGCCGACGCGGCTGCTCTCGATGATGGCCACCTTGGCGCCGTGGGCCGCAGCGCGGCGCGAGGCCGCCACGCCGCCGGAGCCGGCGCCGATCACCACCAGGTCGAAGTCATCGCTCATAGCGCTCATTTCAGCGGCGGAAAGATCGCCTTCCAGTCGTTCTTCATGCTGATCAGGCCCCAGCCCATCGACTGGTACTTGTCCAGGCCCTCGGACAGCTTGCCGATGCTGGAGTTGCGGTCGTAGGCGTACTCGCGCACGGCGTCGTCGTGGTGCACGATCATGCCCAGGCGTGCGCCCTTGCCGGCGGTGGTCCACTGCAGCATCTGGAAATCGCCGTCGGAGTTGCCGAAGGCGGCGATCGGCCGGCGGCCGATGAAGGCCTCGATGCTGAGCGGCTTGCCGGGCCCGTCGTTGTTGAAGTCCAGTTGCGGCTGCAACAGGATCATCGGCCCCTTGTCCTTGACTTCGTAGGCCAGCTTCTGGCGCGTGCCGATCACCTGCTCGGGCGGCACGCCGTAGGTGCGTTCGGCGAAGGCGCGCATGAAGTCCACCGTGCCACCCGACACGATGTAGGTCCTGAAGCCTTGGGTCCGCAGGTAGCGCAGCAACTCCTGCATCGGCAGGTAGGTCAGTGTCTCGAAGTGGCGCTGGAAGCGCGGGTCCTTGGCGCCGGCGATCCACTTGCGCACCTGCGCATCGAAGGCCTCGGTGCCCATGCCACTCTGCACCACCAGCAGCATCTCGATCAGGCCCTTGCTGCCGCTGGCCATCGCGCCCTTGATGTCGCCGGCGATCACCGACTTGTAGGGCTCCTTGTCGCGCCACTCCGGGTGCTGCGGCGCCAGGGCCCGGATACGGTCGAAGACGAACAGCACCTGGGTGTACATCGGGTACTCGAGCCACAGCGTGCCGTCGTTGTCGAACACGGCGATGCGCTCCTCGGGCGCCACGTAGTCCTTGCTGCCCTCGGTGCTGACGGCGCGCACGAAGCTGACGATGCGCTGCTTGTTGGCGCCTTCGTTCCAGGACGGCAAAGGATCGCCCGACGGCATCGCGCCGGGCATCGGCGCGCAGGCGGCGAGCAGGCCGGACAGCGCGGCGGCGGCGAGCCAGCGTCTTCTGGAGATCAAGGCAGTCAGAAAGCTCATGGTCGACGGGATTCGAGGCCAAGGGTGGCAGGCACGGACGATTGTGCCAGCGGGCCCGCGCTGCCTCGTGGCATGCTGCGGCCGATGAACTCCGAAGCCGAACGCGCCGCCGCCCTGCGCGCCACCTTGCAACACCATGCGCACCAGTACTACGTGCTCGATGCGCCGCAGATCCCCGATGCCGAATACGACCGCCTGTTCCTGGAGCTGCAGGCGCTGGAACAGGCGCACCCGGAGCTGCGCACCCCCGATTCGCCGACGCAGCGGATCGGCGGGCGCGTTCTCGACGGCCTGGTGCCGGTGCGGCACGCGCTGCCGATGCTGTCGATCCGTACCGAGACCGACACCACGGCCGAAGGCGCGCGCGCCTTCGATGCGCGCGTGCGCCGCGAACTGGCGCTGCCGGAAGATTCGCCGCCCGTGGAATACAACGCCGAGCTCAAATTCGACGGCCTGGCCATCAACCTGCGCTACGAAGGCGGCGTGCTGGTGCAGGCCACCACCCGCGGCGATGGCGAGACCGGCGAGGACGTGACGCAGAACGTGCGCACCATCGGCCGCATTCCGCTGCGGCTGGTGGGTGAGGCGCCGCCGCTGATCGAGATCCGCGGCGAGGCCTACATGCGCCGCGACGATTTCGAGCGCCTCAACGCACTTCAGCGCGAGAAGGGCGGCAAGACCTTCATCAACCCGCGAAACACCGCCGCCGGCGCCATCCGCCAGCTCGACCCGGCCGGCATGGTCGACAAGAAGCTGAGCTTCTTTGCCTACGGCCTGGGCGAGATCCGCGGCTGGGCGCAGCCGCCCACGCACAGCGGCACGCTCGATGCCATCGCCGCCTTCGGCGTGCCGGTCAATGCCGATCGCCGGGTGGTGCAGGGCGCCGACGGGCTGGTGGCTTTCCACGTGGAGATCGCGGCCAAGCGCGACCAACTGCCGTTCGACATCGACGGCGTGGTCTACAAGGTCAATTCGATCGCCTTGCAGCAGCGCATGGGCTTCGTCACGCGCGAGCCGCGCTGGGCGGTGGCGCACAAGTACCCGGCGCAGGAACAGCTGACGCGGCTGAACGCCATCGACATCCAGGTCGGGCGCACCGGCAAGCTCACGCCGGTGGCCAAGCTGGAGCCGGTGTTCGTGGGCGGCACCACGGTGAGCAACGCCACGCTGCACAACCTGTTCGAGCTGCGGCGCAAGGGTGTGCGCGTCGGTGACACGGTGATCGTGCGCCGTGCCGGCGACGTGATCCCCGAGATCGTTGGCCGCGTGGGTGTGGACCCCCAGACGGCGTTGCCGTCGCCCCCCGAGGGGGTCACGTCGCCCGGCGGAGCCGGATCGACGTGGCGCCCGCGCGAACACTACGTGCCCAACTTCCGCATGCCCCGGTCATGCCCCGTGTGCGGCAGCGCGGTGCAGCGCGAGAAGCAGGGCATCGACCACCGCTGCACGGGCGGCCTGTTCTGCGCCGCGCAGCGCAAGCAGGCGCTGCTGCACTTTGCCGGCCGGCGCGCGATGGACATCGAAGGCCTGGGCGACAAGCTGGTCGATCAGCTGGTCGACGGCGGGCTGATCCGCACGCTGCCCGAGCTGTACAAGCTGGGCGTGGCCAAGCTGTCGGCGCTGGAGCGCATGGCCGACAAGAGCGCGGCCAACCTGGTGGCGGCGCTGGAGCAGAGCAAGCGCACGACGCTGGCGCGCTTTCTGTACGCGCTCGGCATTCGTCACGTCGGCGAGGCCACGGCCAAGGACCTGGCCGCACACTTCGGTTCGCTCGATCGGGTGATGGACGCGAACGAGGCGCAGCTGCTGGAAGTGAACGATGTCGGCCCGGTGGTGGCAAAGAGTATCTACACCTTCTTCCAGCAGCCGCACAACCGCGAGGTGGTCGAGCAGCTGCGCGCCGCCGGCATCCGCTGGGACGAGCACGAGGGAGTGGCCGCGGCCGGACCCAAGCCACTGGCCGGGCTGACGGTGGTGCTCACCGGCACGCTGCCGACGCTGACGCGCGACGAGGCCAAGGCGCTGCTCGAAGCTGCCGGCGCCAAGGTAGCGGGATCGGTGTCGAGGAAGACCACCTACGTGGTGGCCGGCGAGGAGGCGGGCTCCAAGCTCGACAAGGCGCGCGAACTCGGCGTGCCAGTGCTCGACGAGGCGGGGCTGCGCGGGCTTGTCAGCGGCGCCGCCTGATCGCCGGCCCGCATAATTCCACATTCAATCACTGACCTGGAGATCCAGACGATGCCTGCACCCGGCCACAAGGCCCTGCTTCCGATCCTGATGACCGCCCTGGCCGCAGCCTGCCTGCCTGCCAGCGCTGCGTGCCTGAGCGACGCCGAGGCTGCCGCGCTGGTGGCCAACTACCTGAACAAGAAACCGGCGGCCACCCCTGAGGGTCTGAACGATGCCGACGCCGCCTGCACGCGCGCCAAGGTGAACAAGTTCCTGGTGCAGCAGACGGGGGCCAAGGTGATCGGCTACAAGGCTGGCCTGACCAACCCGGCGGTGCAGAAGCGCTTCAATGCCAGCGCGCCGGTGTGGGGCGTGCTCTATGCACCGATGCTGCTGCAGGACGGGGCCACCATCGAGGCGGCCTTCGGCGCGCGGCCAGTGTTCGAGGCGGACCTGCTGGTGCGCGTGTCCGATTCCCGCATCAGCCAGGCGAAGACGCCGGAGCAGGTGCTGCAGTACATCGACCAGGTGATCCCGGCCATCGAACTGCCGGATCTGGTGGTCGAGGCGCCGTCCAAGCTCAATGGCGCGGGTGTGGCCGCCATCAACGTCGCCGCGCGCTACTTCGTCACCGGTTCGCCGATCGAGGTGAAGCGCACGCAGGCGTTTGCCGATTCGCTGGCCAGCATGAAGGTGCTGGTGATGGGCGGCGGCCAGGACCTGGACACTGGCTTCGGCCGTGACGTGCTCGACCACCCGCTCAATGCGGTGGCCTGGCTGGCGCAGGACCTGCCGAAGCACGGATTGGCGCTCAAGAAGGGCGACCTGGTCAGCGTCGGCTCGTTCTCGAAGCTGATGCCGCCGAAGGCCGGGCAGAAGGTCGAGGTCCAGTACCAGGGCCTGCCCGACAACCCATCGGTCACGGTCAATTTCCGCTGACCCCAAGGAGCCCGGCATGTCGGTGCGCGAGATCCTGAAGATGGGCGATCCGCGCCTGCTGCGCATGGCCGCGCCGGTCGCCGAGTTCGACACGCCGGACCTGCTGGCGCTGATCGAGGACATGTTCGACACGATGCGCGCGGCCAACGGCGCTGGCCTGGCCGCGCCGCAGATCGGCGAGGACCTGCAACTGGTGATCTTCGGCTTCGAGCGCAACGAGCGCTATCCCGACGCACCGCCGGTGCCGCAGACGGTGCTGATCAACCCGGTGATCGAGCCGCTCGGCGACGAGCGGGTGGACGGCTGGGAGGGTTGCCTGTCGGTGCCGGGGCTGCGCGGCGTGGTGCCGCGCTTCGCACGCATCCGCTACCGCGGCTTCGACGCGCAGGGCCGGACCATCGAGCGCGAGGCCGACGGCTTTCATGCCCGCGTCGTGCAGCACGAGTGCGACCATCTGATCGGCCGCCTGTACCCCACACGCATGACCGACCTGAGCCGTTTCGGCTACACCAGCGTGCTGTTCCCGGACCTGGATCCGGGCGAGGCCGACGACTGAGCCTGCCGGCACGTCAGCCTGGACCCGGGCTGGCGCGTTGAGTGGAGTGGCAGTCTGCACCATGCCCGGTGCCGGCTGCATTGGAGGGTCGTCGCTCATGTCTGTTGCATCGGTTTTCGAGTCCGGCCAGCCGCTGGCCCGGCTGTGGCTTGTGCTGATGCTGCTGGCCACCGGTCTGGCGCAGGCGCAGGACGATCCGCCCGGGCGCGTCGGCAGGCTGGCGGCGGTGCAAGGCGAGGTCTGGGTCTTCGAGTCCGAGCAGGGCGAATGGGTTGCCGCGCTGGCCAACCGGCCCTTCACCGGGGGTGACCGTGTCGCGACCGGCAATGGGTCTTCGGTCGAATTGCGCATCGGCTCGACCACGCTGCTGCTTGGCAGCCAGGCCGAACTGGAAGCGCTGCGCCTGGACGACGAAGGCATGCAATTCCGCCTGCAGCGCGGCCCGCTGGGGCTGCAGTTGCGCTCCGACGAGGTGGCCGCCGAACTGGAGCTGGCCCATCCCGAGGCGAGCTTCCTGCCGCGCCGCGCCGGGCTGTACCGCATCGACCGGCGGGACGGGCTCAGCGAAGCCGCGGTGCTGCGCGGCGAGATGCAAGTCGACGGCCACAACCTGGCGATGACGCTGTACCCCGGCCAGCACGCCGCCTTCTGGCGCGACGGAGCGCTGGGCGACACGCGCAGCCAGTGGCTGGGCCCACAGCGCGACGACTTTGCGCTGGCCTTGCAGACCATGGAGCAGGTCGATCCACGCAGCGCCGCGGCGATGTTCGTGCCGCCGGAGATGACCGGCGTGGAAGACCTCGACCGCCATGGCCGCTGGCAGCAGCATCCGGAGTACGGCGCAGTGTGGAGCCCCAGCGCCGTCGCGGTGGAATGGGCGCCCTACCGCTACGGCCAATGGGTCTGGCTGCGGCCCTGGGGCTGGACCTGGGTGGACGATGCGCCCTGGGGCTTCGCCCCATTCCACTATGGTCGCTGGCTGTGGTGGGGCAACC
>Ga0316601_100000266_pt1 | contig 21340 bp, 23 predicted proteins | sample OWC_soil_day5_no_FD_207663 | JGI IMG/M metagenome (GOLD analysis project Ga0316601, IMG submission 207663) | Wetland soil microbial communities from Old Woman Creek delta, Ohio, United States - OWC_soil_day5_noCT | ecosystem: Environmental > Terrestrial > Soil > Wetlands | place: USA: Ohio... | reverse complement strand
AGGTATTTCGACATACCTGTATTTGTTGAAAGCGTTAAAGGTAAGGTTAAGAATGAAGGAATAATAGCCGCAGGATTGCTTTGTAATGGCAGGGTATAGGTAAGGAGGAGAATCAATGGATAACATCAGGTATACTGCATAAAATTTTGCGGCATTTCGGCGATTATTTATGTTGCGAATAGTAATTTTTTTTAGGACTCGTTGTACTTTCGCAAGGGTAACGAATGGGTGAAGGAGGAAGAGAAATGAAACTGATTGATACTGAGGATGCCGTCGGACATGTTTTATGCCACGATCTGACCCGAATAATAAAATGTGTAGCAAAAGAAGCTGTATTTAGTAAAGGGCACATAGTGACAGAGGAGGATATCCCTGTTTTGATGTCGATAGGCAAGGAACACCTTTACGTATGGGAAAAACAGGAAGGAATGCTCCATGAAAATGAGGCGGCAGAGATCCTATACAACATATGTCGGAATGACTATATGCACCCGACCGAGGTTAAGGAAGGAAAAATCGAAGTCATCGCTGAAGAGGATGGCCTTCTTAAAATTGATATTGAAAAGCTAAGCAAAATAAATTCGCTCGGTGAGATGATGATAGCTACTCGCCACAGCGATTTTCCTGTAAAAAAAGGCGACAAGCTGGCAGGCACGCGAATTATCCCCCTTGTGATTGAACGAGAGAAGATGGATGCAGCTGTCAGGCTGATGGGCGATAAACCGCTTATGGAGATCTTGCCGTTCAGGCACAAAAGGGCTGGAATTGTGACTACAGGCAGCGAGGTTTCCTCTGGCAGGATTAAGGATACATTCGGGCCTGTTATACGAGAAAAACTAAGTGAATACGATGTTGAAGTTCTTGGCCAAAAGATACTTTGCGATGATGCTGTTTCGATTTCCAGTGCAATAGAAGACTTTATCGGTGAAGGAGCGGATCTAATAATCTGTACAGGTGGTATGAGTGTTGACCCGGATGACACTACCCCCGTTGCTATAAAAAATACAGGTGCAAGGCTTGTTGCATACGGTGCGCCAGTATTGCCAGGAGCTATGTTCCTGCTTGCGTACTACAAGGACACAATTCCGATACTAGGCCTTCCTGGTTGTGTGATGTATTCCAAACGCACCATTTTCGATCTGGTTCTACCGAGGGTGATGGCAGAGGATAAAATAACCCTGGAGGATCTTGCTAGCCTTGGTCACGGAGGGTTGTGCCTGAATTGCAAAGCCTGCACATTTCCTAACTGCGGATTTGGGAAGTAGTTAAGACTAAACCGCATTAACTTGTCAAAACTATATTTGCCGCAAGCGGTGCGGCGGAATGGGGTTTAAATGGTTGACGGTATTGGGAGAAACATCGACTATCTCAGGATTTCAGTTACCGACAGGTGCAATCTAAGATGTTTGTACTGCATGCCTGAGGCTGGGATTGAAAATTTGGAGCATGAAGAAATACTGACGTTTAAGGAGATTCTGACAATTGTAAAGGTTGTTTCACAACTCGGCATACGCAAGATTAAGATCACAGGAGGAGAGCCCTTGGTTAGAAAAGGCATAATAAACCTGATAAGAAGGCTTAAAGATATCGAAGGCATTGAAGAGGTCACAATGACCTCAAATGGAGTGCTTTTGGGGGATATGGCTCAGGAACTTGCGGGCGCAGGTCTGGACAGTGTGAATGTCAGCCTTGATACCTTAAACAAAACAAGTTTTAATAGTATTACCCGCAGAGACTGTCTTGATAAAGTGATATATGGGATAAAAAAATCTGTGGAAGCCGGGCTGAAAACAAAGATTAATTGCGTCCCACTTGCCCAGTTACACGGTGAAGACTTGAAAAATATGCTGAAAATTGTCAAAGAATATCCTATCGATGTGCGGTTTATTGAACTTATGCCTATCGGTTTTGGAAAAAGCTATTCGCCAGTCAGCAACGAGCAGATACTTGGTGAGATAGAGAATGAATACGGGAGGCTGCAGCGATCAAAAACCAAACATGGGAATGGTCCTGCCGTGTATTATGATATACCGGGTTTCAGAGCCAGTGTCGGCTTTATTAGCGCAGTCACCGATGAATTCTGTGAAAACTGCAATCGTATTAGATTGACAGCTGACGGCAATTTGAAATTATGTCTGCATTACAATAAGGGCGTTGCGTTAAAACCCCTTCTGCGCAGTGGAATAAGCAGGGAACAATTGAAGATCGTTATTGAGAAAGCAATCCACAATAAACCCGTATGTCACAGTTTCAACAGCGACTGTGCGGATAACATTGAATTAAGGAATATGGTTCAGATTGGAGGATAAATGGATTTTTCACCAGCTTTGGTATATAATATATTCGAATTCAAATAGAAGTAAGGTTATTCAACCGGGCAATGATCAGAACGCTTAGCAATACCAAAGAACGGTTCGGGAGGGGCAACAATGGCAAACATATTCGATTATCTTGAGTGGCGCGGAGATCTTAGCTTTGCGCAGGACAGGTTTAATGAAGTGGACAACCTCATACTGTCGGTACTGGCATACGTGGATTATGAAGGACTGGTGAGTGAAACAGCTGGCGGGCCGGGGACTCCGTTGTCGAAGGCCGCGGATTACTACAAGACCCATGAATTCAAGTCGCCCGCATTTTACGACAACCCATTCTTCAACGAGATACCAAGCCTTCTCCAGAAGGCAGCCGAATCGGCGCGCTTCGGCAGCGTAGAGCTGTCCGGTTACGTCAACCAGATAGACCACGAGAATTCGAAACAGTTCTCGGCGCTTGTTTTTGCTATAAGCACTGGACTGCAATATATCGCTTTCAGGGGCACAGACGACACGATAGCCGGATGGAAGGAAGACTTCGAGATGAGCTTCATGGAAGAGGTGCCTGCACAGAAGCAGGCTGCGGAGTATCTGGCAGCAGCTGCACCACAGCTTGAAGGCAGATTCTTTCTCGGAGGGCACTCAAAGGGAGGCAACCTTGCTGTATATGCGGCAACCCACTGCTCGGCTGTGATACGTGACAGGATAGAAGGTGTCTTCAACAACGACGGACCTGGATTCCGGACAGATGTCATACAGAGCGAGGTCTATCAGAGCTTGCTGGACAGGATCAACACATACGTTCCAAAATCCTCCGTTGTGGGGATTCTTATGGAGCACGGCGAAGAGTATAAGGTCGTGGGCAGCAGCGGCATAGGCATTATGCAGCATAATGCGCTTAATTGGGAAGTCAAGGGCCCAAGCTTTGTGTACGAGAATGAACTGACAAGAAACAGCCGGAATCTTGATAGGGCCCTGAGGTCATTGATGAGCAACTTGTCGATTGAAAACAAGTCGTATTTTGTAGATGCATTCTTCGAGATAATACAGGCCACTGGTGCGCATACCCTCAGCGAGCTGACCAGGGAAAAACTTAACTCAATCGACACAATGGTGAAGACATACAAGAACATGGATCCTTCGCAGCAGGAGATGCTGAAAGGTACTATAGAGACTTATATCAGGGAGAGGCAGAAAGTGTTCAGGAAAAACATCGGTGAAGGTATAGATGCGCTGCTTTCCCGAAAAAATGATGACAAGATAAAATAGGCAGAAGGTCAGGAAGAAATTCCTGGCCTTTTTTTGTTGACATGGCAGGATAAAGAGTTATAATATACGTATGAATGATTGTTCAAGTGTTCAGTGATGAGGGGGTGAGCTAATGCAAAAAAACATGCAGCCAATAGAGCGTTGCGACTGCGAGGTAATCCACGACAGTATTGTGGAAAAGGTAAAGGAAAAGATGCCCCGGGAGGAAACTTTGTATGATCTGGCTGAGCTTTTCAAGATATTCGGAGACTCGACAAGGATAAGGATACTTTGGGCTCTGCATGAGTCGGAAATGTGCGTATGCGACATCGCATTCCTGCTCAACATGACCCAGTCGGCAATCTCCCACCAGCTGAGGGTTCTGAAACATTCGGACCTCGTAAAGAGCAGAAGGGAAGGGAAGATAGTATTCTATTCCCTGAAGGATGAGCATGTGAAACAAATATTCGATCTCGGATTAATCCATATAGAAGAAGCGTAGCAGTGAGGTGATAGAGATGGACAAAGGTGAAAAGAAGATTTTCATTCTCGAAGGATTGGGGTGAGCAGCCTGCGCCAGCAAAATGGAGACTGGCATAAAGTCCCTGGACGGGATTAAGGACGCTTCAATAGATTTTGTATCTAAGAAACTTACAATTGAAACAGAAGGCAGAGTGGACTTCGCCTCTTTAAGGGGGAAAATTGAAGGTATTGTGAAAAGGATAGAGCCTGATGTAAGAGTGAATCTGGTTGATAGCGCGCATAGCGCAGAAGTTGAGGAGAACGGTGAAGAATTCAGCAGGAAAAGGGAGATAAGCAGGCTCATAGCCGGAGGTCTGCTGTTCGGTGCTGCGGTCCTGTTTCATTTCAGCAGCTGGATCGAGTTGACGCTGTTCCTGGCAAGCTACATCATCGTCGGCGGAGACGTCATACTGAGGGCGGTCAAAGGCATTCTGCGCGGGCAGGTGTTCAGCGAACACTTCCTTATGAGCGTGGCAACCATCGGTGCATTTTTCGTCGGCGCATACGCTGAAGGTGTAGCCGTAATGATCTTCTATCTTGTCGGCGAACTGTTCCAGGACATGGCTGTAGATCATTCGAGGAAATCAATAAGCTCGCTTATGGACATAAGGCCTGATTACGCAAACCTGAAAGAAGGCATGGAGCTGAAGCGGGTTTCACCGGAAGAGGTCAGGGTAGGTGACATAATCGTAATAAAGCCGGGTGAAAAAATACCTCTGGACGGCAGGGTTGTGGACGGATACTCGACGGTCGATACATCTGCTCTTACCGGGGAATCCGTTCCCCGGGACCTTGAGCCGGGAAAGGAAGCGCTGAGCGGATTCGTGAACAAGAACGGCGTCCTCACTGTTGAGGTGACGAAGGAATTCGGTGAATCCACCGTTTCTAAGATCCTCGACCTCGTACAGAACGCCAGCAGCAGGAAAGCGCCGACAGAGAATTTCATAACAAAATTCGCCAGATACTATACGCCTGTGGTGGTCTTCGGAGCGCTGGCGCTTGCGGTCATACCAACACTGGTGATTCCCGGCGCAGCCTTCAGCGACTGGCTCTACAGAGCGCTGGTGTTTCTTGTTGTTTCATGCCCCTGCGCACTGGTCATCTCCGTGCCGCTGGGCTTCTTCGGAGGCATAGGAGGGGCATCAAAGAGAGGGATACTTGTAAAGGGAAGCAACTTCCTGGAAGCTCTGAACGATGTGGAGGCTGTTGTATTCGACAAAACGGGCACGCTGACAGAGGGCGTATTTGAAGTCACAGCTGTAAACAGCGGTCACGGGTTTGATGAAGAAGAGCTGATCAGGTATGCGGCCTATGCCGAGAGCTACTCGAACCATCCCATCGCTTCATCTATAGCAGCCGCTTACAGCGGTGATGTAGACAAGGCTAAAATAACTAAACACCAGGAAATACCTGGGCAGGGTGTCAAGGTAAGGATCGACGGAAAAGAAGTCCTGACAGGGAATGCCAGACTGATGGCGATCGAAGGGATAGAGTACGGCGATGCTGAAGAATTCGGAACGGTGGTTCACGTGGCAATTGACAGAATCTATGCAGGGAACATCGTAATATCCGATAAAGTTAAAGGTGATGCAGGGGTTGCGATAAGGGAATTGAAAGCACTGGGAATAGGCAAAACCGTGATGCTCACAGGCGACCTAAAGGCAGTTGGTGAAAAAATAGGTAACCAGCTGGGGATCGATGAAGTGTATTCTGAGCTGCTGCCTGTGGATAAGGTTGAAAAGATAGAGTCCATGGAGATAAAAAAATCAGGCAAAGGAAAAATCGTATTTGTCGGCGACGGAATCAACGATGCACCGGTCCTGGCCCGGTCAGATATAGGCATAGCTATGGGCGGTCTCGGATCCGACGCAGCCATCGAAGCGGCAGATATTGTAATAATGACTGACGAGCCGTCCAAGGTCGCGACTGCGATAAAAATCGCAAGGAAAACAAGGGGGATCGTGATACAGAATATAGTGTTTGCTTTAGGTATAAAGGCCGTATTCCTTATACTCGGAGCATTCGGAGTTGCCACCATGTGGGAGGCGGTATTTGCAGACATGGGTGTTGCCATCATAGCGATATTCAACGCAATGAGAGTTTTGAATACGAAAAACCTTTAAAATATGTTACAATCAGGTTAAGAGAAATGCAGATTGGGGGTGGAGTCATTGATTATAATAGGGATCGCAGGAGGCTCAGGAGCTGGGAAGACAACTGTTGCGCGGACCATTGCAGAAAGGCTGGGCAGTGAAAATGTTGACTACCTTTCGCAGGACTGGTATTATAAGGATCTCTCGCACATGACAATAGAGGAAAGGGAAAAGGCAAACCTGGACCACCCGAACGCTTTTGACACGAAGCTGCTTGTTTCGCACTTGAATCTTCTCCATCAAGGTAAGCCTATAGAGGTGCCGGTTTATGACTACGGTGCCCATACACGAAAAAAGGAGACCGTGCACATGTCTCCAAAATCGGTGGCAATCCTTGAAGGCATACTTGTTCTTGCTATAGAAGAGCTGCGCTCGGTTCTGGATTTCAAGGTATTTGTTGACGCCGATCCTGATATCCGTCTGATCCGGCGGCTTGAAAGGGATATCAAGGAACGCGGCAGCACCTACGACAATACCATCAAACGTTATCTTTCGACTGTCAAGCCAATGTACGATGCCTTCATAGAACCTTCCAAAAGGCATGCCGACATTATAGTTCCCAGGGGCGGAGATAATGAAAATGCGACAAACCTTCTGGCAGAGATGGTGGAACACTATGCCGGCCATCCTTCCAGTTGAGCTGAAGGCGTCTATCAGGTTTCTGGTAGGCGTTTTTTTGTCTTTGCATATTGACAGCTGTCGATATGGTTGCTATAATTTACCTGTGACATCGAGAGTGTTCGATATCATTGAATAATATGAATATCAACGGAGGTAAAGATGAAACAATCATATTCGGAATACGCGGCATTGTTCAAGGCTTTGTCTGACGAGACCAGGCTTAAGATTATAGACATGCTCTCCTGCGGTGAGATGTGCGCATGCGATATCCTGGAGCAGTTAAGCTTATCGCAGTCAACCCTCAGCTACCATATGAAGATTCTGTCTGAGTGCGGAATTGTGAATGCAGTCCGCGACGGAGCGTGGATGAGATACACAATCAGCAAGGCCAGGGCTGACGAAGCTGCGGCATTTGTCGGCTACATCACTACAGACAAGGAAGACTGCATCTGCAAAAGCTGCAGAAAAACTAAATGTGAGGAAGGTGAATCAAATGGAAAATAAGGCCAGACTATCATTCCTGGACAGATTTTTGACGCTGTGGATATTCCTGGCGATGGCAGCAGGGGTTCTGGGAGGATACATATTCCCGGGTGTGGCAAGCTATCTGGGGAGCCTGAGCACAGGAACCATATCCTGGCCTATTGCGGTCGGGCTCATAGTGATGATGTACCCGCCTCTTGCCAAAGTAAAGTATGAAGAGATAGGTAAAGTTGCTCAGAATAAAAAGGTGTTCAGCTTTTCATTATTCCAGAACTGGATAGCAGGCCCGGTTCTTATGTTTGTTCTGGCAGTTGTGTTTTTGGGAGATTCCCCCGGTTTTGCAATCGGTCTTATCATAATCGGACTGGCAAGATGCATAGCAATGGTTATCATCTGGAACAACCTTGCAAAGGGGGACGGCGAATATGCGGCAGCACTGGTGGCGCTCAACTCGATCTTCCAGATATTACTCTATGCAGCGTACATATTCATTTTTGTGACCCTTGTGCCGGAATGGCTCGGGCTGTCCTGGGGAGGACAGGTTGTCAGCGTTTCCATGTGGGAAGTTGCAAAGAGCGTGCTGATTTACCTGGGAATACCGTTTGCAGCGGGCTTCGCCACAAGATTCACGCTGATAAGGGCTAAGACGAAGGAATGGTACGAAGGGGTGTTCATCCCCAAGATTTCACCGCTGGCGCTGGTAGCCCTGCTTTACACTATAGTGATCATGTTCATAACCAAAGGGGAGCAGATAATAAACAATCCTCTTGATGTTGTAAGGATAGCCATACCTCTTCTGATTTATTTTGCAATCATGTTCTTTGTAAGCTTCTACGTATCCTACCGCCAGGGCTTCAGGTACGACCAGACAGTGACGCTGGCCTTTACCGCGGCCAGCAACAACTTCGAACTGGCCATAGCTGTCGCGGTTGCAGTCTTCGGTATAGGCTCAGACGTAGCCTTCACCGCTGTCATCGGGCCTCTCGTGGAAGTTCCGGTAATGATAGCCCTGGTAGATTCGGCACTGTTTTTCAAAAAGAAATTTTTCGATGAGAACGGACTGCCTAAGAGCAGGCCGCAGAAGGGGAGTGAAGTGTAATGGAAGGAAAAGTAAAGGTTGCATTCGTGTGCGTGCACAATTCCTGCAGATCGCAGATGGCCGAGGCTCTGTCAAGGTGTCTCGCTGCAGAAGCCTTCGATGCTTACTCTGCCGGCACCGAAACGAAGCCGCAGATCAACCAGGACGCTGTGAGGATAATGAAGCAGCTGTATGGCATAGATATGGAGAAGGATCAGCATTCCAAGCTTATCTCAGATATACCGCAGCCTGATATCGTGATCACGATGGGCTGCAATGTGAACTGCCCTTATTTGCCCTGTGGCTACCGGGAGGACTGGGGGCTGGAGGATCCGACGGGAAAGAGCGATGAGGAATTCATAAGGACCGCCGAAACGATCGAAGCCAAGGTTATAGAACTGAAGACCAGGATACTGAGAGGGATCATCCCATAATATTATAGTGCGGCGGACCGCTGTTTGGAGGATAATATCTTTGAACGGCGGTCTGTTTTTATGCTATAATGAAATCAGAATATTCCAAAATTTCATCGAGGAGGAATATGACATGGAATTTAATTTTATCGGTATACCCCTTTCTATACTGTTTTTAGCTTCAGTTGCGGGCATCTTATTCGGACTCTTGAGGAAAAACAGAAAAGTGCTGAACATATCACTTGTTATGCTGGCGATCGCTATCACTATCTATATATTAGTATTCTTTGTAGTCCATTAAAGTTTTTTACTATAAAATATTGTGTTGGGAGTGAAGCGTTATGTTGTTTAAGAGAACCAAATCCTATGAGGACATTGTGCCTGCCAGGTCGCCGAAGGAGCTGCTGATGCTGGTGGAAAAGCTTCTGCCTGATGTTGTCTACAATATGGCAAGCCTCGAAAGGAACCCTTTCACTTACCCGGAGGTAAAGACGCTGATGGACGGAGTTACTGTAGGGGGACATAAGCTGAGTGATGAACAGCAGGTGCTCAGCATAAGAAACGGCTGGAATTACGTCATCGAAGCTGTGCTGAACGATAAAGTTTCGCTCGACATAGATACGTTCAATACCCTGAGCGAGATAATCGCAAAGGAGGAAGCACTTGTCAGCGGCAGGTTCAGAACCGGCGATGTCAGGATTGGCGGGACTGATTTTATTCCTCCAAGGGCAGACGAGCTGGAGAGCATCTTTGAGACGGAGCTGCCCATCATTATTGAGAGATGCAGCAGCAAGACGGATTTGGCCTTCGAGATATTCCTCTGGGTTTCCTTAAACCAGTTCTATTATGACGGCAACAAGAGGATCTCCAGGCTTGCAGCGAATATGATCCTAATTTCCTGCGGACAGGGAATATTAAATGTGAGGGTGAAGGACAGGCTGCAGTTCAATATCCTTATGGTGAGGTTCTACAATACAATGGACGCCGACGAGATATTCGGTTTTCTATACGACAACTGCCTTGAAAGGGACTATTACTAATAATTGTCATAGTCGAGAGATACAATCAGTCGGTTGAACTTAAAGTAACCCTTGCGGAGGCTAAGAACTGACGATACTATAAGCTTATTAATGGGAGAAGATATATGTTGGATATTATCGGAATCGGTTCACTAAACCTTGACCTTATCGCAACCGCTGAAACAGTAAACTCCCTGCCAAAGGAGAGGGTTCGCGACGCGTTCAGGATCCTGGAAGATTGTGCAGGCAGGCAGGCGGACCTTTCGGATATTGAGGAAGTCCTGTCGCTTCTTGGCAGGGATTCCTTCTGTGCAACGCTGGGAGGATCGGCATTCAATACGGTGCACGCCATGGCGGAGCTGGGAGCAGGCATAAAAACGGGCTTCGTCGGCGTTTCAGGCAATACCGGATGCCTCCTGGATTTCAAGGGACTGATGAGCGGACTGTCGGTCGACAGCAGGTATGTGGGCTGCCTTCCCCTGGAGAGCAGCGGAATATGCCTTTGTGTAAATCGCGACGGGCGCAGGTCGCTCCTTGTTTATCCTGGATGCAACAGAAGGCTCTCAGTACACATAAAGCAAAACTTTGAAGGCATTGTGCGCTACCTGGCGGATGCGAGGATGCTGCACATAACCTCCATAGCGGATGACATGGCACCGGAAGCCATTGCAGGAGCAATCGAGGAGACGAAGAGGAGGAATCCGGATATAAGGATCAGCTTAGATCCTGGACTCGCCTGGGTGAGGAATATCACGCCGGCAATCATCAGGTTGATGAGGTCCGCTGATCTCATATTCCTCAACACAGCAGAGTTCAGGCTTATGGCAGAAGAAAGGGGCGGCGCCTCGGATATGGTCATGGCCTGCAGGATATTTGAGCGCTACGGGCTGAAGTACACGATCCTTGTCGCGAAATTGAAAGCCGCTTTAAAGCTGTACTGCAGGCTCGATGATGGTATAGCTGAGATGTGTATTGAAAACCGCATTGTAAGTCCCGACCGGATAAACGATGCTACTGGGGCGGGAGACACATTCGAAGCCGGATTCCTCGCGGTGCTGCTGCTGAAGGGCATGGGCAAGCTGAAGGAAGCGGCGGAGCTTGGCAGCAGTTTTGCATATGCCAAGCTGACTTCATCCGGGGACGAAATCTATCCCGAGCTGGCAAACATCTATGAAGAAAATATCCGAAAATTCAAATAATTTTGGTTGCATTTAGAATCGACAGGAGTATAATAAGATAAAACCTTGAAAGCAGGTCGATATTATGGATGTCATTGCCAGCATATTGGGCTTCTTGCTTAAGATGCTTTTGTTCTTGACAGCATCACTATTCTTGCTGCTTCTCCTTATACTCATAATACCTTTTTCATACTCGTTCTCCGCGGTCCTCAAGGAGACGACTGTTCTCAAAATGGAGTTGAACTGGGCGGTGCTTCATGTGTCGATGTCGCTGGAGGACTGGTCGCCACGCATGAGGATAGCAATAATGGGAAGAACCATAAGGCTGGGAAAGGCGGAAAAGAAAATCCGGGAGAAGACCGGAAAAGGGAAAAGGAAAGGACGGTTCGGAAAGCCGGGAATCGCATTCTTCAGGGAAGCGGTTTCGTTTGTCAAGGAGGTCTTCGATGTTCTCAAGCCCAAGGAGATTTCGGCTCGCGGAGCTTACGGCCTTGATGATCCGGCAGATACCGCGGCGCTGTCTTCAGTGTTGCTTATGGCGGGCAGCTGTCTGCCAGGGGCGAATATTGAGGTCTGCCCTGTGTTCGATTCGGCGATGAGGGATGTGGAGATAAGGATAACAGGAAGGATATTTCTTATGCTGCTGGTCTGCATAATGATAAAATACCTTTTGAAGAAGGAAGTCAGAAGGGTGATATTCCATAAACGAATATATACCGAAACTCAAAATATGAATATATGAGGAGGAACCAATTATGGAAGTCGGAAATACAGTGAAGGAAAACCTGGACACATTGTTTCAGAAACTGGAGAAGTTCCTGCGAACAGAGACTGTGGTCGGACAGCCTATCGTCATAGGCGAAACCACGATCATACCTATTATAACAGTCTCTTTCGGGTGCGGCACGGGTGCAGGCGGAGGAACCGGAAGCGATTCCAAAAACGCTACAGGTTCGGGTTCCGGTGCAGGCTTGTGCACAGGCGCAAAGATAGCTCCCACGGCAGTGCTGGTAGTAAAGAACGGCGATGTTACAGTGCATCCTATCAAGGAGAGAGGCGGGCTGGAAAACCTTCTGGACAAAGTTCCTGATATCATGGAACAGATAAAGAAACAGGAAGAAAAAAAGGCTGAAGAAGTAAAACAGTAACAAGCAGAATGGCTGGAGCATATCAATACTGATGCTCCAGCCATTTGTTTTATGTGCGGTTATTTACTTATCTGATTTCTTATCCACATGTAGTTCAGTATATCCGTGTTTGAGACTATGCCGAGCAGGTTTTCCTGATCCATCACGAGCACTCGTCCCACTCCGTTTGCCGAAAGTCTTTTCATGGCCTCGGAAACTATGTCTTCAGGCGAAACCACCAGCTTGTCTGAGAGAGGTGTGGTTATGCTGCCCACAGAAGTCTGAGGCCTTGCTGCCGCATCAAGCTGCTTCACGCTTGCTGCGGATACGATGCCGATGATCCTGCCTTCCTGGCTTACAGGAAATACAGCGAATTTGTATTTCAGGAAATAGTTGTCCACCAGCTCCTGGACTGAAACGCTCCTGTCAATGGTCACAACCTTGCCTGTCATGAATTCACCAACCTTGATCTTGTCGAATATATCCGACAGAAGCATGGACTGGTAGCTTTCTCTGGACATCTGGTTGATGAACCAGCCTATAAAGACAAGCCATATGCCGTTTATGATTATATTGTTAAGCAGCATGAATATGCCGAATGCTATCAGGAAATATCCGAAAATCGACCCCATGGCTGAAGCGATTCTGGTGGATTTCTGAAGGCTGCCGCTGAAGCGCCAGATGATAGCTCTCAGCACTCTGCCCCCGTCCAGTGGAAAGGCTGGGAAAAGATTGAATATGGCCAGTGTAAGGTTTATGGTAGAGAGGTATTGAAGGGAAACGACTGCCGCCTGCGGTGCTCCGAAGGATCTCAGGGCTACCGACAGGAGAAAGAACAAGACGCACAGAAATATGCTCATGGCAGGGCCTGCAATGGCCATTTTGAGCTCTTTAACCGGCTCGTCCGGCTCCTGTTCTATCTGGGCAACGCCTCCGAAGATGAACAAAGTGATCCTCTTGACAGGCATGCCAAGTTTAATCGATACAAGGGAGTGTGACAGCTCGTGGAGCAGCACTGAAACGAAGAAAAGAAGGGCGATTGCTGAGCTGGACACCCATCTCGTTGTGGAATCAAACTCCGGATAATACACCGGGAAATAGCTGGCTGCAAGTGAATAGGTCACGAGCGCGAATATGATGAACCAGCTTGCATTGACCTCGATCAGTATTCCTTTAATCTTTCCGATTCTGAATGAGCCTTTCATCGAACGAATCCCTCCTTTTAACCTCAGAAAAACATATATCACTAAACATATTATATCTTATTCAAAACAGTTTACACAAGGTGCGAAATTAATGTATAATTTAGAAAAGTGCAAATATTGAAAAAACAAGGAGGCGGAAATATGGTTATAGTTAAGGAACTGCCGGACATAATAGACAACATAGGCACGTTTGATGAATATCTGAAGGATCCTAAAAAGCAGGAATTCGCTGTCAGCTTGATAAAGGAAGGATCGAGTTTCATAGCTGTGAAAAAGGAAAAGGGCTACATTTTTTATCCAAGCAGGTTTGTAGGCCATAAGAACAACAATTACGATGCCTTCATTAAATACAATTTATCAAGCGGGAGGGACACTATCGAGATCGTCAGCCAGATACTTAAGCATAAGCCAAACCAGATGAAAGACCTGGAAGCTGAATTCAAGGCTTTCTGCCTAAGGCTGGGATTTACTGCCCCGGAGACGGGAATAGCCGGTGCCGAACATCAATACTGGGTAATAGGCATCGCAGAATAGAAAATATCAGGAGGTAAAGGGATGCCAAATATGTTTTGTTTTCAATGTGAACAGACTGCAAGGGGTGTTGCCTGCGATGGTTTAGCAGGTGTATGCGGCAAGAAGGCAAGTACAGCAAACCTTCAGGACAAGCTTACCGGGGCCTTGGTAGGTTTGGCTATGGCCGCCAGATGCGCGGATCCTACACCTGAGACAGACAAGCTGATCATGGAGGGGCTCTTTATTGGTATTACCAATGTGAGCTTCGATGATGAAGCGATTACAAAGCAGATTGAGAAAACCCATGCTGCGACTAACGAGCTGGCCAAGGGCTGCGGCTGCGGTACTGAGTGCGTTAAGCCTGAGGATTACGATATGGGCAAGCTGTGGGGGGACGATCCCGACATAAGGTCTTTGAAAACCTTGATACTTCTTGGCCTCAGAGGTATGGGCGCATACGCATACCATGCGATGGTGCTCGGTTACACGGACAAGGAAGTTAATGAATTCTTCTACACCGGACTGCGCGCGCTTGGTGAGAGCGGAAATATCGACAAGCTCCTGCCTATGGTTCTTAAGACCGGAGAAGTCAACCTGAAATGCATGGCGCTGCTCGACAAAGCAAACACCGAAACCTACGGCACGCCTGTGCCTACAGTGGTGCCTCTGAAAATCGAAAAGGGTCCTTTCATTGTCATCACAGGCCACGACCTCTATGACCTGGAACAGCTGCTGAAACAGACAGAAGGCAAAGGGATAGATATCTACACCCACGGTGAAATGCTTCCGGCCCACTCTTATCCTAAGCTCAAGGCTTACAAGCACCTGAAGGGCAATTTCGGAACTGCATGGCAGAACCAGCAGAAGGAGTTTGACAACATTCCTGGAGCAATATTGTTCACCACAAACTGCCTTATGCCTGTAAGGCCTAGCTATGAGGACAGGGTATTCACCACAGAGGTTGTTGCATATCCTGGATTGGTGCACATAGGCGAAGACAAGGACTTCACTCCAGTAATAAACAAAGCGCTTGAACTGGGCGGATACAAAGAGGATCAGGAGAGGACGGGAATCAACGGGGGACATACAATGACAGTAGGCTTTGGAAGGGGAACGGTCCTTTCAGTGGCGGACAAGGTAATAGATGCCGTAAAGGCAGGAGCCATAAAGCATTTCTTCCTGGTTGGAGGCTGCGACGGCGCTAAACCTGGCAGAAATTACTACACTGAATTCGTCAAGCTTACTCCTCCGGATACTGTGATTTTGACTCTGGCCTGCGGCAAGTTCAGGTTCAACGACCTTGAAATCGGAGAAATCGGAGGACTCCCTAGGATAATGGACATGGGCCAGTGCAACGATGCATACAGTGCTATCATGGTGGCAGTTGCCCTTGCAGATGCTTTCAAGTGCGGTGTGAACGACCTTCCGCTGTCGCTGGTTCTGTCCTGGTACGAGCAGAAAGCTGTCGTAATACTGCTTACTCTGCTCCACCTTGGAATCAAGAACATTTACTTAGGGCCAACACTTCCGGCTTTCATATCGCCGAAGGTGCTTGACATCCTTGTGAAGGAATACAACGTAACACCTATATCCACACCGGCAGAGGATCTGAAAAAGATACTCGGATAGAAACAACTTGAAGGTTTATCTCAGGTTCTAAGACCTGAGGTAAACCTTCTGTTTCCAATCTGATATCTTATAGAATATCGCAGCCTGACGGAAACATGCTGAGCAAGAAAGGAGGGATTAATTTGTCAGCAAGCAACAAAGAAATCGTAAGAAGATTTTTGGAACAGTCACTTCAGGAAAAGCGGACTATTGAGGAGGTTTGCGCATCCGGCTTTACGGCTCATATTGGCGCGATGCCTGCCATGAACCTTGAGGCTTTCAAGGAATACCAGAACAATTATTACAGGAGCTTCGCAGAGAACTCGATAAAAATAGAGGAAATAATCCAGGAGGGCTCTATAGTTGCATTCCGGGGAACAGTTCATTCTGTGCATGCAGCAGAATTTATGGGCCTGCCAGCCAGCGGCAGGGAGATCGCCGTTCCGGTTGTAGGGATGGCCAGGCTGAAGGAAGGCAAGGTTTACGAGTGGTGGAACTCTCCGGACAGGTTGAGCTGGATGCAGCAGCTGGGCTTTGCCCTTCGCCAGGTTTAAAGGACGTATAGTCAAGGAGGCTTTGTCATGAAAAGATTGTTTTGTTTAGCGTCACTGCTCATGTGCTCGCTGCTCCTGGCTTCATGCAGCGGCACAGACGGAATATCAAGCGCTACCGAAAGCAGGTATCAGGAACTGGAAATCCGCGAATACAACGGAGTAAGGCTGGATCCTTCTATAGGGCCGCGTGACAATTCAATCAGCGGAGTTCAGCAAGTAAACATAGCTGCATACACCCTCAAGGTCTCAGGCCTTGTGAATAATCCTCTTTCACTAACTTATGATGATATCCTTGCCCTGCCAGCCTTTGAAAAACTGGTCACTCTGAACTGTGTAGAAGGCTGGGATGCCACTGTGCTCTGGAAAGGCGTCCTGCTGAAGGATATCATCGATATGGCATCAGCCGAAAGCGCTGCGAATACAGTTATTTTTCATTCAGCAGACGGATACACAACCTCTCTTCCTCTTCAGGATATCATAGACAAAAATATTATACTGGCATATTCTTCTAACGGCATAACCCTGCCTGCGGAAATGGGATATCCTTTCATAGTTGTTGCCGAAAACAAGCTGGGTTACAAATGGGCGAGATGGGTGAATGAAATCGAGCTTTCTGACAATCCGGATTACAAGGGGTATTGGGAGACAAGGGGTTTCGACAACGAAGCTGAAATAACTGAATAAAATACAGGAAGCTGCAAACATTCTTGCAGCTTCCTGTATTTTATGCTTCTAATCTTTTACTTCCTCTTCAAGTTCAATGAATCTTTCCTCGTTGTTGTAAAGTGTTTCTTCGATCCTGTTCAATCTTTCATGGATAGCATAGATATCCTCTTTGTTCGCGAAATTCATTTCCTCAAACAATGTCTTTATGTCTGTCTTTGTCAGCGGAACAAAATCGTTCTTGAGCGACTTTTTGAGATCCTCGGACAGTTCTTTCCCCTCATCAACGGTGAGCTTGCCCTTTTCAACCATTTCGTTTATGAAGCCGCCGGCTTTTTCATAGGTGAATGCCGCGGAACCGATGCCGGCAAGCAGCAATTTCTTTAACTGTTCCATCATATAAACACACCTCCGTCTGTTTTGTTATAAGTATTATTATACTACAGTATTCGGATACATTCTATCCGTATTGAGTGAATTATCGAAATATTTAAGCAAATAAGCTATTTTGATTTGCTCAGCAGCCTGTCCAGGTATACAGACTTCATCTGCTTGCTGGCCATGGCCTGCTTGAGAGGAGGAAGCCTGAGGATGACTGACAGGATGGCGGCCATTGCCCTGTGGTTAGAAAGAGCCCTTTTGTCAAAGATCAGTTCCTGAAGCATGCCCTTTTCTATTGCCTGAAGAACTATCCTGTGGGTGGTATTCACCGGTGTCAGGATTTCCACGTCCCTGCGCTTTAGAAATATGCTCTTACTGCAGCAGTTTCTAACGCAGACACCGCAGCCGAGGCAGATCTCTTCATTTACAACTGCCTTATTATCTTTTATTTCTATGGCGTCGATGGGGCAAACAGACGCGCATCTCCCGCAACCGGAACAGCTGCTTTCGGCGACTTGGGGAAGGAAGGCGGTTGTCTGTATAGGGTGAAGGGCCCCGAAGCTTTTTACCGCCAGCATGCCTTCGCAGCAGCAGCCGCAGCAGTTGCATAGGAAACTTGAATCCTGGCGCACGTTTTCACCGCACTGAACAAGATTGTGCTCGTTTGATTTGTGAAGGATCTCCAAAGCTTCGGAAGCTTCAATTGACCTTGCGTAGCCGTGCTTGTTCAGGGAGTATGCTGCCGTTCCGAAGGTAAGGCAGGTTTCCATCGGGGCATCGCAGTTTTTGCCAAGGTGCTCCATTTTATGCCTGCAGAAGCACATGCTGATGCTGACGAACTTCGCGTTTCGGATGATGTTGCTGGCCCTGTCGTAATCCAGGATCTCGACCTGGTTGTCCTTCGAGAGGACGCTTTCGTAGACGAAAACCTTGCCGAATCTGGTTTCAGTACCCAGAAAAAGGTCCTTGATGAAATCCTCCTCAACGTTCAGGTACTGGCAGTAAAGCTCTGAGAGGAGTTTCTGGTCTATGTCATTCCTCGTCCTCATCAGTGAGAATTCGAAAAAGCCTACCATAGGAGGAGGGAGGACGTATTTTTTCTGTCCTTCATAATCCATGTCGAGGAGTATTGCTTTTCCGGCAAGCTGGTCAAGCTGCGCCTCGGCCTTTGCCATGTCAAGGTTCCAGATCCTGCTGGCCGTCTTTATGCTGAACGGCCGTATCGGGAGCTGGGCTGCAAGCCGCGCCTCATTTTCAGTAAAGAGCAGGCTCAATATTTTGTATAATGTTTCGGAAGGGGGAGCTCCCTGGGGGAATCTGTTGATCCTTTCTTCCAGGCTCATGTATGCCTGCTTGTTAGAAATATGGGACAATATTTCCACCTCTTTTCATTTGCAACATAATCATTGAATATTCTGAAATATAATGATAGTATAACCGTAATGAGCATGATTTTCCAGTGCAAACAAAAAGGGAGGGTTCATAATGAAGCTTAAGGATCAGGTCGCTCTTGTGACAGGAGCAAGTTCAGGAATGGGACGCGAAATCGCATACCTTTTCGCAAAGGAGGGTGCCGTTGTCTACGCTGTTGCAAGAAGGGTAGAAAAGCTTAAGGAGCTGTCTGAAAGCACGTCGGGTTTCGAAGGCAGGATTGTTCCTGTTGGTGCTGATGTCTCAATAAAAGAAGATGCGGAAAGGATAGTTGATTTCGCATATGCCGACGCAGGGCGACTGGATATACTTGTGAACAATGCGGGAATCATGGACGACTTCAGCCCGGCAGGAGACGTTAAGGACGAGATGCTTGAAAAAGTATTCGCCACAAACACGTTTGCGCATTTCTACACAATCAGAAAAGCGGTCCCGATATTCCTGAAGGAAGGAAAAGGGAACATCGTGAACATAGCATCCATAAGCGGACTGCAGGGAACCAGGGCTGGGGCTGTCTATACAGCATCAAAGCATGCCGTGCTTGGGCTGACAAAAAACACCGGGTTCATGTATGCAAAAAATAACATCAGGTGCAACGCCATCTGCCCGGGCGGCGTTGAGACTGAAATCGGGACAGGGGAGTTCATGAAAGTGGTAAACAAGGAAGGAATGGAACACGTAATGGGCTGCATGGTCACAAACCCTAGGACCGGAAAGGCCGTCGAGATAGCTGCAGTGGCACTGTTCCTGGCTTCTGACGATTCGAGCCTGGTGAACGGTCAATACGTTGTTGCGGACAGCGGCTGGACAGCATATTGATATGAAAATGCAATGCCTTTGTTAGAATAATGGCATTATTTTGAAGAGCTTGACATCCTTTATCCTTTTATAGTAATGTAGTGTAGAAAATCGTTCTGAATATTAAGGAATTACTGGGTAAAGACCAGAAGGTGGAGGAAATCTGATGCATAACGTGAAGCAAACTATCGATAATTATACGGAAAAATACAGCAAAGTGTGCAAGAAGAAAGGTGTGATTGACAGCAGCCTTTATGATATGTATGGAGTGAAGAGAGGCCTCAGGGACAAGAGCGGCAAGGGAGTCGTTGCAGGAATCACGAACATTTCCCTGGTGCAGGCGGTCGAAGTGATAGACGGGGTGGATGTGCCCTGCGAAGGAAAGCTATTCTACAGGGGATACAATATAAATGACCTGGTTGACGGTTTCATAAACCATGAACGATTCGGCTTCGAGGAGATAACATACCTCCTCTTGTTTTCTGAACTCCCGACAAAAGAGGAGCTGGAGGAATTCAAAGGAATACTTGCGAGCTATGGCAGCCTTCCCAAAAACTTTGTCAGGGATGTAATAATGAAAGTCCCCAGCCGCGATATAATGAACTCGCTGACCAAGAGCGTGCTCACGATGGCTTCCTATGACAAGAGGGCTTCCGACTTGTCCATAGACAATGTGCTGGGACAGTGCCTTAAACTGATAGGTATCTTCCCTATGCTTTCGGTTTACGGGTACCATGCATACAGCCACTATGAATGCGGCGACAGTTTCTATATACACAGGCCGGATCCAAAGCTGTCCTTTGCCGAAAATGTTCTCAGGATGCTGAGACCGGACAAAAAATACACAGAGCTTGAGGCGAAGGTGCTTGATATCGCTCTCGTGCTTCACATGGAGCACGGCGGCGGAAACAATTCGACCTTTACCACAAGGGTGGTTACGTCGGCTGGTTCCGATACCTATTCTGTAATTGCAGCAGCGCTTTCATCCCTGAAAGGAGCAAAGCACGGCGGGGCTAACATAAAGGTCGTGGAAATGTTCAATGACATAAAGAAGCATGTAAGGGACATCAAGGACGAGGAAGAGGTCAAGGATTACCTTGACAAGATCCTGAGAAAGGAGGCTTTTGACCAGAGAGGCCTGATCTACGGCATGGGACATGCGGTCTATTCCGTTTCCGACCCCAGGGCGAAAGTTTTCAAGGGCTTCGTTGAGAAACTGTCTCTGGAAAAGAACAGGAATGAAGATTTTGAACTCTATTCGATGATAGAGAGAATTGCTCCTGACGTGATTTCGGGGGGCAGGAAGATGTACAAAGGGGTCAGCGCAAACGTCGACTTTTACAGCGGCTTCGTTTACAGCATGCTGGACATCCCTATGGAACTCTACACGCCGATCTTTGCCATGGCGAGGATAGTTGGCTGGAGTGCACATCGTCTCGAGGAGCTGATCAATGCTGAAAAAATAATGAGGCCTGCTTATAAGAGCATTGTGACTAAAAAAGATTATGTAGATATCGATGAAAGATAGATGAAACAGCCGGCATGGTCATTTTCTGACCGTGCCGGCTGTTTTGTATTGTAATAAAAGGTAAAAGTAGTATAATTAAAGTATATAAATGTTCAGAAAATTGCGGTAAACGGAGGGAGAATCATGGATAACGGGGAACTGAAAAAAGAAATAGAAGCAACTCCAGTATCTGCTGAGAAGGAGAAGAAGAAGGTATTCAGATTCAGGAAATACGTTCCATTTGCTGCGGGAGCTGTCATCCTCTTAGTCATAGCCGCCCTGCTGCTGCAGTACGGATTTTTCGGAATGGCTGGGCGGGAAAGTTCGTCGACGAATGACAACGGCGGCGCCGTTATGGATACGGGCAAAGGGGTATCCGAGGATTCCTCGTCCCAGCCGGCAGCAGACATAACAAGCCCGGATGCCGAGTTCGACATCTCGAAAATCATATACTCGGGCAACATAAGTCTTTACACGGATGACTACAAGGGCACTTTCGAAAAGGTCGGCGAATATGCAGCAAGCA
>Ga0316601_100000264_pt1 | contig 21434 bp, 18 predicted proteins | sample OWC_soil_day5_no_FD_207663 | JGI IMG/M metagenome (GOLD analysis project Ga0316601, IMG submission 207663) | Wetland soil microbial communities from Old Woman Creek delta, Ohio, United States - OWC_soil_day5_noCT | ecosystem: Environmental > Terrestrial > Soil > Wetlands | place: USA: Ohio... | reverse complement strand
GAGAGTGCTTGATTGCGATCAGATCCCTGGGGTTGGCTGAGCGGTTGTCCACCTTTGATGCCAGCCTTTCGAGGTCCTGTATCTTCCTGAGATTGCTTCGCTGCGTCTCCACAAGTTCATAATCGTCCAGGAGAACCTCCACTGCCCCGAGACGGTTCGCTATTTCAGCGGTATTCACGAGGGGTCTTAAGATTGCGTTCCTCAGATACCTTCCCCCCATGGGAGTGAGGGTCTCGTCAAGGACAGAAAGGAGAGTTCCCTCAGTCCCCCCCTTCACGTTCCGTATCAGCTCGAGATTCTTCTGGGTGGCTGCGTCCAGGAACATATAGGCACTCTGCGTGAGGGGAGAAATCTTCTTGAACCGAATGGCCTCCTTTTGGGTATCTTCAATATAGGCAAGAAGGGCACCTCCGGCTGATACGGCCGCATGCATACCCTCGCATCCATACCCGTCAAGGCTTGATACGCCAAAGTGTTTCAGGAGAGCCCGGTATGCCTCCGAGAAGTCAAACGACCAGTCGTCAATAGTGGTGGTGTAATAGTTCTTAAGTATCTCCGCATAATGGAGATTTCCCTTAAGGCTCTCCGGGACAAGAAGCTCCTTTGGCTCGAACCTGCTCAGCTCATCTTCAATGGGCTTCTCTGTCTCATATACCATGAACTCACCCGTCGAAATATCCACAAGGGCGACCCCATGTTTCCTCCCCTCAGGCACGAATGAGAAGATGTAGTTATTCTCTTTGGGATTCTCCGGCGTATAGGTGCCGGGGGTAATGACCTTCACCACATCCCTCTGCACGATGCCCTTCGCTTCCTTCGCCTCCTCCATCTGTTCGCAGACAGCGACTTTATGTCCCGCCTTCACAAGCTTCGCGATATATGAGTCAGCGGCAAAAAAGGGGATACCGCACATGGGAATTGGGTCCTCCTTCGCCTTTTCCCTCGAGGTGAGGGCTATCTGGAGGATCTTTGATGCAACCTTTGCGTCCTCCCCAAACATCTCGTAAAAGTCTCCCAGGCGGAACATCAGGATTGCATCCCTATGTCTCTCCTTGATACTGAAATATTGTTTCATTAAAGGGGTTAACTCAGGCATAGGATATTAAATACCATACGATATCCAAAGTGCAATAGAGAAGGATAATTCCTGCGCACCTTGGAATTTTTATCATCATGTCATTTCATAGTATGTATCTCAGCTCATGAACCGGGGATGACAGGCAAGTCATTTCAGAACTGATCAGGTTTTATAAAGAACAGAGAAGAGCCACCCTGCACTACGTATGCGAAGGGTCGTCGACCATGGACAGGGAAGAATGTGCGCAGCTTTTTGGACGCAGCTGAGATATCTTATGAGGACGGGACACGAAACTGGCTTAAGCCTGAGATCCAGGAGGGAAATGAACTCCTATGCAGAACGTCTAAAATGTCACGCTTTGCCTTTCCATAAGCATTTCTCCCAGAAAAGAACCAGGTTTTATCTCCGCGGTTTCCACCAGATCCACTTTGTCCAGGCCGTAATGTCTTACACATGAAGCACAGATGTAGAACTTCACACCGAAATCGTCTATAAGGGTCTTCATCAGCTGATGCGCGGGAGAAAACTCATCCTTTTTCTGGAGCTCAGACAGTGTGTCCGCGAAACCCTTCTTGGCAACAAGGACGCCGTCGTCCATAAGAAAAAAATCGAGCTCAATGTCAAAGGCCTTCATATTTGATGCCAGCTGCATCGCCCCTGCAACGATATCCGGTCTGTCGTACGAATGCGTGAGGATGAACACAAATTTTTTCTCTTCCATATCTTTCTCCCGTTACCTGTTGTTCATTTCATGTCGCATGAGACAGACAAAAATGAGGTTTCTTTTCATACCAATGAAAAAGGTCTGGAGCGGGCGACGGGATTCGAACCCGCGACCTTCAGCTTGGGAAGCTGACACTCTACCACTGAGTTACGCCCGCATCATATTGTTTATAAACCAGTGTTCCTTCAAAAGTCAAGAAAGACCTGACAATCACCGCGTTTCCTTCCGTGAGGAGCACAAAGGTTCCCAATCTGCCTTGTCGACTTTGTCGCATGCAAGACTTTTGAATCCAGATATGCATGGTTTAACCCTTTACCAGGATATTTTGCACCCCCACGCGGATGAGCATGACCGCGATAGATGCGAGGAGCAGCGCCATGATCTTCGATACGGCCATGATTCCCCCACGTCCGAAAATGTTCAGAATCTTCGACGAGGCCCTGAACGAAAGCCACACAATAAAGAGGTTTACGATGAATGAGAGTATGGTCGGTATAATGCCGTAATGGTCAACCAGTACGAGGATGGTCGCGAGCACCGCCGGTCCCACAATAAGAGGCACGCCAAGAGGAACAACACCCAGCTTTCCCGCCTGTTCCCTTATCTTTGTGTATCCCATAAGGTCCAGCACCGCGAAGATAAGGAGGATGAGGCCGCCCGCGATCTTGAAGTCGTTCTCGGTGATACTGAGGATCCTGAATATCACCTCACCCACGGCAATGAACGTGAGACCGACCGCAAGGGCGGTGATGACGGATTCACGTTCAACGGTAAGCCTTTTTTCCTTCGGCATCCCCTCAGTCATGGATACGAATATGGGGATAATGGCAAAAATGTCGATAGCCACAAATATCGGGATGAATGCATACAGTGCGTCTCTCATAACATTCGGCATATTTTTTCCTCCTAGGGTTCCAAGGACTCGGGGGTCCAAGGGTTCAAGAGATTATTTTCCCTTCTTTCCTTTTCCCCTTGATCCCTCGGTCACTTGAATCCTTGTCATATCAATGCATCTCCGGCACAGGCCCGCCAGCCTTTGTTCTCCTCATGATCAGGACAAGGGGGAGGACCAGCATCATCAGAACACTCAGGATGTAGAAGGCATCGTTAAACGAGATCATGGACGCCTCTTTCTGGAGCTTAGAATAAATAAGGCCGAGGCTGCCCTGGTCAGCAAGGGCAGGGTTAAGCCCTGAATACTCAAGGGCTTGGGATGTCCTCTGTGTGGCCATCTGGTAACCGGGATCAAAGGGGGTGAGATGCGCCACCAGATTGGCCTGCTGTATCTGGGCCCTCCTGGCGAGCACCGTGGTTACAAAAGCAACGCCGAAGCTGCCTCCCAGATTTCTCAGAAGGTTAAAAATCGCTGTGGCATTTCCCATCTCTTCTTTCTTAATCCCCGACATAGTGAGGGTAATGAGGGGTATGAAGAGAAACCCCATGCCCACACCAAGCACAATCCTTGGCCAGATAATGGTATCGAAATCAGCCAGAAGATTAAACTGTGACATGAGGTACGTCGAGTATGCAGACACGATAATGCCAAAGGCAAGCAATCCTTTCGGATTCACCTTGGTCACGAGTCTCCCCGCAATGGGCATGGCAATGAGGGTCGCTACACCTCCGGGACCCAGCACCATGCCTGCAAGGGTCGCGGTATATCCCATAAGGGTCTGGAGATAGATGGGGAGGAGCACGATGCTGCCGAAGAGGTTGAAGAATGCAAAGAACATCACAAGGTTCCCGGAGCTGAAGGTGACGTTCTTGAATGTCCTCAGATTCACAATAGGGTGCTCGGCAAAGAACTCAACGATGACGAAGAGTGTCAGGGACACTACGGATGCTGCGGTCAGCCATGTGATGAAGCCTGAGGAAAACCAGTCTTCTCTCTGGCCCTTGTCCAGGACTATCTGGAGGCACCCAAGCCCTATGGCAAGGAATGCAAGGCCCCAGTAATCTATCTTCATCTTCATGCGTTTCATATAGGGCGGATCTATAATAAAGAACATGCACATCAAAATCGAAAGGATGCCGATGGGGATATTAATGAAGAATATCCAGTGCCATGACCAGCTGTCGGTGATCCAGCCGCCCAAAAGCGGGCCCACAATGGGGCCGAACATAATGCCGACACCGAAGAGGGCCATGGCCATGCCGTGCTGTTTGGGAGGGAAGGTCTCGAGCAGAATAGATTGGGATATGGGCTGGAGCGCGCCGCCTCCGATGCCCTGCAGGATCCTGAAGAATACCAGGCTCTGGAGGTTCCAGGCTAATCCGCAGAGCAGGGAACTCAGGGTGAACATGGATATCGAGAGTATGAGGTAGCGTTTCCTGCCAAAGAGCCTGCTGAGCCATCCCGTCATGGGGATGATAATGGCATTGGATACAAGATACGAGGTGATGCTCCATGTGGACTCATCGATACCGGCAGAGAGGCTTCCCCGGATATGGTCGAGGGCGACATTCACCACCGAGGTGTCGATGATCTCGATGAGGGTGGGGAGCATGACGGTGAGCGCGACAATCCATTTGTTCATCTAACTATATCCGAATTTGGGAATTCATAAGACGCGACCTACTTTTTCCCGTCTCCCGATTGCTTCTTTTCTATCACGATTGTCGGCTCCACAGACATGCCGATCCTCAAGACATGCTCAGGATCTGTGCCTTTATCGAGGATTATCTTCACCGGTATCCTCTGTACCACCTTGACGTAATTCCCTGTGGCATTTTCGGGCGGGAAAAGTGAGAAGACTGCTCCTGTGCCTGCCATAATGCTTTCCACCTTACCCTTTAATGTCTTACCAGGGTAGGTGTCCACCTCTATCTCAACCTTATGTCCAGGCCTGATCTTTTCGAGCTGGGTCTCTTTATAATTCGCTGTTATATAAATATCATCGAGAGGAACGACTGCCATGAGCGGCTGACCTTCCCTTATCTGATTTCCCAGTTCAACCGCCTTCTTCGTCACATATCCGTCTGTAGGCGCATAGATGCTTGTATAGCCGTAATTGAGTTGCGCCGTTTCCAGCACTGCCTCCTTCTGCTTTATTACCGACAGCTGAGAAGCCCTTGATGCCTCTGCCTGCCTTACCACAGCTTTCTGCGTCTCCAACGCAGTCTCTGCCTGTTTCACCTGTTCTGCCGAAGCCTTCACCTGTGCAAGGGCAACCTTGTATCCGGTCGTTGCCTTTTCATATCTCTCCTTGGAGAGTGCATCTTTCTTATAAAGAGTTTCGGCCCTCCGTATATCCATTTCAGCCTGTGCGAGATTGGCTTCCTGAAGCTCCAGATTTGCCTTCGCTGTTTGCACCATCGCGTTCATCTCAGCGACCTGTTTTCTTGCTGCCTCGATTTTTGCACCGATCTCAGGAATTTTTGTCTTCTCTGCATTGAGCCCTGATGACGCTTCATTCACTCTTACCTCATAATCAGCAAGGTCTAATCCCAGGAGGATATCCCCCTTCTTCACGAATTGGTTGTCTTTCACAAGAATCCTCGCGACAGTACCGGGAACCTTTGATGCAATAGTATGAATGTTTCCGTTTACATACGCATCGTCTGTGGAGATGTGGGTGTCCTTATACTGGATATAGAAATAGACCGCAATAACTCCTATAATCGCCATGAGCGCGAATACAATTGCAGCCATGATATTTCTTGTGTGGTTTCTTCGAGCAGGCTGTGCTGTTTCAGGTTGTGTTATCTCATCCATATCATCCTCGCTTCTTAAGCTGTCAGCTATAAGCTATCAGCCGTCAGCTATTTATACACATCTACCAGATCTTTACCCATGGAATAGAATGCAGATGCCTCTGCCCTCCGGAAGTCGTACAGCGCCCTGTAATGGTTCGTTTCCGCAGTGGTGAGGAGGGTCACCGCATCAAGGACCTCTGTGGCAGTGCCCACCCCCTCCTCGTATCTCACCCTGTTTATCCTGAGGTTCTCCTCTGCCTGTCCCACTGCGTCCTTCGCAACATTCATCCTCTCCCGCGCATTGCTGAGGTCAAGGAGATTTTTCTCCACCTCCAGCCTGACCTCATCCTCCATCCTTGCTCTTTGCTCAAGTAACTGCCTCCGCCTATACTCTGTCTTGATCAGTTCAGCCCTGGTGCTCCCTCCGCTGAAGAGATTCAGGCTCATCCCCAGGACAAGGGATGCATTCGCCTCGTGGAGCAGGTATCGGTTATCCACATAATCATAGGAGGCACCTGCAAAGAATCTCGGATAGTACTCAGCCTTTCGGGATTTCTCCTCAAGATCCAGGGCATTCATGGTTTCGACCATTATCCTTATCTCCGGCCTCTCCTGAACCGCAACCTCAAATGCATCGCTCCTGTTAGGGACAGTATATCCTGACAGAAGAAGCTCCACGTCCATAACCTGGACATCAGTATTCAGGGAACGGGAGAGCACGGTGTTAAGGCGCGAGGCATTGATGGCTCTGAGATTCCTTGTGTTCATGACCCTCTGGCGTGCGTCAGAGAGCCTCACCTCTGCCTGGAGCAGGTCGTTCCTGGTAATCACCCCATTCTCATACAGGTTCTTTGCATCACGGAGATGGGCTTCAAGCGTTCTCACCTCGCTCTCAGCCACACGTAGAAGTTTTTCTGATTCCAGAAGATCAAAATAGACGAGGGCAAAGTCAAGGGATACAAAGTTCCTGACCCTCACGGTATCGAGCTTCCTGGTCTCGAGAATCGCCTTGCTCGACCTGTATCGGGAGATGGTCCCCCCAAAATCGTACAGCAACTGCTGGATGCTCAGACTGTAGGAAGGGAAGTTCTTCTCACTTGTGGGTACTGTTACAGGCCCGAACACCGCATAGGGCTGGCGCGCAAAGAACGTCTGGTTTGCCGACACATTGAGAGTGGGGAGCAAGGCAGATTTTGCGATGAGGGTATCTCCTTCGGATATCTTCTCCTGCTCCTGATTGATCTTTATCAGCCTGCTGCCTTCCTGGGCAAGCCTTAATCCCTGCGGGAGGGTTAAGACCTCCGCGTAAGAAAGAGATACGAAGGCTGAGATAAAGGTTGCGATAATTGGGACCAGTGAGACAACTAACATCCTGAGTGATATGCCCTTAGGCCCACCTTTTGGAATAAATAACCAATTCTTCATTTCATCGTCCCTTTCACGAATATTCCCACAAACTCCCTGATGGTCTTCTCTGTGTCGCTGAAGCGGTATTTTTTTCTCATCATAAGTTCCTGGGCGTTAAAGTAAGAAAAGAACATTCCGAAAAAGGCCCTCGCGCTATGCACTGGATCGAACTTTCTCAGTATCCTCTTTTTCTGCATGGTTTCGAAATAGGATGCGAGGGTCTCGATTATCCCGTCGATAAAGGCATGATACACCTTATGGATCTTGCCGGGATAGCGGTGCATTTCTGCGTGCATTATCTGTATCATGTCCTTCCTTAATGTAAGGGTTTCGAGAAACCGTTTCGCAATAAGCGTCAGCGCCTCCTCATACTTCATCGTCTCGATCTCGGCAAGAAGGTCCCTGAGAGCAGGGAGGAATGAATAGGCATTGATGACCTCTTCGAAGAGCCTCTCCTTGGAGCGGAAGTGCCTGAAGAGGGTGACCTCTGCGATTTTCGCTTCACGGGCAATTTCACGCGTGGTAGCGCCCAGATACCCCTCCCTTGAGAAGGACTTCAGCCCTGCCTCCAGTATTTTATGTCTCGTGCCGTTGCTCTTCATCTCTGTAAGCACTTACTTACATTCATGTGACCATTATATAACCACAACCGCAGCGGGAAATGTCAAGTGTCCCCCTCACCTGTCTATTCCAGCAGAATGTAGTCAGCGTCAGGGGAGTGTGCGGCTTTGGGGTCGATAAGACCCGGGACTTCAGGGAGTATCACCCTGTAGGGAGGTCCTGCAAGCTTTTCCACCTGTTCGGGAATCCCCCTCTTCCATGAGTGGCCTGTCCCTGCAAGAACGATGACCGTCCTTTGAGGGTGTTTTCTCAGGAATTCCATGATATTCCATGCCATGGTCTTGTCCCATACCATCTGGGCTTCGCAAAAATAGACAAAAGACTTCCCTTCTGCGTGGTGGGCACTGTAGGCCCTCTGTATGAAGTTCATATATCCCTCATCGATATCACAACTGATTCCGGGAGGCAGGTGTTTGAGATCCTCACTGCCGAGAGATGAAAATCCCTGGCGTGACACCTTACGGGTGATCTCATCAGGCACGTTCAGGCCTGCCATGGGTATGCGGTGCTCCCTTGCATAGAGAAAGATGTCTTTGTATAAAGTCCAGGGGAGCGTCCAATTGGCCCGGTACACCTTCATGAACTCATTCTCTTCTGAACTTCCCTCTACCCAGCGGTCCAGTTCCTTCTGGCTGCCTGCCCTGAACATCTCGAGCCCTATGGCCACAGGAACACCTGAGCGGTTCAATGCCCTAATGATTTCCAGTTGTGCCTGGTGATGGCTGCTCCTGTCATGGAACTCGCCCACAAAAATGAGGTTCACCTTCCTGATATCCTCGATCATCTCATTGAACAAGATGGTTTTCCCGTCACCGGTCCTCAATACGTGCTCATAACTGGAGCACCCCTTTGCAGCAAGGATGAGCATTGCAGAGACCAGGCAAAAACAGATCTGCCTTGTGAATCTTCTCATTTCCCCTTCGCCTCATCCCATAACGCGTCCATCTCTTCAAGGTTCATTTCAGAGAGACCCCTCCCTGACTCCGCAGCCTTCATCTCGATATAACGAAAACGGGAGATGAACTTGCTGATCGTCTTTCTGAGCGCATCTTCCGGGTTTACGCCCACGAACCTTGAGATGTTCACAAGGACAAAGAAAATGTCTCCCAGCTCATCTTCTATTTCGTCCTGGTTCCTCCCGGCAAGGGCCTCTCTGAACTCCCCCAGTTCCTCATCAAGTTTTTTGAGCACATCATCAACCCTCTGCCAGTCAAATCCAACCCGGGAGGCCCTGGCCTGAATCCTGTGCGCCCTGAGAAGAGAGGGAAGTTCCCTGGGGATCCCTTCAAGGATGGACTCCCTGTTCTTCCCCTCTTCCCTCTTCCTCTCCTCCCATTGCCGGAGCACCTCTGCAGAGGTTTCATACCGGGCATCCCCGAACACGTGGGGATGTCTCCCGATCATCTTTTCAGAAATCTTATGGATGACATCATGAATGTCAAACTCCCCCTTTTCCGCTGCAATCTGGCATTGGAAGACGATCTGGAAGAGGAGGTCACCAAGCTCTTCCTTTATATTCTCAGGGTTTCCCTCATCAATGGCCTCCAATACTTCATAGGTCTCTTCCACCAGAAAGGGTTTGAGGGACTTTTGTGTCTGCTCCCTGTCCCACGGGCAGCCGTTCTCCCGCCTGAGCGCTGCCATGACTTCGACAAGCTTTTCCAATTCGCCCTTTGACATCATCGAAGTATATAATAGAGCGAGAAAAAAGGTAAATGAGGCGTGATGCCCTTGAAGCAGAAACGGAGGACAGGCAGGCGGGCATAACAGAAGGCAGGCAGGCGAAGCATTTTTATACGACACCTTATAAGAAAAACCTATTGAGAGATCCGGGACAAAACGTTTGTATCAGATGAATAAAGACTGGCCATTTAAATATCCTGTCGATTATAAAAATTCTGAGGCTGTTTGTCCTCTGTTTACCACAATGTCATCCTACGAACTTTCTAAATCCTTTCCCTAAAATGCATTCCAATGCTTAATTCCCTCTATATCCACATCCCCTTCTGCATGAAAAAGTGCATCTACTGCGACTTTCTTTCTGTGCCTTACGATAAGGCCCTTGCCATAGGCTATATCAACGCAGTGCTCAAGGAACTGGAACTCAGGAGAGACAGCGCGGGAGTCTTGAAGACGGTCTACATCGGGGGCGGAACTCCCACCACCATCCCCACCCTGGCACTCATAAGGCTTTTGAAAACCATAAGGGATGTGTTCGGTATCACCCCGGATGCGGAATTCACCATTGAGGCCAATCCCGGTACGGTCACCACGGAAATGATCAGTGCCCTTTCCGAATCGGGGATCAACAGATTAAGTATGGGCGTTCAGTCATTCAATGATAAGGAATTAAAGCTCCTGGGTAGGATACACGATTCTTCAGAAGCCCTCACATCCATTGCCGCAGCACGACACGCGGGTGTCACCAATCTATCCTTGGACCTCATCTACGGGATACCGGGCCAGACGCTCCAGAGTTGGGTACAGACGGTATCGACAGCCATGGACATTTCTCCTGAGCATATCTCAGCTTATGAACTTACTCCGGAAAAACATACCCCTCTCCATGAACAGATCTCAACAGGAAAGATCGAAAAGCCCGATGAAGAGACCATCCTCGGGATGTACTCCCATGCCATGGACAGATTTGGTGAAGCGGGGTACACCCACTATGAGATATCCAATTTTGCAAAACCGGGGTTCCAATGTAGGCACAATCTAAACTACTGGAACAGGGGGCAGTACCTCGGTATCGGTGCAGGCGCTCACAGTTTCATCGGGAGCAGGAGAATAAGAAATACCGGTGATATCCGAAAGTATATGGCGCTTGTATCGCAGGGTAATCTGCCCGATGAAGAAGTCCTCGAGATTTCCCGTACGGATGCCGTAAAGGAATCCCTATTCCTCGGTCTGAGAAAGACAGAGGGGTTGGACATCAGGGAATTCAGGGAACATCTTAATATCGATTTAATGAAGATTTCGGATCAATTGATCAGTGAGGGGCTGCTCACTTCAGACGGGACTCATTTAGGTCTTACGCGGAAAGGAATCGCCGTTTCCAACACAGTGATCACCGAGCTGTTTACCCTGCTGGGACTGGATTAGTCAGGATCATTTATGAGAGTGAAACTTAAGAGGCTCGCCAGGTCTAAGGCAAGATACTTGGAGTTATTTGTGCAGCCGGATATGAGGCTGCGTGGGTTCAGCAATGCACAGACCATGATCAGGTAAATTTGATAGATAAAGAGGTGCGGAGGGCTATTGTATCTTGCCCTGGAGCGGGCAAGCCTCTTGCCATAAAGAAATTTATGGATTATTAGTATAAAATCTCCTTATGAAAAAGACCACAAGAAGGCTTGCCCTCACCGTATTCCTTGCCGTAATTATTCCCTTTTCCGGAACACTTTTCCTGTTCCTGCCACGGCAGGAGGCAGCCAGCGGTCCTCAGGTCTATGGATACAAAATCGTGAACGTCTACCCCCACGATCCCTCGGCATTCACTCAGGGTCTTATTTATGAAGGCGGGTACCTCTATGAAGGAACCGGTCTTTATGGAAAATCAACTCTGCGAAAGGTTGAATTGAAGACAGGCAAGGTACTGAAACTTCTCTCGCTCCCTGCTGGCTATTTCGGCGAGGGGCTCACCTCATGGAAGGGCGTCTTGATTCAGCTTACGTGGAGGGAGAAAAAAGGCTTTGTGTATGAAAAAGAGAGCTTCCGCCTCCTGAGCGAATTCTCCTATCCCACCGAGGGTTGGGGAATTACCCATGACGATACGCAGCTGATCATGAGCGACGGGAGCGCTTCGCTGTATTTCCTCGATCCCAGGACATTCGCACAGGTCAGGAAGATGGAGGTCCGGGATAGGGGCACGCCTGTGAACGGCCTTAACGAACTGGAGTATGTGAAGGGGAGGCTCTATGCCAATATCTGGTCGACCGAACGCATCGCCATAATCTCTCCGGTAACCGGCCGTGTGGAGGGATGGATCGACCTCACTGGGTTATCAGGTTCTATGGGCCACTCTCCGAAGATTGATGTGTTGAATGGAATTGCCTATGACAGGGACAAAGACAGGCTCTTCATCACCGGCAAATTCTGGTCCAGGCTCTTCGAGATTGAACTGATCCCTGTAAAACCCTAGCCCAGTGATTCATAAATTCAGGAGAGGTATATGGCTCGAACAGCAAGACTCGGGGTTATGTGCCAGTCGGCAGGAGCGAACGTTGACAGAAAATGGGAACAGATCGCTCTTAGGTGCGGAGACCACGGGAGAGTCAATAAGGGCTATTGTCTTGCCGAGAGACAGATGCCTCTCCTATAAGAAACTTATGAATAGAGTAGGCTAGAAAGACGGCTACCTCACCTCAAGGAATGCGCATTTGAGATACTCGGTCTCGGGCATGGAGAGCAGGACAGGGTGGTCCTTTGCCTGGGACCTCAGTTCAACAAGCCTCGTCTGTCTGCCTGCCTCCTTTGCTGCTGTTCTCAGCATTTCTATGAATGCTTCCCTCTCGATGTGATATGAGCAGGACGATGTGGCAAGGAGCCCTCCCTCTTTGAGTATGCGCATTGCGTTGGCATTGATCGCCCTGTAGGCCCGGAGTGCTTCCTTCACCTTGGTTTTCCCCTTCACAAATGCAGGAGGGTCCAGGACTATGAAGTCATGGCGCGCTCCCCGGGTTACTTCACTTTTCAGAAATTCGAAGACATCGGCTTTCTTAAATGTGCAGCGTTCTGAGAGGCCGTTCATCCCAGCGTTTTTCTGTGCCTGCGTGATTGCGCTCTCAGACTCGTCAACCCCTGTGAGTTCGCACCCCTTCCCTGCCAAGTGTATTCCCCACGCACCGGAATAACAAAAAAGATCGAGCCCCCTCCCCTCTCCCACAAGTGCAGCGAAGGCCTTCCTGTTTTCCCTCTGGTCAAGGAAAAAACCGGTTTTCTGGCCTGCAACAGGGTTTATCTCAAAGAGGAGGGAATCCTCCCGTATCACGGGAAGTGCATCAAGCGTCCCCTTGATCACCCTCTTTTCCCTTCCAAGCCCTTCGAGCAATCGCGCCGAGCTGTCATTCCTCACCACAATCGCAGAAGGAGACAGGACATCATCAAGGATTTCGATGATCATGTCTGACACTTTGTCCATCCCCGCAGTGAGGAACTGGACAGAAATGCAATCATTGTATTTGTCAACAATCAGACCGGGAAGAAAATCTCCCTCACTGTAGACCGCCCTGAAGGCGTTCATATCCTTTAGCAATCTTTTTCTATACTCCAGCGCATCAATAATCCTCTTTTTAAAGAAACCGGGATCGATTGGTTCTCTTTGGCGCGTGAGAATTCTTACGGCAATGAGCGAGTGCGGGTTGATATACCCTATACCGAGAAAGTTGTCCTTTCTGTCCCTCAGCTCCACCAACGCACCCGGCTCAAAATCCTTTGGACTCGTGGCAAGCTCATTAGAGAAGACCCAGAGATGGCCCGCAAGTATCCTCGAGGTGCGGTTCAGGCGTGCGATTTCCATGGAATAATAATGCCGGATTGGATGGGAAAATACAATTGCATCGTAGAATGCATATTCCGGGGTATCATGGACACATTGGGGAATTGAGGGCGCTGACTCCTTCACGAACGAGATTGTACCTAAAGTTGTAGCTTGACATATCGGGTATTTCTTGGTAAGAGTGAGGTAAGAAAACAGTTTTTCCCGACAAAGCCAAACCCTTTGTGAGAAGGGGACGGAAAGCAACAGGTCCGCCTGAGGCGGATGGCTGGGCTGCCGAAGGATGAGATTTCGGTATGCCCGGCCTTTTCCATTGGGATATACCGAAAGAGCATATTTCACAGGGGCAATAATCGGGGGCCATTTTACAACGCATTGTTTTCTGACATGCAAGGAGGGAGAAAGATGACCGGGGAGAAAGGAAAAAGGCAATGGTTTTTTGCGTGCATGATTTTTCTTTTGGCTTTTGTACCCCGTACAGGATATGGGGCGGATATTACCATCTCGGATATCCTGACAACAAACGGCGACTGGACATTGAACGGCGTTATGACCGCCACATCCTTCAGCGGGAACGGCTCCGGACTGAGCAATGTTACTGCATCAGGTCTTTCCTGTTCCGGGTGCGTCTCTCAGACCCAGATCAATACTTCTCAGGTACAGACACGAGTTGGTTCAAGCTGCGCAACAGGCTCATCCATAAGGGCAATTAATTCTGACGGCACGGTGGTCTGCCAGACGGATGATAACTCAGGCGGCACAGTCACCTCTGTGGGGACAGGGGCAGGACTGAGCGGTGGTCCCGTCACAACCACAGGGACTATCAGTGTGGACTTTACAGGCAGCACCGGCTCAGCAAACTCAGCCTCAAGGAGCGACCACTATCACAATAACTACTTGCAATACGGAAATGTGGCAGTAGTCGCCCTCAGCAACGGGGATTACACAGACCCGGTTGCTGCGATGAGCGATCTTTCGACCTGGTGCGGGACGCCGTCAGCCACTAATCCTTGTCTGCTAAAGATTATGCCCGGCGTTTATGATGTTTATGGGAGTGCTCTTCAGATGCTGGGGTATGTTGACATAGAAGGCTCAGGAGAGAACACGACAAAGATAAAAGGATACATCGACAGTTCTTTGTCCGGCGTGGTTATTGGGGCCTCCAATGCGGAGATAAGGTTTCTGACAGTGGAAAATTCAGGTGGAGGGGCAACCAAAATCGCAATATACAACATCAGTGCATCACCAAAGATAACAAATGTGAAAGCCACTGCCTCAACGGGTTATTTAATTAATTATGGGGTTTATAACATATCATCCTCTCCTACGATGACAAACGTGACAGCCACTGCCTCAGGCGGAAATACCACCTGCGCTGGAGTTTACAACACATCATCATCTCCTGCGATGACAAACGTGACAGCTACTGCCTCAGGGGGAAGCAATTGGAATGTCGGTGTTTTTAACGTCTCATCATCATCTCCTACGATGGTAAACGTGACAGCCTCTGCCTCAGGTGCATTTTCTTATGGTGTCTATAATTCTAGCTCTTCACCTCTGATGATGAATGTGACAGCCACCTCTTCAGGTGGGGGACCCTCTGGTTCTGGCATTCGCAATTATTCATCCTCAGCTGTGATGATGAATGTAAAAGCTATTGCTTCGGGCTCAACTCTCGAGAACTGTGGTGTTAATAATGAAAGTTCAAGCCCGCAAATGACGAATGTAATTGCTACCGGATCGGGTGGAAGTGATACTTACGGGGTTAGGAATGATGCATCATCTCCAACAATGACAGGTGTAAGTGCAACGGGCTCTGGGGGAAGTATGTATAATCGAGGCGTATACAGTCGCACCTCAGGCATCGTGACAATCAACCACTCAATCATAGCAGGCTCACTGCAAGCAATTCTCAATAATGCCGATGCTATAACACGCGTTGGCAATACGAAACTCGATGGAGGTCCGGTAACAGGTGGTGGAGTTACCTGTGCAGGGGTATATGATGAAAACTACACCTTTTATGCTAACACCTGTCCGTAGGGCGGAAACAGTATTACGTAAACAGAATACAGAAGCCTCTTTATGAAAGAGCCGTGGCCATGTGCGGTTTTTTTTGAAAATTGCATCATGGTGCTGTTCACGCAGTAAACATCATGAAGAACTTGATGCAGATGTGAGGTCCTGTATGAAACCGCGAAGGATTTACAGGATAATTACATGCCTTTTTTTCACTGCCTCAGCAGCACATTTAGGGTTTCTCTTAATCCTTGAAGACTGTAAGGTTTTGCCAGCCGTGCCTTGAATCCGTAGGAATGGTGGTCCGCCATCGCCCGACTGTTCGCATATCCGCTCGACACAATAGCGTTCACATTTGGATCTATCTCCCGAAGCTCCCTGATGGTCTGTTCTCCTCCCATGCCAGACTTTACCGTAAGATCAAGGATAACTACATCAAAGGGCTTTCCCGAATCTCTGGCCAGGATGAATTTTTCAATTGCATCTATTCCGTCCTCTGCACCCTCAACTTCATGGCCAAGGGTTTTGATCTGTTCCTCTGCTAAGCTTCGCACCAGGTTGTCGTCATCCATGACAAGGATCTTCCCCTTGCAGACACCTGAAGCGACTGCAGCGGATTCTTTGAACTCCTTTTTCACTTCCATGGCAGGCAGATATATATGAAAGGTGGAACCCTTCCCCAATTCTGAAATTACATCGATAAGGCCGTCATGGTTTCTGATGATGGAATAGGATGTTGCAAGGCCAAGGCCACTGCCCTTCTCCTTGGTAGTAAAATAGGGGTCGAAGATTTTCTGCAGATATTTTTCGGGAATGCCGATGCCGCTGTCTTTAACAGAAATCCTCACATAGTTGCCTTTCATAAGCTGCGGGTGCCCGCTCTCCTGCTTCAGGATGTTCTTTGCAGTGATAAGTATGGTACCCCCCTCGGGCATGGCATGGTCCGCGTTCAACACTATGTTCTGAATCACCTGCCCCAGCTGTCCCTCGTCCGCATCGACCTGCCACAACCCAGGCTCAACATCAAGTTGGAAGCTGGACCGGGAACCGCTCAAGGCAAACTTTGCCGCGTTCTCGATCGCATGCAACAGTGAGATCCGTTTCTTGACCGGTTTGCCTCCCTTCGAGAAGGTCAGCAACTGTGTTGTGAGACTGACCGACTGGTGGAGCGCGTTCTCTGCCTGCTCCAGCATGACGAATGACTTCTCCCCCTGGTCAAGAGTCATCTTGGCCATGGAAATATAGCCGAATATGCCCTGCAGTAGGTTGTTGAAGTCGTGGGCTATCCCTCCGGCGAGCGTCCCGATAGACTCAAGCTTCTGTGTCTTGAGCCGCTCTTCTTCAAGAAGCCGCCGCTCCGTGATGTCCCTGCAGATCGTGAAAATCCGCAGTGACCCGGAGTCTCGCAGCACGTTCGCGTTAATCTCGATCGGTGTGATTCTCCCCATAGCGTCGACATAATCGATTTCGAGGTTTCTGACAAACCCGCGTTCGGCACATTTTCTGACCTCCCTGGCATTCCGATCGAGATCGTATTTTGCAGTCCATTCGGTGACCTTACGCCCAATGATATCTTCCACCTTGTTGTGGCCAGTCATTCGGACATAGTTTTGGTTTGCATCCACGACCTGGCCATCCCCGTCGATGATTACGTAACCGGTGCTGGTCGCCTCTACCAGGAAACTGTACTTTTCCGCACTTTCCCTGAATGCTTCTTCCGCCTGCTTGCGCTCGGTGATATCCTGCGCGATGGACAGGAGGACCCGCTCCCCTCTCACCGTTATCACTTCCCCATTATAGAGGCAGACAACCTCCCGGCCGTCCTTCCTGCGCAGAAAAAGCTCCATGCCCTGCACCCGCCCACGCTCACAAAGCTCGCGAAAGACCCTCTCACGCTGCTCATGCGAAATCCAGCCGAGCTCAAGCACGGTCTTGCCGTACACCTCCTCCCTGCTGAATCCTGATATCTCCGTAAACTCGTTGTTCACATCCAGCAGCTTGCCGGTCTCAATTTCGCTCAGGGTAATAAGGAGTGGCGCCTTATGGAAGATCTTCGCAAATTTCTCCTCGTTTTCCTTTAACTTCTCCTCTGCTTCTCTTAGCTCAGTCACGTCTCTGCCCGATGATTGGTATTCAACAAGTTCTCCCCGGTCGTCAAAGATCGCATGGTGCGTCCAGCGATGCCACACCACCCGACCGTCCGGCAAGATCACCCTGGCCTCCGCCGTCATCATCGGAACGTCCCGGTCGAGCGCTTCGATTTTCTTGATGAATGATTCCCGGTCCCCGGGATGCATGAACGGATAATAGGACCTTCCCAACAGATCCTCACGTCGGAGGCCGACATACTGACAGAGGGTATTATTTATGAAGGTGACGATCCCGCCTGGCAGGTACCGCACAACAAACTCAGCCTGGTTCTCGACGATTGCCTTGTAGCGTTTCTCGCTTTCCCTGAGCGCTTCCTCCATCTTTTTGCGTTCGGTGGTGTCCGTGATCACGCCGATCAGGCCGAGTTCGTTGCCCTGAGCGTCATGGAGGCGTCTGCATGCAAGGTGGCCCCAGAATTCGGTACCATCCTTCCTCACGTAGCGACGTTCGAGGTCCACGGAAGGTATTGTGCTTGCCAGCAGCGCAAACATATTCTGCCTGCCGGTCTCCCGCTCAGAGGGGTGGACATGGTCCACATATTCGCTGCCGATAAATTCCTCCACCGTGCAGCGGAACATCTCGGCCATATACTTGTTCGCATGACTAATTCGACCACGTTTGTCCACCATGCCGATCCCCACGTGCGCGGTGTCCATGATCTGCTGTACCATGGCCCCGCGCTCCGCGATTTCCTTCTCTGACCGTTTGCGCTCGGTTGTGTCGCGTACCACAGCCACCATATACTCTCTTGTGTTCAGCGCCACATAACTGACATTCGCTTCAACCGGGAACGTGGTGCCATCCTTTCTTCTATGAATGCCCTCTAATACAAGGGAACCCTTCTGCCGCAATTCATGTACGTGTGCTTGCCATGAAAAATTGTCAGGGAAGGTTGTTTCAATGTCCGTAACCCCCATCTTAAGGAGTTCACGGCGAGCATACCCCAAACCGGCGCACGCCTTGTCATTCACAAAAATGAAGAGTCCGCTTTGGGGATCATTAACGAAGATAGCATCATTTGATTTGCTAATAAGATTTCTGAAGAGTTCGAGATTAGTCTCAATCCTGTCTTTGTCCATCGTCATCGCACCAGACCTTATCACATTGCCCAACGTATATAATTTATAACACTTTGCTGATCTTTAGGAAGCAAAACTTCGCAATCACCCGGTACGCCACAGGGCCTACCTTCTGATATAATACGCCATGTCGCCGCCAAGGCACGCTACGGCAGCGGGTTTATAAGAAAGGAGGAGCCATGAGGATCGAGTTTGACCCCGAAAGGGATCTCCTGTATATTTATTTTGCAGAAGCCAGCACAAAAGCGGCGCAAACCGTTACCATTACCCTAGGCGTTCACGCGGATTTCGACAGAGAAGGAAAACTCATCGGAATCGAAGTGATAGAGGCATCCAAAATTATGGGAGAGAAGATCGAATTTAAGCTCCCCGAACTCTCTGCCGCATAAAACTCTCAGAGGGCTTCAGATGGCAATGCCGGCATATGTAACCTCTATCCAATTCGTACCGTTGACTTCAACAATCCTTAAGAAAAAGCCATCCACGACAAGCTCGTCTCTCTCGTTGACCTCATGTTCGACCTGCACAAAAAGAAAAACACCTTTCTGCCATCAGCCCCTCTGACATTTAAGTGATTGCGCCTCCCTGCTCTTTGCATTTTCCGCTCCTGTGGTGATAAACTTATAAGTTGTTTCTACGCCGAAATGGCAATACCGAAAGGACCACAAATGGAACTGCATACCCTCGGCATAGGTGAACTGAGAACCCTTCTTGACCGCAAAGAAGTCGCGGTGAAGGATGTGGTCGATTCTGTGTACAGGAGGATTGACGCGGTGGAGGATCGGGTCAGGGCCTTTGTGACACTCACCAGGGAAAGGGCCCTTGAAATGGCTTCCGAGGCGCAGAAAAGAATAGACAACAACCTTTCAACACCCCTCCTCGGAATCCCCCTTGGCATTAAGGACAACATGTGCACCAGGGGCATAAGAACAACCTGCTCGTCAAAGATTCTTGCCCAGTTCATCCCCCCGTATGAGAGCACTGTCACCTCGCGATTGGCTGAAAAGGGATATATCCTGATCGGGAAAACGAACCTGGATGAGTTCGCCATGGGCTCTTCCACCGAAAATTCAGGATTTCATACCACACGCAATCCATGGGACCTGGAGAGAATCCCCGGAGGGAGCAGCGGGGGCTCTACCGCAGCGGTGGCCGCAGATGAATGCATCGCGGCACTGGGTTCCGACACCGGGGGGTCCATACGGCAGCCTGCTTCCCTTTGCGGGGTGGTAGGATTAAAGCCCACCTACGGACGGGTCTCCCGATACGGCCTGGTTGCGTTTGCTTCCTCCCTTGACCAGATTGGTCCCATAACCAAGAATGTGAAAGACGCGGCGCTTCTCATGAATGTGATTGCGGGCCACGACCCATGTGACTCCACCTCAGCCCCTGTTGACGTACCGGATTTTACCGCTGCCCTCGGTCATGATATCAAGGGCCTGAGGATAGGTGTACCTAAAGAATATTTCATCAAGGGAATGGATGAGGAAGTGGAAAGGTCTCTCAGGGAAGCACTCAAACAGCTTGAATCTCTTGGTGGTGTGCCTCTCGAGGTCTCCCTGCCACACACCGATTATGCGGTGGCGACCTATTACCTTTTGGCAACTTCAGAGGCCTCTTCGAACCTTGCCCGCTATGATGGGGTCAAATACGGCTTCAGGCAAACCGGGAAAGACCTTCTCGAGATGTATAAGAATACGCGGGCCAAAGGTTTTGGCTCAGAAGTAAAGAGGAGGATCATGCTCGGGACCTACGCCCTCTCTTCAGGCTATTATGATGCCTATTACAAAAAGGCGCAGCAGGTAAGAACATTGATAAAGAGGGATTTCGAGGAGGCGTTCAGCAGGGTGGATGTTATGGTAACCCCCACAGCCCCTACCCCAGCCTTTAAGGTGGGGGAAAAGGCGGACGATCCTTTGCAGATGTATCTTTCGGACATATTTACCATATCGGTGAACCTCGCCGGGGTTCCCGGGATTTCCATTCCCTGTGGTTTTACACACAATGGTCTCCCCATAGGGATGCAGCTCATCGGAAGGCATTTTGATGAGGAGACCATTCTCAGGGCGGCCTTCGCCTATGAGCAGGCGACTGAGTGGCATAAGAGAAAGCCAAGGATTTAGGAGAGGAACCAAAAGATGCACTACGAGGCAGTGATCGGATTGGAAGTCCATGCGCAGATGCTCACGGAATCAAAGATATTCTGCGGATGCTCCACCAAATTTGGCTCGGAACCAAACACCCAGACATGCCCTGTGTGCATAGGCATGCCCGGCGTTCTCCCTGTGCTGAACCGTAAGGCGCTTGAGTTCGCAATTAAAACAGGACTCGCCATGAACTGCAGGATTTCCCCCTACAGCAGGTTTGCGAGGAAAAACTATTTTTATCCTGACCTTCCCAAAGGGTATCAGATAAGCCAGTATGAACTGCCCATATGCGAACATGGCTCCCTCGATATTCTCGTTGAAGGGGAAACGCGGAGGATCGGGATCACCCGCATCCACATGGAAGAGGATGCCGGGAAGAACATCCATGAAGGGGGTGGCAACTTCAGCTTTGTGGATCTGAACAGGACCGGGGTTCCTTTGATGGAGATCGTCTCCGAGCCTGACATGAGAACGCCGAGAGAGGCATCGGAGTATATGAAAAAACTGAGGGCCATCCTGCGCTATCTTGGCGTCTGCGATGGGAACATGGAACAGGGTTCCCTCAGGTGTGATGCCAACGTCTCTGTAAGGCCGGCTGGCCAAAAGGAATTCGGCACAAGGGCAGAGGTAAAAAACATAAACTCGTTCAAGTTCGTGGAGAAGGCGCTTGAATACGAGATAAAACGCCAGATACGTCTTCTGGAAGAAGGGGGAAAGGTTATCCAGGAAACAAGGCTGTGGGATTCATCGAGGGGAATAACCGAATCCATGCGTGGCAAAGAGGAGGCTCATGACTACCGGTATTTTCCTGAGCCGGACCTCGTGCCGATCATGGTCGAACAGGAATGGATCGATATGTTAAAGGCTTCCCTCCCCGAGCTGCCGGATACAAGGAGAGAGAGACTTGTCTCTCAATACGACCTGCCTGAACATGACGCGGACCTTCTCACTTCAGAAAGGCCTCTTGCGGACTGGTACGAGGAGGCTGCAGCATCATATTCTCTGAGCATTT
>Ga0316601_100000262_pt1 | contig 21439 bp, 19 predicted proteins | sample OWC_soil_day5_no_FD_207663 | JGI IMG/M metagenome (GOLD analysis project Ga0316601, IMG submission 207663) | Wetland soil microbial communities from Old Woman Creek delta, Ohio, United States - OWC_soil_day5_noCT | ecosystem: Environmental > Terrestrial > Soil > Wetlands | place: USA: Ohio... | reverse complement strand
GGGAGGCATTTCCGCTTCCTACTCAAGGCACATCGGGCCGGTAGGGCTGTCTTTCTATGGTTCCCGCGTGGTCGATGACAGTCATCGTCAGAACGATTGGAAGAAACGTACGAACCTGGCGTTGCGAGCAGACGCCAGCCTCTCGTCGGACGATGTCCTGTCGGTGACCGCCAATTACCTGAACCAATACCGTGGGGCATTCCTCTACTGGAAGGATCTTTCCAATACCCTTGTGCCGCCGGACGTCTACCAGGGAGAAACGATTCACTCGACCCGCTTCTACACGACCGCCATATACACTCACACGTACTCACCCAGTGTCGTCCTTACGACGCGCGCGCTCTGGTTCAAGAACAGGTTTACCGACCAGCTCGGGACCCGCTACGACATATCCAGATCCGATGTGCTGCGAGGCGAGGCTCAATTGTCCTGGTCGCCGACGGACCGGCACATTCTCGCATTCGGCGTGGAAGGCAATTACGACCACGTCGATGCGACGCTGTTTGGGGTCCATAACGGCGGCGGCGGCGCCGTCTACGCCCAGGATGAAATCATCCTGTTCGAACCGCTGACGTTGACCCTTGGTGCCCGTTTCGACATTCAATCGCTTGACTCTGTACAGACCCATTCGCAGTTCAATCCGAAGCTCGCTCTGGTCTACGCGGCCGGCCCGGGCACGGCATTTCGTGCCTCGGTGGGAAGAGGGTTCCGTTCGCCCACGGTCGCGGAAGCGTTCACCAGCACGAACATCGGCGGGTTCAAGATCGTCCCGAACCCCACGTTGAAACCCGAACGCAGCCTCTCCTATGAAGTGGGCGCGAATCAACTCCTGGGCGAAAATGCAATGATCGATCTTGCGTTCTTCCAGAATGACTTCTGGGATCTTATCGAGACGGGATTCAATCAATTTGGGCAAGGGCAGTTCAGCAACGTGACGAGGGCACGGATCAGGGGACTCGAGGTTTCCTCTCAGCTCCAGTTTTTCAGCAGGGCCCTTTCGTTCAACCTGAGTTACACGTATATTGATCCCAGGGACATCACGGCAAACGATGTCCTCAAGTATCGCCACAGGCACATGGTGGTTGCCTCGACCATGGGCCGCGTTGGAATGCTTTCGCTCGGCGTGGACTACCGCTACCTGAGCAAAATCGAGCGGATAGACCAGGAATTTGTCACGTTGGGCATCATTAAGGACGGAGAGGTCGTGGTGCCGATCAACGTCTTCGATCTGCGGTTTGGCGCGGATTTTTCAGCCATGGGGCTCCCTTTGAACGCCACTTTTAATGTGAACAACATCCTGGGGTATAACTACGTTGAATTGATCGGCAACATGGCCCCCCTCAGGACCTTCGTCCTGACGCTTGAGACGCGTTTCTAGCGTAACCATGACTTTCCCTCCTGTGTATTGCCACAGACGGCTGACTACTGACGGCTGACTACTGACCACTGACTATTGCTCTTATGTACATTGATACCCACGCACATATCACCGCCGATGCCTTCAATGCCGACCGGAACGAGACCATCCATAGGGCCCTGAACGCGGGGGTGGAATACATCATCAATCCAGGCACGGACCTTGAGGACAGTCGCAGGGCCATCGAGCTTGCCGAGAAACACCCGGCTGTCTATGCCTGCGTTGGTTATCATCCGCACGAAGCGAGCAAGGCGGATGATAAATCCCTGATGGAGATCGAGGAACTCAGCCGCCACCCCAAGGTCGTCGGCATCGGGGAGATCGGCCTGGATTTTCATTACAATTTTTCTCCGCCCGACCGGCAGGAGGCAGTGTTCCGTGACCAGATCGACCTCGCCCGGCGCCGTAACCTTCCTATTGTCATACACACAAGGGAGGCTATGGAGCCGACGCTGCGCATCGTCCAGGAGGCAATTGCCCGAGAAGATGGGAAGCGGACCGCCTCTGTCCCGGAGGGCAATCGACATGTTGCCCCGCGAGGGGTCTTCCATTGCTTCCCGGGTGATGTGGCTACCGCCTGGAAGGTGATCGGCATGGGCTTCTTTATCTCCCTCCCGGGTATCGTCACATTCAAAAAAGGCGGCAACGCCGTAGCGGTTGCGGCGGAGATTTCTCCCGAACATCTCCTGCTGGAAACGGACAGTCCCTACCTTGCCCCGGTCCCGCACCGGGGAAAACGCAATGAGCCGTCATTTCTTCCACTCATAGCAGAGCGCATAGCCGAGCTGCAGCACCTTGGTGTGGAAGACATCGGACGGGCGACGAATTACAGCGTGTTCCACCTGTTTCGCCTGGGATCCGTGGGGGCGCCCCGGATTACGTACAAACTGAAGAACTCTCTCTATATCAACCTGACGATACGGTGCAACGCTGATTGTGTTTTCTGCGACAGAAAGGGGCAGGCCGTTATCAAAGGAAACAATCTCCGAATCGAGAGGGAGCCAACGGCAGAAGAGGTGATTGCGGAGATCGGTGACCCAAAACGCTTTGACGAGGTCGTTTTCTGCGGATACGGAGAGCCCACCATCCGGCTGGAAGAGATGAAGCAGATCGCGCGATGGGTGAAGGAGCAGGGCGGCAAAACCCGCCTTAACACCGACGGCCACGGAAACATCATCAACAAGAGGAACATCATTCCTGAGCTCGTCGGATTGATTGATGCCGTCTCGATCAGCCTGAACGCCACGGATCCCGACCAGTACGGCCGGCTCATGCGGATCAACGGAACGGTATTCTTTGCCGCGATGCTGGAGTTCGCCCGGGACGCGGTCAAAAACCTTCCGCGGGTTATCATGACGGTGGTGGATCTCGAAGAGGTGGACAAGGAAAAGGCCAGACGGATGGCAGAAGAGATCGGTGCCGAGTACTACCAACGACCGTTTTTCTAGAAAGCGATGTCAGGTCTCACAAATCGGTATGTCCACCCCGATGCGTCCAATCGTGATTTCACCTGGATCACTGACAGTGTCGGGCCGGTCAAAAAGAAAGCCCGACACGTCGGGCTCTCTTCCTCACCTCCCTTGAAACTGCGCCGTGACAGGGACGCGCCTATTCCTTCTGGCTGAATTCTTCGTACGTCTTCAGGTGTGCAGGGTCGATGTTTGCGATGGTGTTGTACACCGTCTTGTCGGGGCTCTTCACGAAGAGTTCGGCGATCTCCATGTACTTCGTGTCGAAGAACAACTTGATGACCTGGTTCCTCGGGTCTGAAAGCCGCCTGACTTTTCCGATGTTCTCGAGGGCGTGAAGAACATTCCGGTATGCTCTCTGAGGCGCGAAGGCGAGCGAATCCAGCCCGGTGAAGTGGTATCTCCAGGACTCGATCCGCACATGCTCGAATGCGGGGGAGAGCAGCTCGTTGATAAGCTGGAGACGGGTGTATCCGCTCGTGGACGGCTGCCATCCCGGATCTGAAGTGGATCGTCCGAGGTTCGCGATGTTCGCGGCCTTCTGGAACATCGGGGTTCCTGCGAGCCGCTCATACGTGTCGGAATCATATCCGGCGATCAGGAACATGTAGAAGTCGAGAAAGCTCGTCATGTCGTTATAGGCGTACGGGTTGTGACTGATCGGCCTTCCCTTTGTATAAGTAAACTGCCATGAATCATCCATCAGACGCAAGACCACACTGCTGTTCGCAGAGGCGTAGATAGGTCTCTGGCTTCCAACGAAAACTTGTGCCGAGTATTTGTTCTCTCCTTGAACCCTCTGGATGAATATGTCCAGCGTGCATTTCACCTTGTCCGGTATGTTCTCCATTCCCCACTGATAGCTGTTCACATACGTCCTGACCTCAGAAGCGAAATCGCGCAACTGATCCTTGTTGGTTGTTGACACGGCCTCGTAGTTGACATTCACGGTGCAGTCCACCTGCTGAGCCAAAAGGCGCGCGCTGACAAGGAGGAGCAGCATTGTCAGCGATATCAAGATGACCGTGGATTTTCCTGGCATGGTGTTTCCTCAGTTGACTGAGAATAAGAAAAAGCAGGGGATAACTTCCTCAATATATTACTTTTGCACGAACTGGTCAAGGAATCGTGATCTGAAACCTGAGAATGGCCCTGGACCGACCCCGGTTGGCCGTAAAACGTTGAAAAGGACAGCACGACGACGGGGAACCGGGAACCTGAGACCTGTTGATTCTCGGACGCCCCGCGGCGTTGGGCTGGGAAATGCGATCAGAATGAGAATGGGAAGGGGATAGGCAGAAAAATCTTTCGGCCCCTTCGTAAATTCGCACTCCCCGCAGTATATATAGTAGGAGGGATAGCTCGGCCCCATGGGAAGAAACACTGTGCTGGCACTGGTCTTCTTGGCCGCAAGAGCCATGAGCGCGTTTGAACAGGCTCCTCATGGAGCCCGGTCGATCGGCCTGGGTGGTGCCACGGTGTCAGTTGCTAGTGATCTCTGGGCATCATACGTCAACCCTGCCTGCCTCTCCGCCATTCCAGGAACGAACGTCGCGATGGAGTACCTTCCCGCATTGTTCGGTATGCAGGAGTTGAAGCGGGGTGCTATTTCAGTGGGGAGACCAACGCCCATCGGCACGTTCGCTCTCTCTCTGTCGGGATTCGGCTTTGAACTGTACACTGAAGCGGTGGCGGGAATTGCCGCTGCCCATGAGATCCATGAAGGAGTCGTTCTGGGAATTGGCGTCCGCTTCTGTTCTCTCACGATCCCCGGATACGGGAGCGATCTGGCCGTTGGCCTCGACATGGGCGTTCTGGTTCACATTTCCAGGGAGATCGCTTATGGTTGCGCTCTCCACAACCTGAACCGACCAACGATCGGGAGTGGAGAGGAGGCTCTCCCACAAACGATGACCATGGGAGTTAGTTTTGGATTCGTATCCAACACGCTCGTTGCTCTCAGCGTGGGAAAAGACTCCCGTTACTCGTTCCGGCCCTCCATAGGCTTGGAGTATTCCATCGAAGATGTCGTATCGTTGCGACTTGGTGCTGAACATGAGCCCTCAACAGTCTCGGCGGGTATTGGCATCCGGACATCACTGCTGTCCATCGACTATGCGTACACGGGGCACCCTGATCTTGGGGGGACGCATTGCTTCTCACTGTCATTTGTCATTTCCTGACCTTGAGGCGATTCACCAAAGGTCGGACAGCGGCCCTTGCATTCGGATTGGCCGTTGGCGGATGCAGCGAGGCGCTGGCACAGGACCCATCCCCCGAAAAATTCTCACCCGGACTTTCCGAAGAGGATCTCCTCGAGGTTATCGACGACGAAATCGCCTCCGAGACCATGGCGGAAATGCTCTCCTGGCTGAGGGAGCATCCCGTCGATCTCAACAGCGCCTGGCGCGATGAGCTGCTGGCAATTCCGGGAATGCGAGATGAGGATGCGGATGCCATCCTTCGAGCTCGTGAAAAGGAGGTGGAGTTTCAATCGGTGGTGGATCTCCGCCAACTGCCGGGAGGCGCGGAATTGATCGAGCGGATTCTTCCGTACGTGTTTGTCGGGTCCAGGAGGCCTGTCACGCCATCCAAACGGATTCCTCTTGTCGTCCTTACATCCCGGCTATCGGGTTTTCTCCCCGGTACGACACGTTCTTCCGATCCCGATATCCTTGGAGCCCCGGTCCGGTCGCTATCTCGTCTCTCTGTGCGATTCTCTGATCGTCTCAGAGCAGGCGTGCTCTTTGAGAAAGACTCAGGAGAGAGGTGGAACGACGGTTTTGTTTCGGGATACGTCTCATTCCGTGGAAACGGGGTACTCGAGCAGCTGATTCTTGGGGATTTCAATGTGGACGCGGGACAGGGGCTGGTTCTCTGGCGTGCGGGCGATGGTTGGGGTGGTGGTACAGGTGGCGCGATCCGCAGGTCTGGCGGCCGGCTCCTCCCCTATCATATGAGTGATGAATCTGGCTTTCTGCGAGGCGCAGCCGTCGTACTGAAAACCAGGCTTTCGCCGTTGCAGGTTCGCTGCGTACTTTTGCTCTCCAGGACGCCGCTCGCGGCCAATGTCAACGATAAGGGGGTTGTAACAAGCTTCTATTCGAGCGGCCTCTACAGAACAGATGCCGAGCTTGAAAAGAGGGGGATTGTCCATGAAGTCCTCGCAGGCACCCGGGTCGAAGCGAATCTCCGGGGGAGAGGTGCCATTGGTGTGACCTTCTATCGTTCCTCGTTTGGCCGGGTTGTGCAGCCCGGTTCGGGATTTGGATTTTCCGGGGAGAGGTCGCAGGTCGTCGGGACTGATGCAAGTCTTGTTCTTGGTCCAGCAAGACTGTTCGGAGAAATCGCGAAGTCGGAGGGGGGAGGTACAGGCTGGATCGCAGGCGCGACTATGCCCGTCGACACGACCGGAAAACTGAGCATCGCATGGAGGGATTACTCGATTGCTTTCAACAATCCGCATGCACGGGCCTATGGCCTGCAGTCAATCACCACCAATGAGCGTGGGGTCTCCATAGGCTGGTTGATGAGCCTGGTTCCCGGGGTTGTGCTTCGCGGTCATGCAGATCACTGCAAAATACCCGGGAGCACATACACGAGCATCCTTCCCAGGACGTCCTCCGATATGATGGTGGAAGTGACAGCTCTCCCTGCTTCGGGAATTCGCCTCGGCTTCGCACTGCGCATGCGGAGAACTGAGGTCATGCAGGCTGTTACCGGCCTCTCAACGGGCCCCACGCGCGTTCAGGGAACGTTCGACAGGAACAGTGCGAGGATCACTGGCAGGCTGGAGCTTGCCCCGCATCTCGAGTCGAGGATCCGGATCGAGCATGTGGAATCGCGATCGTCGGTATCCAGCAAAACTGAAAAGGGAACCATGCTTTCCCAGGCCTTTCGCTACAACACCGGAAGAGTGGAGTGCGAGTGCGGTGCGGCCTTTTTTGAGTCGGAGTCCTACAACGCCCGGCTCTACGATTATGAGGGAAATTTACATGGAGCCGTGCAGAGCCCGGCGTTGAGCGGCAGGGGCTCGAGGTGGCACATCCTCTTTTGCTGGGGGTCGTTCCCATGGGTACGCCTGGCGGCGAAGTACGCGGTATCGGTGGTGGAAAGGAGCCCGATCGCGCGGGAGTTGGGTGTGCAGGCGGAGTTCCGATTCTGAGATCGATTCGTCACTTTGTACATTTTCTGGCTTTGTTTTTAGTGAAATCAATGTCGCCCTGACATCCTTCTTGTCATGCCCCATCATTGGCCAAGCACAGGTCCCCATGTGCCCCTCCATTGCCCCAGCCTCGGCTTTCTCTTATATTACGTCAAGGACAATGGAGTACAGCTATGGAGCTTTCGACCGGGGTATGCACCATTCGATCCTGGCAATGGTCCGACCGGGATTCGCTCGTGAAGCATGCCAATAACCGGAGGATCTGGATCAATGTCCGCGACCGGTTTCCATTTCCGTATGGGAACGATGATGCTGATCGCTGGATTGCGTTCGCCAGGAGTGCGCATCCGGAGACCAGTTTTGCTATCGCGGTGGGAGGGAAAGCAGCGGGTGGCATCGGATTCGTCTTGCAGGAGGATGTCAACCGGATTTCGGCGGAGCTCGGCTACTGGCTGGGGGAGGAATTCTGGGGGAAGGGCATTATGACTGCGGCTGTTCGCGCTGTGACAGAGTACGCATTTGCGAATTTCGAGCTTTGCCGGCTATATGCCTCGGTCTTCGAATGGAACCATGCGTCATGCCGGGTGTTGGAAAAGGTAGGCTACGCTTGTGAAGGAACCATGAAGCGGAGCGCCATCAAAGACGGTCAGACGATCGATCAGTTCCTGTATGCTTTCACGCGCTGAATTGCCTTGTGCCCTTGAGTGGTTTTTCCTGCTATGCAGACGGCAAGAATGAGGAGAAGATGAGCGTCAAGAAGAGGATAGTTGTGGCAATGAGTGGAGGGGTGGATTCCTCGGTCGCGGCGGCCATGCTGGCGACGGAGGGACACGAGGTCATCGGGATCACCATCAAGACGTATGCGTACGAGGATGTGGGTGGCAACAACGGGAACGAGAGCAGCTGTTGCTCATTGGATGGCATCAACGACGCTCGCGCGGTTGCCGCACAGTTCGGCTTCCCTCACTACGTGCTTGACTTCAGTGAACAGTTCGCCGATGCGGTGATCGAGGACTTTGTCGCGGAGTATATGCGTGGTCGAACCCCCAATCCTTGCGTCATCTGCAACAGGAAGATCAAGTGGGAAGAGCTCATCCGGAAGGCGGACGCCCTGGGAGCAGACTACGTTGCCACCGGTCACTATGCGGGCCTCCGGAGGATTCCCGAGACCGGACGGTATGTGGTCTCCCGGGGACGGGACAGCGGTAAGGATCAATCGTATGCCCTCTGGGCGTTGACTCAGGAGTCTCTTGCGCGTACCCTCTTTCCACTGGGGGCGTATACGAAACCGGAGGTCCGCGCGCTTGGCACAAGGCTGGGCCTGGCCGTTGCAGGAAAAGGGGAGAGCTTTGAAATTTGCTTCATCCCTGACAACAACTATGAGCGATTTCTTAAGGAGCGCATTCCCGGCCTGGAACAGAAGGTGGCCGGCGGAGAAATCATCCGCGATGGCCGGGTCGTGGGACAGCATCGCGGATTTCCCTTCTACACAATAGGGCAGCGCCGGGGTATCGGCGTAGCCGTGGGAGAGCCGATCTACGTGACCGGGATCGACCCCGGGAACAACCGGGTCGAAATCGGAAATGAAAAGACCCTCTATCGCTCAGGGTTGATCGCCCGCGACCTGAATATGATGAAGTATGAACGTTGTCCGTCCGGGCTACGTGTGAACGTCCGCATTCGCTACAAGGACGAAGGAGGGGTGGGGTCCGCAGAACAGTTGCCCGAAGGCAAGCTGCGAGTGGTTTTTGACGAGCCCCGGCGCGCCATCACACCCGGACAGTCTGCTGTCCTCTACGAGGGTGATGACCTGGTGGGCGGGGGAGTGATTGACGAGGTCCTGCCGTAGGAGGGTGATCCCCGGCTATTTCTTCCGGCCCAATGCCAGCAGAATCCCGTGCAAGAGCGCCTCAGGCCGGGGAGGGCACCCCGGAATATAGACGTCTACCGGCACCACCGTATCGACTCCCCCGCACGAAGCATAACTCTTCCCAAAGATCCCTCCACTAATCGCGCAGGCACCCACAGCGACTACAAGCCTGGGCTCGGGCGTGGCATCATAGGTTTGTTTCAGCGCAATCTCCATATTCCGCGTCACTGGACCCGTCACCAGCAACATGTCCGCATGGCGGGGCGAAGCGACGAAATGAATGCCGAATCGCTCAATGTCATAGATCGCATTGGTCAACGCGGTGATCTCGATCTCACATCCGTTGCACGAACCCGCATCGACCTCCCTGATCTGAAGTGACCGCCCGAACAATTCATGTATTCTGGACCTGAACTCGGCGCCGATATCTTCCAGTCCGCGTGCCGTCTCGCCGACTGTTTCCTGCGCCGTTATCCGGACGAACTGCATCTTGCCCGCCTCTTCCTTGTAGAGCGCTTCCACTGTGAGCGCATCCTTCTGCCCTGTGGCAAGTCGGTATTCCCGAGTGAGGCTGATCGCGTCCGGGCACGCATCCTCACATGCTCCGCAGAAAATGCAGGAGCCGTAGGAGAGCGAGAGGAGCTTCTGGCCCTCCTTGTCGTCCGCATCGCGAAGCGTGATGGCGCCGGTGGGGCAGGCGTCTGCGCATCGCCCGCACGCGGTGCACCGGGCAAAGTCGATGACGGGCTTTCCGCGGAATCCTGGTGGAGGGCCCGAGGACTCATCCGGGTAGGGCCTGGTCACTACCCCGGTGCGAATGGATTGTCGAAGGATCTTGAACATCTCGTCTTATCGGTCGTTGCCTGAATATGAAAGATTGAAACTTTTGTTGATGACGGGAAAGTCAGGTACGATGTTGTTCTGTACCGCGGCCGGCAGAGCCCTCCAGTTGTGAAAAGAAGGATCGGTGATCTTCCATCTGCTGATTGACCCCATATGGTCCGTTTTGATCCAGTGCACGATCTCTCCACGCCAGCCTTCAACGTAGCCGAGAGCATATCGCTGCGGCGGAATCTGATGAAGCTCGGCTGAAGCATATGGTTCTGCCTCGCGCTGCCGCACCAGTTGCTCAAGGATGCGAAAAGACTCTTCGACCTCGTGAACTCGAACGGTCAAACGCGCAAGCACATCTCCCTGAGTCTGACCCGCAACTGCGAATTTCAGATGAGAATAGGCGCAATGCGGATGGTCTCGTCGAAGGTCCCTGTCGATTCCCGACGCCCTCCCCGCGAGACCGATGATGCCAAGGCGAAAGGCCTCTTTCTGGCTCAGACGTCCGGTCGTTTCAAGGCGATCGAGCACCGAGGAACTCGATTGGACCAGCTTGATGAGTTGCCGGAATTCTTCATGGACCTTGACCGTGGTGTCCCGGAAAGCCTGCCGTTTGTGAAGCGTTTCCTCAATTTCCCGTCGGACTCCTCCAAGGGCAGCTATTCCACGCAGGAGACGGCTTCCGCTGAGGATTTCGTTCAAATGCAGCATGTCCTCCTTCAACCGGAATGCAGTGGCAGCCCCTGCCGAAAAACCCACATCCAGCAACAGAGCCCCGGTGTCACCGATATGGTTGTACAGCCGTTCCAATTCGAGCAGCATGGTCCTGATGACGATGGCTCGCGGGGGCGGCGTGATCCCGGCAAGCCGCTCAACTGCATGACAATAGGCCAGCGCATGGCCGAATGACGTGTCTCCTGAGATGCGCTCGGCAAGAGGAACGCATCTGGCGACCCTGGCTCCCTCGGCGATCTTCTCAGTTCCCTTGTGTGTATAATAGAGCTGGAGATCGAGGTTGACGATCGGCTCGCCCGCCACGCTGAAGCGAAAATGCCCCGGCTCGATGATGCCGGCGTGCACCGGCCCGACCGGAATCTCGAAAATGCCCTCTCCTTCAACGTGGGAGAAATCGGCCCGCCGTGCGATGCGCGGAACCTGGCTTCGACCGTCGAATTCTTTCAACATCGGGAGGACATCCTCAGGCCAGTCGGGATGTGATGCGAGAGGATGAATATTGGGGAACGGGATGATCCCATACCAATCCTTCACCTCGCGCTCGAACCAGTTTGCGGCTTCCACGGTGCCGCTGATCGAGGGGACCTCCATATGGCGCGGGTCGACAGGAACCCGGATCACGAGAAAGAGATCATCCGATGGAATGGAAAAGACATAATAGAGGAAAAGAAACCCTGTCTCCCGCCGCTCATCGCTTGCCACCAGTGTGGCGAAACGGGCTTTGAAGGATTTCTGAATCCCCCCGCACATTTCCTCCAGATCCCCCAGGGCACCGGGCGCGAGGGTGATATACAGCTCATTGGACGCGAAAGCAGGGTGGACACGAATGCGATCGCCCCAGGTCAATTGCATCTGGTCTCTGTATTTTTGTGCTGCATCCATGCTTGTGTTTTTCTTTCTCTGCCAGTCTGCTATTGCTGGAAAACCAGGACGGCCCTGTGAAGCAAGAGGCGGAGCGGTTCCGGAATCCAGATACCCATCACCAGCAGGGACACTGCCAGGACGGTGAGCAGGATGATCGTTGTGATGTCGGCCTCGCCGGTGCTCTGCATGGCTGTCACCGGCCCCAGGACCATCCGCCCCGCATAGTAGATGAACCCGCCGAACAATGCGGTGACGAAAAAGATGAATGCCGAGCTTTCCCAGATCGCGCCGGAAGCGAACCCCGCGCTGACAATGGTGAATTCACTGATGAAAAGGCCGAAGGGAGGCCATCCTGTGACGGCGAACATGCCCACCAGGAAGAGGGTCGCGCTGAAGGGGACCAGGGTCGCTGCTCCGGAGACCCGGTGAATAATCTTTGACCGGTAGGCCAGCCGGATATTCCCTGCCGACAGGAATACCAGGAGCTTTGCAATGGCATTGTTGACGAGGTGGAGAAGGGCTCCGAAGTAAGCCAGCGGGGTGGCAATGCCCAGGGCAAAGACGATAATCCCCACATGCTCGATGCTGGAATAGGCGAGCAGGCGCTTGTAATCCCGTTGCATAAGGACGAACGGGATGACGATCCCCATCGAGAGCAACCCGAAAATGATGAACAGTGTCGAGACAAAGCTTCCGCCGACCGCGCGGTGCACCAGGATATGGAACCGCATCAGAGCGTAGAGGGCGATGTTCACAAGCCCTGCTGCCATCAGAGCACTGACCGGCGTCGGCGCTTCGGCATAAGCGTCCGGTTTCCATGTATGCATGGGTGCCAGTCCTGCTTTGGTGCCAAACCCGACGAGGATAAAGACGAAGGCGAGCTTGAGAATGGCAGGGTCGAGTTGACCGGCGACCGATACGAGCGTGGACCAGTTCAGCGCATTGGCTGAGGATGGGACGACATGAAGAGCCGAGAAGTAGGTGAGCATGATACCGAACAGGGCGAGCGCGATACCCACCGAACAGATGATCACATATTTCCACGCGGCTTCGAGAGACCGTTCCCGGTCGTACAGGGCCACAAGGAAAGTCGTCCCCAGCGTTGTCGCTTCCGTGCCGATCCAGAGGAACCCCAGGTTGTTGGCCAGCAGGACGAACATCATGGTGAACACGAACACGTTGAAGAGAGCGTAGAATAGGCGTGTTTCCCGGCTGCTGACGCGCTCTTCACGCGCCAGCCGCCGGAAATATCCCACTGAGTACAGTGCAGTCACCAGGGAGCTCCCCGAAACGACGAGTGCGAGCAGTCCCGAAAGTGCGTCGGCATAGAACCAGCCCTGCGGTGAGCTGAGCGTGGTGTGTTCCAGAACGGCCGCGGCGAGCCAGATGGACGAGCCGAATGTGATGGCACTCGCGATCCAGGTGGCCGTTTCGAGTCTCTTCCGCCGCGTCTCCAGACCGCAATACACGGACGCGGCCAGGGGAACACAGAGGAGTATGGAGAACAGGACGATGCTCAATGCCGCAGACTCCTGAGTGTGTCCATGCTGATGCTCTCAAATGTCCTGTTGATGCGAAACATGAAAACCCCCAGGATAAGCGTAGCCATCAGGATGTCGAAGAAGATGCCTACTTCGACGATCATGGGCATCCCGTACGTGATTGCAAGGCCCGAAAGGAAGAGCCCGTTTTCCATGGTCATCAAACCGATCAGCTGTGTCACCGCCTTCTTTCGTGCGACCATGATGAACAATCCGATCATGATCATGGCTATCGACGCGGGGAGTACCCGGGAAACGCCCAGTGTGTCGCCGGTTTGCGCGCTGAGAATCGGCTGGGCCACGGAATCGGCGACGATCACCAGTCCGCCGCAAATGAGCAGTGACACCGTGACGTTGATGGTGAAGTCGATTTCTTTTCTGACCTTGATGGCGTCGGTGATCTTGTTCAGCACGATCGGGATGGCCACGACCTTCACGACGATCGTGAGGATGGCCGCGGTGAGAATGTGCATTTCGCCGTAGCCGATGGCGACGAGCAGCGCGACCGCGGCAAGGAAAAATGACTGGAGCGAAAAGAGCCGGACGTAGAAGGTCAGGCTCCTGCTCGACACGATCAGGAAGGCCGTCACCAGAATCATGGCGGCGAGGATGTCGATGTACTGGCTGATCGTTTGTGCGCCCGGGCCCATAGGGCTTCACACCCCCACAATAAAATAGAGGATCAACGCCAGCAGCGAAAGAATGAAGGCGACCATCAGGAACTCCGGGACGCGGAAGAGGCGGAGTTTGGCGTTCGTGGATTCGATTACCGCCACTACGATGGCGAGCACGATGGTCTTGCCGGCGATCGCGATGAGGGCCACCAGGAGCGCTGCCGGGGAGAGTGTCGTGGCCATCCCGAGAGGGAAGAACATATTCGAGAGCAAGGCGAGGAAGATGAGCAGTTTCATCTGCGAAGCCCATTCAATCAACGCCAGATAGCGGCCTGAATACTCCAGGACCATCGCCTCGTGGATCATGGTCAGTTCCAGGTGTGTTGCCGGATTATCCACGGGAATGCGGCCGGTTTCGGCCAGGGTGACGATAAACAGTCCGGCAAACGCAAGAATGTGGGAAGGGTTCACCGCCGAAGCGGGTGTGGTAGAAAGGGATGCCACAATGGTGCTGAGATTGGTGGAGCCTGCCGTGACCGAAACGGTGAAGATGGCAAGCATCATTGCCGGCTCAATGATGGCCGCGATGGACATTTCCCGGCTGGAACCGAGTCCACCGAAAGATGTCCCGGTGTCCAGTCCGGCCAGTGCCAGGAAAAACCGCCCGAGCGCGAAGAGGTACACCACCGTGATAATATCCCCGGCCCAATGCAGGGGCACGGGGGTGAAGAGGGTAGGGACGAGCAGTACGATCACCAGGGTACTCGCAAAGAGGATATAGGGTGTCGCACGAAAGATCCATGAGGCAGTCGACGGGATGATGACCCCCTTGCGGAAGAGCTTCTGCAGGTCCAGGTAAGGTTGGAGGATCGGCGGCCCCTGCCGGTTCTGCAGCCTTGCCTTGGTCTTCCTGATGATCCCGGTGACAAGGGGGGCAAAACCGAGGGCCAGAACGGCCTGCACAAGAACGCCGGCGATGTCCGCTGCAATGTCAATCATGAAAACCTTCTTGGTGCGATTGTTTCATCGGGCAAACATCAGCAGGAGGATGAGCGTGACAAATATGTACGCCAGGTAGCTCTGAATGTTTCCGGCTTGTATCCGGCGCAAGCGGAACGAGGAGCGCATGATGCCCTGATTGAGCGGTTTGTACAGGTATCGCTCGAACAACGATTCCGTTTTCAACTCATAACGGATCTGCGACCGGAAATAGGGAGAGGAGTCGTCGGAGACTTCGATTTCGTGACGGGCACGGAAGACATTAGCGAAGATAAGCCGCAATGGCTTCGAGAAACCTGTGGCCGTGTACTGCATTCGGGGAGTGACAGTCTCCATCCCACAGGCCCAGACGGACGACGTGCGGGTGCGGAGCCGTTTTCCCAGCAGTACTCCAAAACCGACGGGCAGCAATATGGTGAGGACTCCCAGGACGGCCAGTGCGGGCGGGGAGATGCTTGCCGTGGGACTTTTGAAAATCGTCAGGGTGGCTCCCGCTGCTGCTGCGAGAGCAGTCGCGGGTGCCCCTGCCAGGAGTGTGACCGTCGGGTCGAGCAGGTTCATCACGAGGCTCGGGGCAATGCCGAGCAGAAGGCAGAGGATGGCAAGCCCCGCCATCGCTCCGAGCATCATCCAGTGCGACTCGCGGGCGGTGCCGGCCGCATCGGAGCGAGGGAGCCCAAGGAAGGTAATCCCGAAAGCCTTCACGAAGCAGGCGGCAGCCAGGGCCCCCGTCAACGCGAGAAGCGCCACCGTGAGCGGTATGGCGATCTTGACCGGCAGGCTCGCGATGGAGAAGCCCTGCAGCAAGGCCTGGAAGGTCAGCCATTCGCTGACGAATCCATTCAACGGCGGAAGGGCAGAAATCGCGACAGACCCGACAAGGAACAAGGCTGCAGTCACGGGGAGCCGCCGAACCAGCCCACCCAGTTTTTCCATATTCCTGGTTCCGGTCGCGTTGACTACCGAGCCGGCGCCCAGGAACAAAAGGCCTTTGAATACCGCATGGTTCAAAACGTGGTACAATCCCGCGAGAAGAGCCAGAGCGGCAAGCACTTTGTCCCCTGACGCGGAGAAGAGCATTGCCGCACCGATACCCATGAGGATGATGCCGATGTTCTCAATGCTGTGAAACGCAAGCAGTCGCTTGAGGTCGTGCTCCATGAGTGCATACAATACCCCGAGGACCGACGAGGTGACGGCCAACGCCAGCACAAGGATCCCCCACCACTCCGCTCCCGGCCCCAGGAATCCAAAGAACACCCGCACCATTCCGTAGATGCCGGTCTTGATCATCACCCCGGACATGAGCGCCGAAACGTTGGTTGGTGCGGCAGGATGCGCTTCGGGAAGCCAGATATGAAGGGGGATGAGCCCTGCTTTCGTGCCGAACCCTATCAGTGCGCAAAGGAAGATGATCGATCTCGCCGGATCGGGAATTCCGGCCCCTGCTCCATGGAGAGCGCTGAAACTGAAAGATCCCGCGGAGACGAACAGGAGCAGGAACATGACCACAAGAAACGCAGTTCCTGCATGTGTCATGATAACATACAGAAAGCCCGCCCGCCTGGACGCCGGACTTTCCTTCTCGAACACGATCAGGAAAAAGGTGGTCAAGGACATCATTTCCCAGAGGATCAGGAAGAGGACCGCATCGCCGGCGATGACGACGCCGGCCATCGAGAGCAGAAACAGGTTGTACAGGAATGCAAGCAGACCGGCCCTTTCGGGGCCAACCGAGCGGGATGCGTACCCGGGAGAGTAGAGGGATACAAATGTTCCGACGACCGAGATGACGAGAAGGAAGAATGCCGAGAGAGAATCCAGGTGGAGTGACAAATCGCCGATCGGAAGGACGCGTGGCAGGTCGACATCCAGTGTCGTACCGGAGAGCATGACCGCCACGGACAGGGCGCATCCAAGCAGGGAGGAGAGAGCCGCAACGCCGAATCCGATCGCGCCGCCAATTTTCCCCCATCGGGCCCGACCTACGCCGAGCAAGCCTGCAAGGGCCCCTCCTCCGTAACCGCCGATAACGAGGAACAGTAGGATCTGAAGAGTCTCACCGTCCATCATATCATACAATACTCAATATCTCGAACACTTTCAATCGCATTTGACGTTCGAAATGTACTTTCCTATATTTACTTTCACGCAACGTTTGTATCACAAACTCCTTCGGCTATGCTCAACCCGCGCTGGTTCAACATATATGGGTACGTGTTTCTCGTAGTTGTGGTGGTGATGCTCGCTCTCGTCTGGTTCCAGCTTGTGCCCCAGACAATGTATGTGCCGCTTTTTCTTGTTGCACTGTTCCTGTATCTTGTCCGGATCACGCTCCGGCTGTTGCTGGAAAGACAGCGGAGGCTTCAGGAACGTGAAAGCAAACAGGGTGTGGACGTGACGGGAGAGAAGAAGCTGTAGCATATGCCCGGCCTGCCCCGGTGTCGTCCGTGGTGCGACGACGGCAGGGCAGGCTGGAAGCGGGTCTGACAGGGGCGAGGTCCGCGGTCAGGCTTGCTGCTTTTTCGAGGCGACGAAGTAGAAGAGAACCAGGCCCGCGCCTCCCAGGACGGCCATGAGACCAGGGATGATACCGTCGTTGAAGAAGAACTGGTCCCGGAGCCAAACCCCGATGATGAGAGCAAGGCCAACACAGAAGAACAGTATTCCCCACTTCAGGGATGAGAGTGGACTGCTGGCTTTCCAGTGGCGCTCGTACAGGGCTTTGAGTTCAGCTGGATTCATTCCCTTGTCAATGATCGTCATGCGCTCCTTGTGACGGGTCAAGATGAGGGCGCCAAGGATGGCCGCAATGCTGAGAAAGAAAATGATCGGGATGAGAATTTCTGGTCCTTGCATGGGATCCTCCGTTTCGATACAGGATTGTGTGAGATGTTCCTTCTGTCAGCTTAGACTACTGTAACCCGGAAAATGTTTCACACGCGGCTACAGTGAAACAATGTGGTGACGGATGTTGTCTAAGAACAGGAGAAGCCATCACCGGTGAATGCAGTGCCCAAGACCGACGCAGAGATCATAGACGAGGTGCGTGCGGGCAATACCCGCTCGTATGCCCACCTTGTTGACCGGCACAAGGACCGTGCGTTGACCCTTGCTCTCAGGCTCGTGGGAGCCCGCCAGGAAGCCGAGGAGCTTGTCCAGGACGCATTCCTCAAGGCGTTCCGGAATCTTGGCCGCTTCCGGGGAGAAGCGAGGTTCGGAACGTGGTTTTACAGAATCCTCTACAACCTGTGTATGACCCGGCTCAGGAGGAGAACGACCGCGCCGCAGATGCTCGAAATCAGTGACGAAACGCTGCTGGATGGGCTTCCGGGCGAAGACGACAGCATCCCGATCGAGGAGGCGTTCGAGAGGAGTGATCTCTTGGGGTTTTTGTCAGTGGAAATGAATTCGCTTCCCCCGCAATACAAGAGCGCGGTGACACTCTATTATGTTCAAGAGTTGTCCTATGAGGAAATGGCCGAAGTGATGGATGTTCCTCTTGGCACGGTGAAGACCAGTCTTTTTCGGGGTCGTATGCTGCTCAGAAAACGGATTTCCACGCGGTTGAAGAAGGAGGTGAAAGTGGCATGACAGAGGGCCCGGTGCATTGCACGAACGAACAGCTTCAAACGCTGTTGGATGGCCGCCTGGCTGCCGGAGAGAAGGAGAGAGTTCAGAGCCACCTCAGGCAATGTGCTCCATGCGCGGCAGGTTACACACGGCTTGAACGGCTCGATGCTGGTTTGCGCCGACTTCCGCTTGCCGAGGCGGGTGCGGAGCTCACCGGCCGGGTGATGCAGGGTGTCATGCCGCCCGGCCACCTTTCGCTGGCATTCCGGATCGTGGAGAACCTGGCCTACCTGTTCGCGGCCCTCATCGTTACCGGCATCATGGCGGTGGTCTTCGTTGTGACCGGCGTGATCGACAGCGGCCAGGTTACCGAAGGCCAAGGCCTTGTCAGCACCTACGCGGGCGCGGTGAGCGACTGGCTGGTGCAGGCGATGCATGGCGGCACGGTGTGGCTGGAACGGTATCTTCCGTCCACAGCGGGGAAGAATACCCTGGTCTTCGGCATCGCGGTGCTCGTGGGACTGGGTCTGCTGGACCGGCTGCTGCACCGCCGTTTTGTGCACCGGGCACGTTAAGGGCTACTTTGCGGCGGAGAGATACCGAACTTCTTCTTTTCCGATCACTTCAGCCCAGTGCAGGGTGAAAGCCGGGATGTTGAGACGGTCTCCTGGCTTCATGACCCACGCCTGCCTCTCCGTGCTGACCTTCATGCTTCCCGAGACAATCACAACAACGTCGTCAAAGTTGTGTTTATGCCGCCCGTAGCGAGTACCAGGCGGGTCCACGCACAATTCGCTCTCGATCCCTTCCCGTCTGAGAATCTCGCCGAGGTTCTGTGCGGTAGCTTTCCCCGGCTCCATGAGCCGGAGTATATCCATTTCTAGGAGGCGGCTTCCAGGCATTGAACGTAGTATGCTTCGTATTGGTTGACGATGCGTTGCTCATCGAAATTGTCGACCGCGCGTTTGCGGCAGGCTTTCCGGAACAACGCATGCTTGACGTCGTTCGTCAGCAACTCGATCGCATAGCGGGCCATCCGATCAATATCCCCGATTTCGGCAATATACCCGGTCTCTCCGTGTACCTGCAGTTCGGGCAACCCACCGACGCTGGAAGAGATCACGGGTACCTCGCAGGCCATTGCTTCGAGAGCGGAGAGCCCGAAGCTCTCCGACTGACTGGGCATCAGCATGAGATCCGATGCCGAAAGGAGAGGCACAAGTTCTATCTGTTTTCCCAGGAACCGGACATGGTCCTGCAGCCCCAGTTCCCGAGCCAGGATCTCGCAGTTGGAGCGATCCGGGCCGTCCCCCACAAGCAAGAGCCTTGACGGTATCCGCTTCTGCACTTCATGAAAGATACGGATCACGTCAGGAACGCGTTTGACGATGCGGAAATTCGAAACATGGATCAGGATCTTTTCCTGCTTTGGCGCAAATCGTTCACGCACCTCGTCACAAGGGATTCTTCGGTACTTTCCGGTTTCGACGAAATTCGGGATCACCATGATCTCCTTGTCGATGCCGTAGTTCGTCGTGGTCTTCTCCCGCAGGAAACGGGAGACCGCCGTCACGCCATCGCTCTGTTCAATGCTGAATTTCATCGCCGGGAGAAAGCTCGGTTCCAGCCCCACAAGCGTGATGTCGGTGCCATGAAGCGTGGTGATGATCTTCAGTTCTTTCTTCAGTATTTCCCGTGCGAGATACGCGCTGATCGCATGCGGGATAGCATAATGTGCGTGGACAAGATCCAATTTCTCGAAGCGTGCGACCTCGACGATCTTGCTCGCCAGAGCGGGAGTATACAACGGAAACTCGAACAGGGGATAGCTGGTCATTTCCACTTCGTGGAAAAAAACGTTTCCCTGGAATCCATCCAGCCGCATCGGAAGCGCATAGCTGATGAAGTGGATCTGATGCCCCTTCGCAGCAAGCGATTTGCCAAGTTCGGTGGCGACCACGCCGCTCCCGCCGTAGGTAGGATAACAGACTATACCGATTCTCATGTGGACATTTCTCCGGTTCGGCGCAAGATAAGCAAGCAGCATCAAAGCTGCAAGGCGGATTGCATGATGCCCGAAAATGATTTATGTTGCTGATGGAAGACCGTTTACAGGGTAGAGCAATGGGACATCCCGATGTGGCGCCAGATCACTATCGCACGATACGCGCCGCAGCACGATTGGAAACAAAAGTCCAGGGCTCCAGGTTCATAGGCATCGCCGTCCCCGTCCGTACCAGGGAGGATGCCATGGTAGCGCTGAAAGCCATCAAACGAGAGTACTTCGACGCCACCCATCATTGCTATGCCTATCGCGTGGGTTCCGGACGCGGGCAATTCCGGTCCAGCGATGACGGGGAACCGGGAGGGACGGGTGGGCGTCCCATTCTTGCTGCAATCAACCGGAAGGGATGGAGCGACGTGATGGTGGTGGTGGTGCGCTACTTTGGGGGGACCAAACTAGGCATCCCGGGGCTCGGGCGGGCGTACGGCCAGGCTGCCGAGGCGGCGCTGGAAGCCGCCGAACCGGTCGAACGCTACACGACCGACCGGATTGTTGCCACGTTCCCTCATGAACAGACCCACCCAGTGATGCACCTGGTAACGGAGCTGGGAGCGGCGATCATCGATACATCATACGACGAGGAAGTGCATCTCACCATCGAGATCCGCACATCGCGTGCCGGGGAGATGCGGCGGTTACTGGTCGAACGCACCGCCGGGAACCTCCGGCTGCGATAGGATGAGCAATGGTGCGGCACCCGGGTGGTCCCGCACCGCACCGCCAGGTCGTCGCTCGCCGGCTGCAACTCAGGCCGGCTGGGCCTTCAGCTCTTTTACGATCTGCTTCGTGTCGAGCGCAATCACCAACTCCTCGTTGGTGGGAATCACGATGACCTTCGTCGTGGAGCCGTCCGTGGTGATCACTTTCTCCTTCGCGTTCGACTCGTTTCTCTCCCGGTCAAGGATGATTCCGAAAAACTCCATGTTCTCACAGCACGCTTTCCGGATCAGCGTACTGTTTTCTCCGATTCCGCCGGTGAACACCACGGCATCGAGTCCGCCCATGGCGGCGGCGTACGCGCCGATGTACTTTTTCACCCTGTAGGCGAACACATCGAAGGCATACGTCGCCTTCTTGTCCCCATTCTGCATCTCAGTCTCGATCTCACGCATATCGCTGCTTATGCCGGAGATGCCCTGCAACCCGCTGTGCTTGTTCAGCAATGTTCCTGCTTCGCCAAGAGAGATTCCCTCTTTTCCCATGATGAAGAGGATCACCGACGGGTCGAGGTCGCCGGACCGGGTGCCCATCAGGAGTCCCTCGAGCGGCGTAAATCCCATGGTTGTGTCGATGGAG
>Ga0316601_100000259_pt1 | contig 21476 bp, 17 predicted proteins | sample OWC_soil_day5_no_FD_207663 | JGI IMG/M metagenome (GOLD analysis project Ga0316601, IMG submission 207663) | Wetland soil microbial communities from Old Woman Creek delta, Ohio, United States - OWC_soil_day5_noCT | ecosystem: Environmental > Terrestrial > Soil > Wetlands | place: USA: Ohio... | reverse complement strand
CGATCCTAGAAAATATCTCGGAGAAGGCAGAAAAAGGATCCAGGCTCTTGTCGAAAGAAAGATCGACGAAGTCCTCGGTTCAGCCAACAAGCTTTAAAGCAAAAATAATGAGTGCCAGGCAATTCGGATATCCGATTGCCTGGCACTTTCTTATTCCGTTCTATTTCACGACTATGTTTACTAGTCTTCCTTTTATTACGATCACCTTAACCACAGTTTTGCCTTCAAGGAAAGCGGCTGTCTCCTGATCCTCAAGCGCCACTGTCTCGATCTCCTTCTCGGTCATGGAGCTCGACACATTGACCTTTGAACGGATCTTTCCGTTTACCTGGATAGCGATTTCAACCTCGTCCTTGACGAGAGCTTTAGGATCGTACGACGGCCATGTTTCGTTGAATACGGAGTATCCGTTGCCGCACAGCTCCCACTGCTCCTCTGCGAAATGAGGCGCGAACGGCGCAAGCAGCCTTACATAATCGTCTATTACTTCCTTTAGGAATTCGGCGTTCTTGTTTTCCACATTCATGTACTTCATGAGAGCGTTGGTGAACTCCATCATTCTCGCTATCGATGTGTTGAACTGGAACCTGTCGGCATCCTCTGATATTGATTTTATTGAATGGTTGCGCACGAAGTTCAATTCCTTCTCGTCCGCTCCCAGGTCTTTCCTGCCGCTCTTTGGATCGGCTATGGCTTCCCTTGACATATCCAGGACCCTCTCGACCCTGTCGACGAATCTTCCTACGGATTTTATTCCGTCATCGCTCCACGCTCCGCCGCTCGCATAGTCAAAGCCGAACATCAGGTACATCCTGAATACGTCCGCACCGAACTCTTCGATATATTCATCCGGCGATATGGTGTTTCCCTTTGATTTGCTCATCTTTGTTCCGTCAGGCCCGAGTATTGTCCCCTGATGCCTCAGCGCCGTGAAAGGCTCGTCGAAGTTCAGGTATCCCATGTCCCTCAAAGCTTTTACAAAGAATCTTGCATAGAGAAGGTGCATTACAGCATGCTCTGCTCCCCCAACGTACATGTCGACAGGCAGAAGTTTGTTGATCTTTTCAGGATCCCATGCCTGCTTGTCGTTCAGGTTGTCTGCGTATCTGAGGAAGTACCAGGATGAGCATATGAACGTATCCAGGGTGTCCGCCTCTCTCTTTGCAGGTCCGCCGCACACAGGGCAGGTTGTGTTCATGAATTCCTCTGATTTAAGCAGAGGCGATGTTCCGTCCGGTGAGAATTCAACGTCATGCGGAAGCAGAACCGGCAGATCGCTCTCTGGAACCGGAACCGCTCCGCAGCAGTCGCAGTACACCATCGGGATAGGGGTTCCCCAGTATCTCTGTCTTGATACAAGCCAGTCCCTGAGCCTGTAGTTGATTTTTGCGTTTCCTTTACCCTGGCTTTCGAGTTTTGCTGTGATTGCTTCGATAGCCTCCTCGGATGTCAAACCTGTGAATTCTCCGCTGTTTACAAGCTTGCCGTATTCATGTGAAGGAAGATCTCCCCCTGTTATTACCCTCTCGATTGGAAGGCTGTATTTTGTAGCGAACTCGAAGTCCCTTTCATCATGAGAAGGAACGCCCATTACGCAGCCTGTACCGTAGGTATTCAGAACATAGTCCGCGATCAGTATTGGCACCCTTCTTCCGTTAATAGGATTTATGGCATAAGCGCCTGTGAACACGCCTGTCTTTTCCCTTGCAAGGGACTGCCTCTCTATGTCGCTCTGTTTCTTTGTTTCTTCCTTGTAGTTTTCAACCGTTTCCCTGTTCTCTTCTGTTGTGATCTTGTCGACAAGGTCGTTCTCAGGAGCTATAACGCAGTAGCTGCAGCCGAACAGTGTATCTATCCTCGTTGTGAACACGGTGAAGTTCAGGTCTGAATTATCCACTTCAAACACGACTTCAGCTCCGATGGACTTTCCTATCCAGTTCCTCTGCATTGCCTTTGTCTTTTCGGGCCAGTCTATCTTGTCAAGATCCTGAAGCAGCTCTTCCGCATAGTCTGTTATCTTGAAGAACCACTGGGACAGATCCTTCTTTGTGACAAGAGCGTGGCATCTTTCGCATTCGCCGTCAACAACCTGCTCGTTTGCAAGAACGGTGTTGCAGCTTGGACACCAGTTTACAGGAGCCTTTTTCTTGTATGCCAGTCCTTTTTCATAGAGTTTAAGGAATATCCACTGTGACCATCTGTAGTATTCAGGCTGGCAGGTTATTACCTCGTTCTCCCAGCTGAACATTGCGCCCATGGCTTTCAGCTGTATTTCCATGGTCTCGATATTTTTAAGAGTGGACTCCCAAGGATGGATACCGGTCTTTATTGCGTAGTTCTCCGCAGGCAGACCGAAGGCATCGAAGCCCATCGGCTGGAACACGTTGTAGCCCTGCATCCTCTTCATTCTTGCCCATGAATCGGTAGGTCCGTAGTTGAACCAGTGTCCTGCATGAAGCTTGCTTCCTGAAGGGTATGAAAACATCTCGAGAACATACAATTTCTTTTCAAGGTTGCTGTCGTCGAATTTGTTGAGTTTTGTCTCTTCCCATTTGTGCTGCCATTTTTTATCGATTTTTGTACTATAGAAACCCATATCCATTTCTCCTTTACACAAAAAGTATTTAATATATAAAATGCCTCTCATCTCTTTAAGAGACGAAAGGCTAAGTTCCGCGGTACCACTCTAATTAAACCATCGCTGGTTTCACTCAAAAATATAACGGTTATCCCGTGCCTGTTTTGGCAGGCATACTCAGCGGCGAGTTCGTCTCTTCATCAACACTGTTTCCCAGCATACAACAGCTCTCTTAGAGGATAAAAAAACTAATATTCCGCATCAAAGTTCAATATTTAACTACCCTAAATTCTATTATAATTGAATATTCTTGTCAATACTTTACCCGAAATAAAAAACCCCTGGATATATATCCAGGGGTTCAATGGCTGCCCATGCTGGACTCGAACCAACACAGTGCCTGCTCCAGAGGCAGGTGCCTTACCATTTGGCTAATGGGCATCAACAAAAACTATTATACCAGATACAGATTCAATGTCAACAGTTTTTTCGCCGATACTCACAAATTTTCAATCATCGTATGTTTAATTTGCCGTACCTCTTCCTGAAATATGTAGCGAAAGCCGACAGCGCGTAGTCGTATATGAGGAAAACGAACTGCGCGGCAATGACGATTATGTAGACAGCCGCCTTGATGTCAAACAGGTTTGGCAGAAACAGCTTGTAGATAAGGAACAGGACCGCCAGGCATACGTTGCAGTATATCAGCTTAAGCGCATATTCCAGTACGATATTGTTCAAGCCTTCTATGTAATATTTCACGAATCCGTACAGGCCGAAAACCAGCACATATGCTATGGTCGTAAGCCTTAATCCGCAGACAAGAAATGAAAGCACTGCGGTTGCTGCATAAACGGCTATGCTGTTTTTGGCGCCCATAAGGATGATGCTTGCAAGTATGAGACAGCTGGTCAGCCCCTCAAGGAACATCCTGCTCGTAGGCAGGACGGAGCTCAGGTAGACGAAAAGCACCCCAAGTGCCGTCAGCATGCCTCCCCTCGCTATGACCGATGCTTTGCTGTTATTGGAATTCATAGGTACCCTCCCGTCTCTTATAGGCAGTCGATCATATCTCCGCCGCCGCACTCGCAGCAGGTATCCATACACCATATGGTAGTGCACATGTTGCAGAAGTCAGGGTCGTTCCTGGTATTCCTGTAGTTGCCCCTGTAGGCGGAATTGCCGAAGTTCATATTGTTCAAAGCCTGCCTGTACTCCATGTTCATTGGATCGAGCCTGCAGGCCATGCTCAGGCTGTTGTAGGCTGCGTCATGCCATCCTTTTCTGAGGAAAAGCAATCCGCTGAGGTAATTCCATTCAGCGTCCCTTACCTTGATTGTGCTGAGCTTGCTCTCAGCAGCTCCCAGATTTCCGCTCTGGATGTCCATCCTGATGGACTGGTATGCAGCTGAGTTCCCTGAACTGCCGTATGCGTTTCCGCTGCTGCCTGAACTTCCGCCGCCCTTGTATGCCGTACCGGCCGGATTCTTCATCAGGTAGTCATAGGCTTCGTTGATCTCCCTCATCTTCTCTTCGGCCAGGTCCTGGAGCGGGTTGGTTCCGTGCTGGTCAGGGTGGTATTTTTTAGCCTGTTCTCTATATGCCTTCTTTATCTCATCTTTAGTTGCATTTTCTTTTATGCCCAATACTTCATAGGGATTCCTCATTGTCGTAACAGCTCCTTTTAAATACTTTGTCTATCTTTTCCATTAAACCATACTGCAAAATATTATGCAATAATTCCTCATTTTTTTTGAGCGGAAGCATGCCTAGGCACTCCAGGCATTGGCGTGCGCAGGTTGTGAGAAGGAAATCGATCCTTGAGCCCACCTCATCATTGAACTCCTCATAAGAGAGTTCGTTTTTGTTAAGCACAGCTTCTATTGCATTGAATTTCTTTTCCTTCATGTCTTTTTGCAGGTCGTCGTAAGCATCGATAACGTATATCCATTTCCCGAGATTGTATCCGAGCCAGTACAGCTCTTCCCTGTTTTCCTGACTGTATTCCGAGAGGATATAGCCTGTGAGGTCGGCGAAGGGCTGGCAAATCTCGTCGATTGTTATTCCGGAAGGCGAAGCCTCCATCGCCGACAGTCCGTCGAGCTTTTTTTCAACTTCCCCTTTTTTCGCCAGTATCCAGGCAGGATAGTTTTTCATGTAAGGCTCAAGTACAGACTTAAGAAGCCAGCTCTTCATGCTGCTGTCGTCCGAATAGTTGTCCATCAGCTTGTAGTAGCTAAGGATGGTGTTGAAATAGGCGGCATATTTTATCGCCTCGTTGTCCACGATGACCACCTTCTTCTTGGAAGGGTGGGCCATGCATATCTGCCTGTCATATGATGTCCTGTCTCCGCTCAGCGAATCCAGCAGCACCGCCAGAAAGGTCATATCGTAATTGAGCGTGAACCTGGGCAGGTTCCCGATATTCTTTTTTATGGACTTGCACAGGCCGCAGTAATAGGACCTGAACTTTTCGTAATCCTTCATTTTCAACTCCATTTTGCATGGAGTTACATATCCGAACATGCTTTGCCCCCGCCCTCTGCCTTGAATTCCTCGAGGAGCTGGAATATGGTCTTTGACGTGGCGTCCTCCATCCCGTAGCCGAGGAGGCCGACTATCTCCTCAAGCTCACGCTCGCTCCCGGTTTCGATTTCGACATACGGTACCGGAAAGAAAGCCCTGTCGTTTATGTCTATTTCTATCAGGGAGCTCTTGAACCTGTAGCTTTCCCTGTACCTGGCTATGCTGCTGTACTGGACCAGCCCGAGTGCTCTGAATATGTTCTCCCCCTCTGCGCTGTCGCTGATCTCGATTTCGTTTTCCTCCATGACCTTGAACCTGTCCTGGCTTATGAGCTTCTTTGTTGTCATGTAGCAATGCTTCCTGTTTTTTAACAGGTCGTCGACTATCCTTATCCTTGCATAGCCTTTCTTGTCCAGCAGCCTTTTGTCCTCGAAATCGAATATCTTGTTCACCTGGTTCTCCTTCTTTACAAGCACCGCCCCTATCGCTTTCATCCTTGCCCTGATTTCTTCGGGATCTATGTTAACTATCTTTACTTCCAGTTCCTTCATGCTAAACACCCCTCATTTATGTATGTTGACCAACGTTTTATTGCATAGTCCGACAATAATATTATATAATAAATAATGTTGAATTTAGTTAATAGAATGTGAATAATGAGGTGGAATTATGGAAAATATTTATACTCAGGAAGTGGACGCAAGCAACATAGTGCGCTACAAATCAATGAAGTTTTTGGCAATCGGGAGCTTTGTTATTGCCGGATTATACCTCCTGATTGGTCAGTACACCGCAGGTTCAGTGATGGCGCTTTTCGGGTTTTTTGCCCTGTACGCCAGGAAATACTCCCTGATACGCTACGCCTACGGGATATCCGGGGATAAGATTTCTGTGGAGAGGATAGTCGCAGGCAAAGAAAGAAAAAAAATGTTCGATTTCAAAATCAGCGACATAATAATCATGGCTCCAGAAAGAAGCGAAAAGATAAAGGAATTGAAAATCAATCCAGACAAAACCATGGCTTTTCATATGAAGGGCCTTACTACCGGAGTCTATACCGTCCTGGCGAAGGCCGACGGCAAAGTCTACAAGCTCAAGCTGGCTCCGGACAAGAGGTTTATCGAATTATGCCAGAAGAAGAACAGGGAAAAGGTAATAAAGGAGTAGGAATTTGGAATACATCAAGGAAATCAGTATAAATGAAGCGGTCCTCCATATCCTGGACACCAATTCGGACGAGCCTATACTGAACGAATACAGGCTCGATTTGGATGAAGATGTATACAGGTTTCTGCTGCGCCACACTGAAAGGTGTCTCAGGGAAGAAGAGCTGAGGTATGCTCTTTTCAATGAGGAAAGGAATATTGTTAAGGAGATCTCCCAGGAATACCTGAGCGGCCAGGCGGACATTGTGACTGCATCCAAGGAGATAGCCCGGCAGATGTTCACGCTTATGAAGTCGAATTCTAACATCCCCTCCTGCGATCTCGCGGCAGTATCAATCTCGACCGAATACGGCCCGATGCTCGGCATATTCAAGATGGACTACATCAAGAATTTCACCCACAGCGTGGACTTCATAGACGAGAAGATAGGCATAAAGATACTGCCTGAATACTCGGGGCTGCCTTCCAGCTCCTCGAAGATCCAGAAATGCGCATTCATCAAGCCGGTGAGGGCTGGCCAGGAGTTCAACCTGATGGTCTTAGACAAGCAGAACAAGGACTCCAACTATTTCACCAACAAATATCTTGGCTGCAGGCTTATAGACAACGAGAGGGATAAGACGAAAAACCTTATCAAGGCAGTTGAAGACTGGACCAGGACGAACCTTGACGGCAAAGCTGACGAAGCCGAGATGGTTAGAAGCGCAGTGAAGCAAAAGGTTATATCGGAGGAAGCCATCAACATAGAAGAGCTGTCCGACAGCATTTTCGGCGAGAAGGTGCTGGAGAAGGAGAGCTTCAGCGAATTCATAAGCTCAAAGGGCGTCTCCGAGACAGTGGACATAGACCGCGAATGGGTGGACAAGAAGCTGAAAAGGGTCAGGCTGAAGATTGACGGAGATATCGACCTCTATCTGGCCAACGAGGTTTACAGCGACAGGAGCCGTTTTGAGATCCAGAGGGTCGGCGACGGCAGCATAAACATACTTATTAAGCATGTTACCAACTACATCGAGAAATAAGAAGCAAGGGAGGCTTTCCGATACATGTCGGCAGCCTCCCTTGCTTTATCTGTACATATCCAGGGTCTTCTCAGTCGCCCTCAGAAGATTATTCAGGTCGTAAACTTCGCCTTCCTGTATGAGCCTGCTGAGCTGGCTCTGGTACCTCATCGCTTCAGAGTTCTTGCCCAGCGATGAAAGCAGCAGTATGTTGTTCATTATGCTTGAAACCAGGTTCGATTTAACCTCGAACAGCTGCTGTGCATCCTTGATCTCATCCTTTATCGCCATCATCAGCTCATCCAGGTTGAATGCAGCGTCCGCAGCGGATTTCAGCTTATACTTGATGTCGTCCGGAATCGCGTGCTTGTACTTGTAATTCAAGGAATGTTCCACCGTGGCCCAGAAGTTCATGGAAAGGGTCCTGATCTGGAACTCCGCCAGGATGTCTATCTGTCCGTCCGCCATGTTGACAGGGTATTTCACGATGACATGGTAGCTTCTGTAGCCGCTCTTCTTTACGTTGGTTACGTAATCCTTTTCGTATATGATCTGCATGTCTTTCCTGTTCCGTATGAGCTCCACAACTTTTTCAACGTCGTCGACAAACTGGCACATTATTCTGATGCCGGCAATGTCCTCGATTTCATAGCCGACCCTGTCAAGAGGGATGTTGAATTTGTTTGCTTTTTCCAGTATGCTTGACAGCTCCTTGACCCTTCCGGTTACGAATTCGATCGGTGAATATTCATTCTTTGTCCTGTACTCTGTCCTGACGCTCCTGAATTTCACCTTCAGTTCCTCTACCGCCTGTTTATAAGGTATTAAAAATGTTTTCCATTCCCCTATAGCCATAATTTCACCCTCAACTGTAATTATTATTTCTACAATATCCTCACCGGATTAAAATTCAGGAAATCTGACGAAGTAAAGATGTATTTCACTCCGTTCCTGCAGCCCTCGAAGGCATTCATTACCGAAGGCCCGTGAAGATGACCGTAGATGACCATCTCCGCTCCCGCCTCATCAATTATCTCCGTGAATCCCGTTGTGCCCTCCTGCTCGCTTACAGGAGGATAATGAAGCATGATTATGTACTTGCTGTATCCCGCCTTCCTTGCCGAGTCGATTGACAGCCTCAGCCTCAGGAGCTCTCTCTCATATATCTTTTCATCCTTTGCAGTAAAGGCGTCCCCCCCGGGATAAGTCCACCCTCTTGTTCCGCAGATGGCATAATCCTCGTAGCTGAAATGATTGTTCTGTATAAAGTCCATCCCTTCGAACAGCTGATTGAGCTTGCTTATGCTCCCCCACCAGTAGTCGTGGTTTCCCTTGATAAATATCTTCCTTCCGGGCAGGTTGTGTATCCACTCCAGATCCCTGATCCCGTCTTCCATCTTCATTGACCAGGATATGTCTCCGGCTACAAGCACGGTGTCTTCAGCTTTGATCTTCCGCTCCCAGTTCTCTTTGATTTTTATGCTGTGCTCCGACCATTTTTCTCCGAATATATCCATGGGCTTGTCCCCGATGAAATCCAAATGAAGATCTGAAATTGCATATAAAGCCACAATATCACCATCCAATAATCTCACAATTTCTTATAGATACATTATACCTTAAAAATCGGAATTCTTTTATATTATTTTATTCAGAATACGGAAAAATCCGGCACCAGGCCGGATTTTTATCAGTTTTCCTTTACGGTTTTGCTGTCAAAGCTGTATTCGTCGTGGAGCATTGAGGACACCCTCTTGTAAACAGGCACGGTGATGAATGCTATGACTATCCCCTTAAGCAGGTTAAAAGGCACGATCGCCCAGACAATGAAGCTGTTCAGATCGGTGATGTTCGGATTCACCATGGTTCCCATACCAACCACTGCCGCTACAGGGAAGTTAAGCACCTTCTCGTACAGCGGAAGAAGCACGTAATAATTCAAAACCGCCGCAGTTAAAGTCATCATGACAGTTCCCATTATCATCCCAACAACAGCGTTCTTCTTGTTTTTGCCTCTTGAGTACCAGAACCCCGCTGTCGCAACGAATACGGATCCCACAAAGAAATTTGCAGCTTCCCCTATGAAAGCCGTGCCCCCGACGAAAATCCCGTGAAGCACGTTTTTCAGAAGCTCTATGCCTATCCCCGCTGCAGGTCCGAGCGCAAAGGCTCCGATCAGCGCCGGAAGATCGCTTGCGTCGATTTTCAGAAAAGGCGGGAATACAGGCATAGCAAGCTCAAAGAACATGAGCAGGAATGCGATTACGCCAAGCATTGAGACTTTGATCATTTTGTTTAGTTTTTGGTTTTTCATTTTTTCCTCCCCTAGAATCTCCAGCGGATATAAAAAGCCCCGGCAAAAGCCAGGGCGACATTATATACCGATATCTTCTACCATCCAGACTATACTGTCGGCTCCGGAATCTGACCGGATCAGCCAAATTTGGCTCGCGGGCTTTACCGCCGGTGGGGAATCACGCCCCGCCCTGAAGATCACTTTATTTATTTGTTTATATACATTATATACCAAGCCATGGCCGGCTGCAATTCTATTTTGAATCTTTCTGGCTTTTCATGGTAAGAGAAATCCTGTTTCTCTTTTCGTCCACCTCAAGAACAGTAACCTCCACTATGTCGTTCACCTTGACCACTTCCAGCGGGTGCTTAACGAATTTATCGCAGAGCTGGCTAATGTGCACCAGACCGTCCTGGTGTACGCCTATGTCCACGAACGCCCCAAAGTCGGCTACGTTTCTAACCGTCCCCATAAGCTTCATCCCCGGCTTGAGATCCTTCATTTCAACGACGCCGGTTTTAAGGATCGGTTTTGGAAGCTCTTCCCTCGGGTCTCTTCCCGGTTTCTTTATCTCCTTCACGATATCCCTAAGAGTCGGCACCCCTATGCCGATTTTTTTCGATATCTCCTCTTCGCCGAGCTTCGCGACCCTGCTGTCAATATCCTTCAGGAGTCCTTTCTTAAGCTCTTCCCTGCTGTATCCGAGCATTTCCAGAAGCTTTCTGCAGGAATCGTAGGACTCAGGATGCACTCCGGTGTTGTCAAGCGGCTCTCCGCTTTCCATGACCCTTAAAAAGCCGGCACACTGCTCGAAAGCCTTCGGGCCAAGCCTTTTCACCTTCAGGAGCTCCTTCCTGCTGCTGAACTTGCCCGCTTCCTCCCTGTAGGCTACGATGTTGTCTGCGATATTTGAATTTATGCCCGATATGTAGGTCAGAAGCGCCGGGGTGGCTATGTTGAGATCCACTCCCACAGCGTTTACGCAGTCCTCCACCACACCTTTGAGCGACTCATCCATCTTCTTTGCAGCGACGTCGTGCTGGTACTGGCCCACGCCGATGGATTTCGGATCTATCTTAACAAGCTCCGCCAGCGGATCCTGAAGCCTTCTTCCGATGGAGATGGCGCCCCTGAGCGATACATTTATGTCGGGATATTCCTTGGCAGCCAGCTCTGATGCGGAGTATACCGAAGCTCCAGCTTCGGACACTATGACATAGAACAGTTCCTTTCCGGTCTCCGCCTTCACTCCCTTTATCATTTCGGCTATGACCTCCTCGGATTCCCTGCTTGCTGTTCCGTTTCCGAGGGATATCACGTCGACATCGAATTTTTTCACCAGGTCCTTTAGCTTCTTCACAGAGGTTTCCTTGTCATCCCTTGAAAGCGTTACATATACGGTGGCCGTATCAAGAAGTTTGCCAGTGTCGTCCAGCACCGCGATCTTGCAGCCTGTCCTGAAGCCCGGATCGAACCCCATTACGGTCTTCCCTTTGATAGGGGACTGCATCAGCAGGGCCGCAAGATTCTTCTTGAAGATATCGATGGCGCCTTCTTCCCCCTTCTCGGTCAGCTCCGCCCTTATCTCCCTCTCTATGGAAGGATAGATAAGCCTCTTGAGGGAATCCCTTGCCGCCGTCTCTATGTATTTGTCTGTAGCCTGATTGCCTTTCATGGTTTTTCTGACAAGGAAATCAGCTATCGCATCCATGTCTGCCGTCACTTTGACAGAGAGCACCTTTTCTTTTTCCCCTCTGTTGATGGCGAGTATTCTGTGCGAGGGCACGTTCTTAACCGGTTCCCTGTAGCTGTAGTACATCTCGTATGTGGTGGAATCCTTGCTTTCGCCGCTGCTCTCAAGAATGCCGTTCCTCTTCACGTACTGCCTTATCCATTTTCTGAAGTCCGCCTCATCGGATATCATCTCGCTGATTATATCCATCGCTCCGTTCAAAGCATCCTCCGCTGAGTTTACATCCTTGGCCTGGTCGATGAATTCCGCTGCCTTCTGCTCTATGCTGCCCGCGAACCCGCCTTCAAAGATCAAATCTGCCAGAGGCTTGAGCCCCTTCTCCGCCGCTATGGTAGCCCTCGTCCTCTTTTTAGGCTTATAGGGCCTGTATATATCCTCGATCTCTGTCAGGGTTTCGCATTTCATGATCGAATTCTGAAGCTCGGCATCCAGCTTTCCCTGCTCGCCTATAAGCCTTGTTACATCCTGCTTCCTCTCCTCAAGGTTCCTCAGGTACGTCAGCCTCTCGTTCAGCTCCCTGAGGGTTGTATCACTCATGCCTCCGGAGATCTCTTTCCTGTATCTTGCTATGAAAGGTACAGTGTTTCCGCCGTCAAGAAGTTCTATGACGGCATTTATGTATTTGAGATTAACGCCGAGCTCCCTGCCCAGCCTTTCGTTAATATTAGTCATGTTGTCTTCACCTCTCGAATTTATTTGTTAGGCATCACAGTGAAATCAGGCAGTATTTTCACACTGCCTGAGCCTCTTCTTTAAGGTATGCAATTATAAAAGAATCAATGTCGCCGTCCATAACGGCATTTACATTTGTGTTTTCAACCTTTGTCCTGTGGTCCTTGACCATAGTGTAAGGCTGGAAAGTGTAGGAGCGGATCTGGCTGCCCCAGCCCATGTCCTTCTGCTCTCCTGTCAGATCCTCAACCCTCTCCTTGTGGGCCCTGTCCTTGAGCTCCACCAGCTTGCTCTTCAGCATTTTCATCGCTTCTTCCTTGTTGTAATGCTGGCTCCTCTGGTTCTGGCACTGAACGACAATGCCGGTTGGCAGGTGCGTGATCCTTATGGCGGATTCCGTTTTATTTACATGCTGGCCTCCCGCACCTCCAGACCTGTATGTGTCTACCCTCAAGTCCTCCGGCCTTATGCTTATGTCCTGGCTCTGGGTAAGCTCAGGAAGCACCTCGACGGAGGCGAAGGAGGTCTGCCGCTTGCCGTTAGCATTGAACGGCGATATCCTCACAAGCCTGTGTATGCCTTTTTCAGCCTTCAGGTATCCATACGCATATTCGCCCTGGATCCTGAGGGTGGCGCTTTTAATGCCGTAATCGTCCGCCGGCAGAATGTCTACGGTCTCCACCTTGTAGCCTTTCTTTTCAGCCCATCTTGTGTACATCCTGAGCAGCATCTCAGTCCAGTCCTGCGCGTCGGTTCCTCCGACCCCTACATGAAGGTCGAGTATCGCGTTATTCTTGTCGTATTCACCTGACAAAAGAAGCTGAACCCTCATTTTTTCTATTTCCTCGGATATGGCTTCCACGTCCTGCTGGATTTCCTTCACCAGGCTCATGTCCTCTTCCTCAATGGCCATCTGGGCCAGTACAGTGGCGTCTTCTATCCTTGCAGCAAGGTTGTCGTACGCATTGACTTTCTGTTTCAGGGAATTTGCCTCCGTCGATATTTCCTGGGCTTTGCTTGGATTGTCCCAAAAGCCAGGCTGCTGCATCTGCAATTCCAGTTCATCTATTCTGGTGTTTATCCCATCCAGGTCAAAGGGAATCCCTGACTTTCTTTACCATTTCCTCCAAGCTGCCGAGTCTGCTCAACGCTTCTTCTAACTGTACTGACATATTTATTCACTCCCGATTTTTTATTTACTGCAGCCTGCCGCAGCAATTCTTGTACTTTTTACCGCTTCCGCAAGGGCAGGGGTCATTCCTTCCAACCTTCTGGTCCTTCACTACCGGCTCTTTTTTGCTTGAATCGTCCTCGTCGTAGTTAGTCGCCGTTTCCTCGGCGACTCTTTCCCTCTCCGGCGCCTTCTGTATCTGGACATGGAAGAGGTATTTTACAGTGTCGACCTTTATGTTGTATATCATCTCTTCGAACATGGCGCTGCCTTCAAAGGAATAAGCCTGTGCAGGATCCTGCTGTTTGTATGCCCTGAGCCCTATACCCTGCTTCAGGTGGTCCATGTTGTCTATGTGGTCCATCCATTTGGTGTCTACAACCCTGAGAAGTATCACCCTCTCAATTTCCCTCATGTGTTCGGAGGTGAATTCGCTTTCCTTTTCCTTGTAAAGCTCCTGGGCTATGTGAAGCAGCCTCTCCTTTATCTCTTCATTCGAGATAAGCGAAAGCTCCTTTGCAGCTGCAGCTCCCTTAGGCAGGTATATGTCCTCCAGGTAATCGATGAGCTTTTCCATCTCGTTTTCCAGCTCATCCTCAAGCCCTGAAACATGCGAGTCTACAGCCGAGTAAATAAGGTCCTTTATCATTCCCTGAACCTGAAGGTGGATATCCTCGCCTTCGAGAACCTCAGTCCTCTGCTTGTATATTATCTCCCTCTGCTTGTTTATAACGTCGTCATAATTCAGGAGGGTCTTTCTTATATCGAAGTTGTTTCCTTCAACCTTCTTCTGCGCATTCTCGATAGCGTTCGATATCATCTTGCTCTCTATTGCTTCGTCCTCCTGGAGGCCGAGCTTTTCAACAATGCCCTGCAGCTTGTCAGACCCGAATATCCTCATCAGGTCGTCCTCGAGCGAAACGAAGAACCTGGACTCGCCCGGGTCTCCCTGACGACCTGAACGCCCTCTCAGCTGGTTGTCTATACGCCTGGATTCATGTCTCTCCGAACCTATTATCTTGAGCCCGCCAGCTTCGACGACGCCTTCACCCAGCTTTATGTCTGTACCACGACCCGCCATGTTCGTAGCGATGGTCACCATGCCAAGCTCTCCTGCGTGGGATATGATCTCGGCTTCCATCTCATGGTATTTCGCGTTAAGCACCTGATGCTGCACGCCCCTCTTCTTGAGCAGGTCGGAGAGTATCTCGGATTTTTCTATGCTCACAGTACCGACAAGTACAGGCTGTCCTGTTTGGTTGGTCTCGATGATCTCTTCCACGATCGCCTGGAACTTGCCCATCATCGTCTTGTATACGACGTCTGGCTGGTCAATCCTTATCATAGGCATGTTTGTGGGTATCTCAATAACATCCAGCCCATATATTTCCCTGAATTCATTTTCTTCGGTGAGCGCTGTACCGGTCATACCCGACAGCTTCTTGAACATCCTGAAATAGTTCTGGTAGGTTATGGTGGCCAGCGTCTTCGACTCCCTCTCCACCTTGACGCCTTCCTTTGCCTCGATAGCCTGGTGAAGGCCGTCGCTGTACCTTCTGCCTTCCATCATTCTTCCCGTAAATTCATCGACTATCAGAACTTCCCCGTCCCTTACCATGTAGTCCTTGTCTCTCTTCATGATATAGTTCGCTTTAAGCGCCTGAACAACGTGATGCTGTATTTCCATGTTTTCAGCATCGGCGTAGTTATCGACTTTGAAGAAATTCTCAGCCTTCCCGATGCCCTCGTCAGTAAGTATTACCGAGTTCGTCTTCTCGTCAACAGTATAATCCGCCTCCGCTCTCAGCATCTTTGCAAAGTAGTCTGCAATCTTGTAGAAATCCGTGGACTTGTCGCCCTGGCCGGATATAATGAGCGGCGTTCTCGCTTCGTCGACCAGGATAGAGTCAACTTCGTCGACAATGGCATAGTTCAGGCCCCTTTGGACCCTTTCCTCCATGTAGATTACCATGTTGTCCCTGAGGTAGTCGAACCCGAATTCGCTGTTTGTCCCGTAGGTTATGTCGCAGTTGTATGCCTGCTTCCTCTCGTCGCGGTTGAGGCTGTGAAGAACAACTCCGCAGGTCAGCCCCAGGAATTCGTATATAGGACCCATCGAGTCCCTGTCTCTCCTTGCAAGGTAGTCATTAACGGTGACAATGTGGACGCCCTTGCCTTCAAGCGCATTAAGGTAGGCAGGCAGGGTTGCCACAAGGGTCTTTCCTTCACCTGTCTTCATCTCTGATATTCTGCCCTGATGGAGCACTATTCCGCCCATGAGCTGCACCTTGAAGTGCTTCAATCCTGTGACTCTCCAGGAAGCCTCCCTCACAACAGCGAATGCCTCCGGCAGAATGTCATCGAGCTTCACGCCGCTGCTAAGCCTTTCCTTGAACTCGATCGTCTTTGCCCTGAGCTCGTCATCCGTGAGTGATTCTATCGAAGGCTGGAAAGCCTCGATCTTATCAGCGATGGGAACTATCCTTTTTATTTCCCTGTCGCTGTATGTTCCAAACAACTTGTCAAATAATTTCATCTATATAACCTCTCAAACTATATTTTTTAACCTATAACATATAAATTATACCACCTAAATTTTTTCCATTCAACTTTTATGAATTTTCGTTAAAAAAAGAGGAAGCTTTCGCTTCCTCCATTTTTAATATCCAGGCTCTATCAAGCCGTAGTTTCCATCTTTCCTCTTATATACCACGTTCACATCCTCAGTTTCGCTGTCTCTGAATACATAGAAAGCATGTCCCAGAAGCTCCATCTGAAGGATAGCTTCCTCGGTCGACATAGGCTTGACTGCAAACCTCTTTGTCTTGACTATTTTTATCTCATCGCTTTCTTCTTCTTCAGGGAGCGGGATGGACTGGTATCTGAGGGAGTCTGTTCCGTAGTTCCTCTTCTCAAGTCTGGTTCTCTGTTTTCTTATCTGCCTTTCCAGTATGTCGATCACCAGGTCTATGGATTTATACATATCATCGGTTGCTTCTTCACCTCTTAATATTACCCCGTTGAATGGTATAGTTACTTCTATTACCTGTTTTGCTTTCGACACGCTTTTGTTTTTTTCTACTTTGAATGTTACATGAGCTTCTACATTAGGGTTGAAATAACGGTCAAGCTTAGATAATTTTTCTTCTGCAGCGCTTCGCAGTGCATCAGTAATCTCCATATTCTTTCCACTAACTGTTATTTTCATAATTCCAGCCCCTTTCATATTGTTGAAAATTTAATGTTAACTTTATTTTAATACTGTTGCCGGAAAATTACAATAGGTTAATGTGCGAATTTTTAAAATACTCAGTAAATAAGAGGATGGGCCGGGAAAAGTTCGCTTCAGTCAAATATTTCCAACGCTACAGGTTAATAACATCAAGGTCATCCGGAACAAGAATATTGCCCCTGAAAAACATCCTGCCTTCTTCGGTGTATAATCTCTTCCTGTCAGCTATGTTCTTGTCCTCTGTATGGTACATTATTATCGTTTTTGCTTTCAGCCGTTCAGCGTTTTCGCATGCGTCCCTGACCGTGGCATGATTTTTTTCGTAGGGCCTGAAAATATCCTTTTCCGAATACAGGCAGAACGCCTCATGGAGAAGGTAGTCGGCATTGTCCGCAAATTCAAAGAGCTCCTCCTTGTATGGTTCATCACCCAGGAAGGTTACTTTCTTTCCGTTTTCAAGCTTTGCGCAGAAGCCGAACTGCAGCAGCTTCGTGCTCCTTATGTCGAAGAATTCCAGGCTCCAGTTCAGAATCGACACCCTGCCCCTGTCGCTTACCTCGTGGAACTTTATCCTGTCACCCAGATACCTGTTGAATTTATTCTCAAGTAGCAGGCCCGATATGGTCTTAATGGCCTCTATGTTGTCTTTGTGGCAGTAGATAGTCAGGGTCCCGTCGTATCTGCCGTCAATGATCGCCTGTGCTACGGCTCGGATGATCCATACTATGCCCGTCATGTGGTCGTTGTGGCTGTGGGAAATAAATACATGGCGCACCTGGCTTATATCGATTTTCAGCTTTTCAAGATTTGCAAGAACCGTGTTGCCGCCGCCTGTATCTACAAGGAAGTGTTCCCTCCCGTCGGAGAGGGTAAAGCATGTGTTGTAGCATTTAGTCACCATGGCACTACCTGTGCCCAGAATATTCATAGTCTCCATATTTTCCTCCAAAAACATAACTTCACTTTGCTTCGGCTTCGGATTTAAAACAGAATTAGCAGCCCAAAAGGCTGCTAATTTCGCACTTCTCAGTGCACTTGAGTTAGTTGACCTGGTTTTTGACCCCACACCCGCCTGCTGGAACTTTCGCTACCGGGAATTAACCTCTCACTACTCATCCTCTCGTATAAATACGGCAGGACTAACCTCTATACCGCACCATGCTCATTAAACATTTTATTTAACTTACGTGGATCGTTTCGCCTGCGACTGGCTTCGACTTTCAACCACAAACCTAACTCACTAATATATTATACTCCACTTTTCGCTGCAGTCAATACCACAACTCGATCCGCGCCATTTTTTATGAGGGTTTCCGCGCACCAGAAGGCAGTTGCCCCAGTGGTTACTACGTCGTCCACAAGAATAAATTTTTCTCCGGCAATCTCAATTCCCTTCTTGAGCCTGAAGCTGCCTTCGATATTCTCCCATCTCTCCCTTTTTCCAAGGCCTATCTGATCCTTTGTTACAGCTTCCTTGGCCAGGGTATCCTTTACGGCGATTCCTTTGCTGCTGCCTATCATCCTTGCAATCACTTCGCTCTGATTGTATCCTCTTTTTTTCCCGGTGCTTTTTGAAACCGGGACGAATGTCAAAAAATCCGCTTCCAGGGCTTCTCTGGCAATGACCTCAGCCATGAGTCCTGCAAGCACCTCTGCGCTCTTATAGTCGCCTTTGTACTTCAGTCTCAGGACCAGCTCCCTCGCTGACTTTGAATAATAGGCCGCGCTGTAGCAGTCAAACTCAAGCCCGCCGTGTGCCAGCTTCAGCGGCAGCGTGCACGCCTTTATAGCGGCCCTGCAGCCGCTGCAGAGTGTGTTTTCATTGCAACCCTCGCTTCCGCAGGCTGCACATCTCCCGTCTCCCCAGTATATGACTTCGATAGCGCACCCTATAAGGTGCCTTATGCTTTTAGCAATCCCATTTCCCAGGCTTCCCTGTTGAACCTCCTTATTATGTCCCTGGCTTCCTCCACACTGCCGCTGTTTTCGCCGCAAAGAAATATCACCTCTCCCATGGAATGCCGCTCCATCTTCACCACCCTCGATGCAAGATGGGTCAGGATCTTTCCGCTGAACCTGCTGTCGCCCGCAAAAAATACCATGATGTCTGTGTCCGGCGTCGCTCCCGGAGGGTTCTCCAGCTCGTCGGTCACCATAATCGCTCTGTCCTTTTTAAGGAAATTCTCCGCAATTTTCATATCGGCTTCCCCGCTTATGAAGCAGGATACGCTGCTGCATTTGTCGGCCCAGTACCTGCTGATGTACCCGTATACCTTCTCCGCCTTAGCTTTGTCGGGAACGTATATGAGGACGTTCCTGCCGGTGCCTATCGACCATTTGATATAGTCGTACACAACAAAAGGGATATCTTTGTTCATGTCGATTCTGGTTATTATCTCCCTCGGCTCTATCATCGGCACCTTCCTGTCGCCTACCGGCAGAAGGATGCCCTCCCTTTTGCTGAATTTGTTTTTCACAGAATATATTATGCATTTTCCGTCAGCCCTTGTCTTCGTCTCGGCTAGCTCTATAATCTCTTCATCTCTGTACTTCGGCATGCTGTTTATCTCGTCATAAATTACAAGGTCAAATGTATCCTCGATCTCCTTTGCCGTAGCTGTGCTGCAGACCGTAAGTTCAGAAAGGGAGCTTTTCGCATACTTCCTAAGGTGGGTGTAACCCCTGAAATCGGAATTCCTTTTTACACCCTCAATCAGCTTGACATTGTCCTTTTCGTCGGTGATGTAAAGCACGTTTTCCCCCTCATCTACCGCTCCCAAAATCGTCTTTATGAATATATCGGCCCTGTTATTTGGGAGAGTGACCACATCCAGCTTGTCTTTTCCGCTTCTGCTCCAGCTGTATATAAGATCGCTTACCTTTTCCTTCGCTTCGCCAATTATATCCTTACCCGATAGGTTCATGTGCATAATTCCTCCGTTATATGTTTTTCTCAAGTCCGTGCTGGACTATGTCCATTATTCTCCATTTGAGCATGGAATACCTTTCAAAGCTTCTGTTGTTGCCGACCATTGAGCTGAGCGATTTAAGCGAGCCCACAAGCACCACCATCTGCTTCGCCCTGGTTATCCCTGTATATAGAAGGTTCCTGTTCATGAGCATAGGGGGCCCCTGGAACATAGGTATGACAACCACCGGAAATTCGCTTCCCTGGCTCTTGTGGATGGTTATTGCGTATGCAAGGTCTATCTCTTCGATGTACATGCTTTCATAAACGACTTTTCTTTCTTCGTCGAAAATGATTGTGATTGTATTGTCGTCCTCATCAATGTCCTCAATGTACCCCATGTCCCCGTTGAAGATTCCCACACCCTCGTCCTCTCCTTCACCTGAAACCCTGGTCCATTTGAGCGAGTAGTTGTTTTTTGTCTGCATAACCTTGTCGCCGACCCTGAAGATCGTGTCCTTGGATTCCTTCTCCTTCTTTCCGGTCGCGGGCGGATTAAGCATCTCCTGAATCCTTATGTTGAGGTTTGATATTCCCAGGATCCCCTTTCTCATCGGCGACAGTATCTGAATGTTTTTGTTCGGGTCCCAGTTCTTGTTGAAGGACGGCAGCCTCTTGCTCAGGAGATCCATGAGCGTGCTCAGGATCCGTGCCGGGTCATCTTCCTTTATGAAATAAAAGTCGTTGTCCCTGGAGTTTATCAGCGGCATTTCGCCGCCGTTTATCCTGTGGGCATTGACTATGATCATGCTCTCCTTTGCCTGCCTGAAAATCTCCTTGAGCCTTATCACCTTGAGCCATCCTGATTCTATGAAATCCCTCAGCACATTTCCCGGTCCCACGGACGGAAGCTGGTCCACGTCTCCGACGATTATCAGCCTTGTACCCTGTGTCACCGCCTTCAGCAGGTTGTGCATGAGCATAATGTCTATCATGGAAGCCTCATCAACTATGAGCACACCGCATTCCAGCGGAGTGTTCTCCCCCCTGGAGAACATCATGTCATCCTCATCCTCGCTCACGCCCATTTCCAGCAGCCTGTGTATTGTCTTCGCTTCCCTCCCGGTCGCCTCAGACATCCTCTTTGCCGCTCTTCCGGTCGGCGCCCCGAGGAGTATCTTCATGTCAGCTTTCTCAAAGATTTCAGCTATGCAGTTGATGATTGTTGTTTTCCCTGTGCCGGGACCCCCGGTTATTATCTCGACTCCGTTGTCGAAGGCGGCTTTTATGGCTTCCTTCTGGGACGGGGCAAAGGAAACGCCGCGCCTCGCCTCAAACACCTTTATTTCCGCATCAACGTCGATGTTTACGGGTTCATACTCGTTCAGGGTTATTTCGATTATTTTTTTGGTGACGCCCAGTTCGCAGTAGTAATACGGAAGCGTGTATACGCAGGATTTGTCCTCCACATTTTCAACCTTGATTTTGCCTTCAAGGGCGCAGGAATAGATGCCCTCATCGATCTTCTGCTGCGTAACCCCGAGGGTGTCCATGCAGCTTTTTACAAGCTTCTCCTTTGGCATGTAAGTGTTGCCGAGCGCGCAGAACTGGTTCACTACGTATTTTATCCCGCTTTCTATCCTGAAGGAGGAGTTTTCGTCAATGCCGAGGCTCCTGGCAATCTTGTCCGCAGTTTTAAACCCTATGCCCGCTACCTCCTCGGTGAGCACATACGGATTTTCGCGAACAACCCTGATGGAATCTGAGCCGAACCTCTTGTATATCTTCCCGCACTGGTTTGGAGAGATTCCATAGTTTTGCAGGAATATCATAATGTTTCTTATCTCGTGCTGCTTGGAGAAGGATTCGCTTATGACCTCAATCTTCTTGTTGCCTATGCCCTCTATCTCCTTCAGCCTTGATATGTCCTTGTCGAGTATATCCAGCGCGTCGGCACCGAACCTGTCCACAATCTTTTTTGCAGTCACGGGACCTATCCCCGTAATCACTCCGGATGCAAGGTATCTCTCTATGCCTTTCACGGTGTCGGGCAGCAGCTCCTCCCAGCTCTGGACCTTGAACTGCTGGCCGAAGGTAGCATGTACGGTCCAGTCGCCGAAGAGCCTTAGATTCTGGCCTTCGGACAGGTAGGGTATGTACCCGACGATGGTAA
>Ga0316601_100000257_pt1 | contig 21549 bp, 20 predicted proteins | sample OWC_soil_day5_no_FD_207663 | JGI IMG/M metagenome (GOLD analysis project Ga0316601, IMG submission 207663) | Wetland soil microbial communities from Old Woman Creek delta, Ohio, United States - OWC_soil_day5_noCT | ecosystem: Environmental > Terrestrial > Soil > Wetlands | place: USA: Ohio... | reverse complement strand
TTCGCGAGCTCGAGAACTGCATGGAGCGCGCGGTCGCGCTGTGCCGCCTCGACGAGATCACCGTCGACGATCTGCCGGCGAAGGTGCAGGAGCATCAGTCGAGCAAGATCGTGATCACGACGGAGAGCCCGGGCGAGCTGATCACGCTCGACGAGATGGAGCGCCGCTATGTTCGCCAGGTGCTGGGCGCGGTCGGTGGCAACAAGACCCATGCCGCGCGCATCCTCGGCATCGATCGCCGCTCGCTGTACCGCCGGCTCGAGGAGCCGCGCCACGAGCAGAAGCCCGCGGAGACCACTGCGGCACCCGCGGCACCCGCGGCACCCGCGGCACCCACGCGTGCCCCCACCGCTCCCCCGGCGATCACGAACGGTCACGGCACCAGCGGGGCCGGTAGCGCGGCCCACCCCGGAGAGATCGAGCAGACCTGAACCGGTCACGCCATGACCGACCGTCTCATGCTGCTGGTGATCGACGACGATCTGGTCGATCGCCTGGCGATCCGCCGCGCGCTCGATCAGAGCGGGCTCGCCGCGGACATCGACGAGGCCAGCACCGCCGAGGAGGCGCTCCACAAGGTCTCCTCGCAGCGCTACGACTGTCTCCTCCTCGATCACGACCTCCCCGTCACGACCGGGGTCGAGGTCGCGAGGATGCTGCGCGCGAGCGGCGATGGGACGCCGATCGTGTTCGTCACCGGCCAGCAGGACGAGGAGCTCCTGCAGGCGGCCGTCGATGCCGGCGTCACCGACTTCTTCCCCAAGGGCGATCTGTCCCCGCGCCGGCTCGCGCTACGGATCCGGTTCGCGATCCGGATCGGGCGCGCCGAGGCGGAGTCGGCGAGGTCGCTCGCGGCCGCGACCATGGCCGCACGCGCCCGCGACGACATCCTCGCGGTCGTCTCGCACGACCTGCGCGGTCCACTTCACGCGATCAGCCTCGCGTGCGAGGCGCTGCGCGAGGAGGTCTCGGGCCCTGCCGCGCGCTACCTCGGCGCGATCGAACGGGCCTCGGCACGCGCGGAGCGCCTGATCGCCGATCTTCTCGAGGCGAGCGCGATCGAGAGCGGCGCGCTGACGCTCGCGCGCGGCAGCGTCGACGCGGTGGCGATCGTCAAGCAGGCCGCCGCTGACCACGAGCTCCTCGCCAAGGAGGCCGGCGGCAAGATCACCGCGCGGGTCCCGCCCGAGCCGGCGATCGTCTCCGCCGATCGCGATCGCATCCTCCAGGTGCTCGGCAACCTGATCGGCAACGCCCTCAAGCACGCGCGGGGCGCCGCGATCGAGATCAGCGTCGAGCGCGGCGAGCGCGAGGCCGTGATCGCGGTCCGCGACAACGGCCCGGGGATCGCGGCCAACGAGATCGCCCACGTGTTCGACCGCTACTGGCAGGGCCGCACCAGGAAGAGTGGCGCCGGGCTCGGGCTCGCGATCGCGAAGGGCATCGTCGAGGCTCACGGCGGGCGCGTCGACGCCGCGAGCCGGCAGGGCGAGGGCGCCGAGTTCTCGTTCACGCTCCCGCTGGCGACGCGCTGAACCGAGTCACTCCCGGTGAGGGGCGTGCGCGTGCGCGGAGGACCGCCATGACACGCGCGCACGGACGAACCGGTCCGCGCGCCGAACCAGGCGCCTCGTCGGTGGCATGCAGCATGCTCGTGTGGCCGCCATGATCCCTCCCGCCGGCCCCACGCATGCCTCCCCGCCGGCGCTCGCGGCCGCCGGTCGGCTGCTCGAGCTGATCGTCCATTCCATCGAGAGCGCGCGCGAGCGCTTCCGCGGACGCGTCCTGGTTCGCTGAGATGATGCACGCCCTGACGGAGCGCCGGCGCACCGAGCCCCAGCGTGACCGGATCCGGTTGTCGGTGCTCGCCGAGGTCGGCCTGCTGTTCACGTCGGGCGGCGACGAGCTCGCCCTCCTCCACCGAGTCGCGGAGATCGCGGTCCCTGCCCTCGCCGACGCGTGCTCGGTCCAGCTCTCCGGCGCGACCGGCCTCGAACCCGTCGTGAGCCAGCGGGTCGGGGCCCCCGGCGTCACCATCGGCTCGCAGCTCTCGGTCCCGCTGCTCGTCCGCGGCGACGTGATCGGCATCCTCGTACTCCAGCGCGTCGCCACCGGACCGACGTACACCCACGACGACCTCGTGTTCGCCGAAGAGCTCGCCCGCCGGATCGCGCTGCACGTCGACCATGCACGCTTGCTCTCGGACCAGGCACAGCTGATCTCCGAGCTCGAGCAGTCCAACCGGGAGCTCGACCGGTTTGCCGACGTCGCGAGTCACGACCTCAAGGCGCCGCTGCGTGGCATCGGTCACCTCGCGACGTGGATCGAGGAGGATCTGTCGCCGTTCGTCAGCGAAGGCGGACGCACGCACCTCCAGCTGCTGCGCGATCGCGTGCAGCGCCTCGAGGACATGATCGACGGCATCCTGCGCTACAGCCGCGCGGGCCGGATCGTCGACGATCCGGTCGAGGTCGATGTCCGCGAGCTGACGACCGAGGTCGTCGGGCTCCTGGCGGCGTCGCCGGATGCGTCGATCGTGATCGATCCGACGCTGCCGACGCTGCGCACCGTCCGGGTCCCGCTCCAGCAGGTCTTGCTGAACCTCGTCGGCAACGCGCTCGAGCACGGCAAGAGCGAGCACCCGCATGTCCAGGTCGGCGCCGCGCCGATCGAGGGTGGGTGGGAGTTCTACGTCCGTGACGACGGCGCCGGCATCCCACCGGCGCACCACGCGCAGATCTGGCAGATGTTCAAGACGGTGCGCGCGCGCCCCCCAGCGACGACCGGCATCGGCCTGTCGATCGTGCGGCGGATCGTGGAGAGCGTCGGCGGCCACGCGTGGGTCGAATCGGAGCTCGGCGCGGGAGCGACGTTCCGGTTCACGTGGCCAGCGACGCTGCAGCGGACGTGGCGACGCACGCCGACGCCGACGCCGACCGCGCTGCCGAGCGTCAGGTAGGCGGTCGCCGCGCTGGCACCTGGTTTGCTGCGTCGATCGAGCATGCCCATCCAATCAAAGCCGCCGAAGGATCCGCACGAAGACCGCGAGCCGCAGCGCCGGGAGCAGTTCGACGACGAGGAGGCTATCCGCGACGAACGCGGGAGAGCAGCCGTCCGCGACGACGTCAACGACGACGTCATGAACGCGCTGTTCGAGGACGACCTCCGGAACATGGAGGGGCCCGACGCGTAGCGCGGTCAGTCGTCGTACACGTCACGCACCGACCGCATCACGGCGGTGTTCGGCGTCCGGTTTCCCTCGAGCACGACGCGCGGCACGCCGCCGGTGTCGTCGAGCCGAAACCGGTCGTAGCAGCGCTCGCTCGTCATCGCCTGCAGCTTGACGATCTCGTGACGGACGTCGGCCGCGTTCGGGCGCTCTTCGAAGTTCTTCGTCAGCATGCGCTCGACGAGATCGACGAGCCCGTACGGCGCATCGGGGCACCGGGGGGCGAGCGCCGGCACCGGACGATTGAGGTGCTGCACGAGGATCTCGACCGAGGTCGAACCCAGGAACGGCGGTCGTCCCGCGAGCGCCTGATACGCGACGACGCCGAGCCCGTAGACATCACAGTGCCCGTTGGTCGGTCCGCCGCGGGCCTGCTCGGGCGCCATGTACGTCGGCGTCCCGATCGCCTCGTTCATGTTCGTGAACCGCGCGCCGGCGAGGTGATGGGCGATGCCCCAGTCGATCACGCGCACCGGGAAGTCCGGATCGTCGGGAGTCAGGAAGATGTTGTCGGGCTTGAGGTCGCGGTGCGTGACGCCGCGCGTGTGCGCCGCGTCGAGGACCTCGGAGACCGCGCCGACGAAGTGGGCCACCTCCTCGGCATCGAGGACCGCGTGCTGCATCCGGCACGACAGCGCCGCGCCGGCGATCAGCTCCATCGCGATCCACGGCCGGCCATCGTCGAGCAGACCGCACTCGTAGAACCGAGGGATGCCCGGGTGGGTGACGCTCGCGAGGATCGACGCCTCCCGCATCATGCGGTCGACCGCGCGGTCCTGGGTCAGCTGATCTTCGCGGAGGACCTTGAGCGCGACGACGCGCCCGGTGAGCGCGTGGCTCGCGCGATAGACCCAGCCCATGCCGCCCGTGCCGACGAGCGCGTCGATGCGATAGGAGCCCAGCACCTGCCCTGGAGTCAGCCCCCCTTCGACGCGGTCCTCGGGAGTGGCTTGCAGCTGCGAGCTGACCATGATGAACGGCACCAGGAGCACACCACGTGCCAGCACGCACGCCCGGTCCGGATCGACGCTGTGCGCGCGGGCTACACGTGGGACGGATCTCGCCCAGCTCGGCTGGCATCTGGCTCGCGAGCGACTCGGCAAGCTTTCTGCAACAAGGCCCCGCATGACGTCCGAGCTGACCTCTCTTGGGCCCGATACGATCGTCGGGTCGTACCGGCTCGTGAAGGAGATCGGCCGGGGCGGCATGGGCTCCGTGTTCGAGGCCGTCCACACGGTCCTCCCGCGGCGCGCCGCGATCAAGGTCATGCACGGGGACCTCCGCCGGCAGCCCGGCATGACGACGCGCATGGTCCAGGAAGCGGCGATCCTCGAGGACGTCCGGCACGCCGGGATCGTGCGCGTGTTCGAGTGCAACATCCTCCCGGATCAGCGCCCGTGGATCGCGATGGAGCTCGTGCTCGGCGACACCCTCGCCCAGCGTCTCCACTACCAGTCGATCCTGCCGCCCGCGGATCTCGCGAAGCTGCTCTCCGAGGTCGCGGACATCCTCGCCGCCGTGCACGCGCGTGGGATCATCCACCGCGATCTCAAGCCCGACAACCTGCTGCTGACGCCGTCGGATCCGTACTTCCCGGTGCGCCTGATCGACTGGGGCGTCGCCCGCCTCGGCCCGATGGGGCGGCTCACCCTCGACGGGCTGACCCCGGGCACGCCGATCTACATGTCCCCCGAGCAGGCGACGGGGAAGAACATCGCCGCACCGTGCGACATCTACTCGCTCGGCGTGATCGCGTACGAGGCGCTCGCCGGTCATCCCCCGTTCGATGGCCGCACGCTCGCCGAGGTCGTGTGCATGCACATGTCGAGTCCGCCGGCACCGCTGCGCGAGTGCAGCACCGCGCCCCCGGAGCTGTGCGATCTCGTCCATCGCATGCTCGAGAAGGATCCCGCGGTGCGGCCCGGCGCGATCGAGGTCCGACAGATGGCGCGCGCGATCGCGATCGAGCTGTCGAACGCGTACGCCGAGTTCGAGGTCACCGGGCTCGAGCCCGAGCCCGAGCCGGCGGCGACGCAGGCCGTCCGCCCGCGCGTCCCGCACCTCCCGCACATGATCCACGCGTCGATGCCGAGCGACGAGGTCGTCGTCGTCGATCCGGAGTCGCTCGAGTTCGGCGTGACCGAGATGCTCCCGGTGGTTCGCAAGCCGCGCTGGACTCCCGAGATCGGTCACGTCCCGGACGCGCTCGCAGCTCGCTCCAGGGGCTCCAGGACCGCGATCACACCGAAGTCCGCACGCGACCAGGTCTCGGGCGAGATCACCCTGCACAAGCGCCGTTGAACGGCCCGACGAGCGGTTCTGCCACGCCGATTTCGATGCCGTCGGACTCATCGTGAGTCATTGGTGAGACTTGACCTCGATTCGTGGCGGAGCCGCCCGCTGCGCGCTAGCGCACGGGAGAAGGTGTGCGCGGCGAGGACACGCGGTGGTGCGCACGACGCGCCCCCAGCGCACGGGGCGGGTTCGCTACATCGCAACCCAGGCGCACCGCGCGAGGGCACGCGACGTGCTCTGGATCCCGGCATGACCAAGAACGACACCACAGTCGAGAATCCGCCCAGCGCGATCGGCGAGCGCATCGAGGGCATCAAGGACTCCGTCAGGGGCTTCGTCGACAAGGGCGAGAAGCGCGCCGGCGAGATCAAGACGCGCGTGATCGAGGTCAAGGACGAGGCGATGACCCGAGGCAACGCGGTCGTCGACAAGGCGACCGACTTCATCAAGGCGAACCCGCTCAAGGCCGTCGGGATCGCGTTCGGCATCGGCTATGTCGGCATGCGGCTGTTCCGGCGCTAGGCCCGACCATGAACACGAACCTCAGCCGCGCGCTCGAGGCGAAGATCGCGGCGCACCCGCTGATCGCGATCGCCATCGCGTTCGCGGCGGGCGCGGGGGTCGCGCTCGCGAAGCGGGCCAACGACGCCGCACCGGCCAGGCGAACCCTCGGCGGTGCGCTCGCCGGCAGCCTCGGCGCGCTCGCGATGGGCGTGCTCAGGACCGCGGTGCTCGAGCAGGTCTCGGACGCCGCGAAGTCGTGGTTCGACTCCGAGGACGCCGCGTCGCGCGACAGGTCGGTCGAGCCGTTCCTCGAGCACTGATCGCCGACGCCGCGGCGAACAGGGAACTACTTCTTCGGCGCCGCGCTACCCGCGCCCGCCGGCTTCGCCGCGCTACCCGCGCCCGCCGGCTTCGCCGCGCTACCCGCCGCGCTGCCCGCGCCTGCCGGCTTCGCCGCGCTGCCCGCCGCGCTGCCCGCGCCTGCCGGCTTCGCCGCGTCCTTCGGGGTGTGATCCTTGAAGTCCCACTTGCCCTTCGAGACGAGGAGGACGGTGCAGGCCTTGCCCGCATCGCACGCCGAGAAGTGCTTGAGCTTGCCCGGCATCGCCCAGTACGAGCCCGGCGTCATCTTCTTCGCCTTCGTGCCGTCCTCGCCCTCGAGCCAGTGCCGGCTCGTGCCCTCGATCTCGTACGCCTCGTACGCGGCGGTGTGCGTGTGGAGCGGCGACGTGAAGCCGGCGGGGATCCCGAGCAGGCCCGTGAACGCGCCCTTCTTGTAGTCGCCGGTGATGTTGCTGAACGTCAGCCCGCCGAGATCATCGACCTTCAGCTCCGCGCGCTCGATGTACTTGACGCCCTTGGGCGCCTGCCCCACCGCCACGCCGGCGACGAACGTTCCACCGGCCACCGACAACACGATCGCGAGACGCATGATGTTCTTCATGGCGCGACTCCACCGCGCCCAGGCGCGCGGGGCAAGATCGTCGGGGACATTTGCCCCGCGTGCCGGGCTGGCGGTGATCACCGCGGTCGGCGAGGTGCATCGCGCGGGGAGCAGCCCGCGCGATCCGGCGGATCGCAACCTCGTGTCCCTCCTGCGCTCGACGCGTGGCACGTCGGCTGCTCGAGAGGAGAGCGCCATGTCGCGAACCTCCGTGATGACCGGATCGACCGAGCTCGCCGCCCACACGATCTCCGGAGTCGCGGGCACCGCGATCGGTGTGATCGCCGGCCTACAGTCTTCGATCAGCGCCGAGGCGGTCTCCGGGATCGTCGCCGTGATCGCGGCAACTACACTGGCGCTATTGAAGGTCTTACAGACCGAGTGACGCTGGCAGCTTGGACCTGCGCGCACTTCGCCGTTTTCTCGACCACGCTGGCAGGCGATGAAAGAATGTAGTCAGCTGTGCGAGAAAAGAAAAATATCGTTTGTGTACTCCACCACTTCCAACCGAAACCCATCTTAGTTGATAGTGGGATTATGCGGTCTTTCTTCGCCATCTCTCTAGCCCTGATAACTGGATGCGGCGACAACCTCTCGGGTGAGCCGGTCGAGCCGCAAGGCGACAACGGCGACCTGACCGGTGCCGTCGAGGACGACGGGATCATCCCCCGCCTGATCCCCGAGGTCTGCGCTTCGCGCGCGTGGCCCGAGGCCCTGGTCGAGGCGAAGGACTCCGACCTCGCGGTCGTCCAGATGACCCACGGCGCGGCGGTGCTCGCGGTCCCGAAGACCGGCGGTGATCTCCGCGGCTTCCTGGTCGATGGACGCGGCCTGATCATGGGCGACTCGCTCGGGATGAAGGTGATCGGCGGCAAGTTCACCGGCGTCTCGGCGACGGTGGCCGATGGTCGCCTCATCGTCGGCCTGGTCGACGGCAGCAACGTCGCGGTCAACGTCGTCCGCGACGACCTCGGCGACTTCCGCTCGCTGGCGACCGTCCCCGGCAGCTTCGTCGGCGACGCCACCGTGATGCACGCGCGTGGCAACCGGGTCACCGCGACCGGCGGAGCGACCGGCATGATGATGAGCACGTTCGACAGCGCGTGGGCCCCGATGGGCAGCGAGCTGCTCGCGCGCAGCGTCCCGACCGGGATGACGACCACCGCGTACGGCAACGACGCGATGGTCGCGTGGACCACCGAGAGTGAGTGCCACCTCCAGCGCGTCGCGTCGAACATCCACTCGGAGCAGGGGTTCCCGTGCAAGGCCGGCCGCCTCGCGGTCGACTACGGCAGCCGCTCGGGCCAGCTCGTGTACGAGGCGGGCGAGGACATCCTGCTGTCCAACATCCTCGTGAGCTCGCACAACGAGATCGCGAACCAGCTGTTCCTCGCGACCGGCGGCAAGTCGCCGCGGATCGCCTTCGACGGCCAGCGGTTCTGGGTCAGCTACATCAACATCCACAACGACATCGTGGTCGGCTACCTCGACGACAAGAACAACCTCGTGTCGACGGCGATCGAGGGCGTGCGCCCGATGCAGGACGCCTACGAGCTCGCGTTCGTCAACGGCGGCGTCTGGGTGTACGCGGTCGACGAGACCGGGTTCAACGCGTCGCGCATGTGCCTGACGCGCGAGTGACGTTCCCCTGACCGCATCGACGGCCTCGGCATCGCGCCGGGGCCGTTGTCGGTTTCGGCCTAGAGCCGGTCCCAGAGATACGACAGCTCGACGACGGGATGGCCCCGCACGGCCGAGCTCACGCGGGTCGCGGCACGGCCCCCCATCGCCTCGTAGAACCGGCGCGCGTGGTGGTTGTTGTCGAGCACCCAGACGATCATCGACGTCATCCGGTTCGCGCGGCACCAGTCCGTCACGTGCTCGAACATGTCGCGGCCGAGGCCGAACCGCTTCGCCCGATCGACGATGTAGATCTCGTAGAGCTCGCCGACCGAGGCCCCCTCGCGGCGGCTCGACCCGGCGTTGCAGAACCCGACGAGGTCGCGGTGGGTCGCATCGTAGGCGACGAGGTTGAGGGCGTCGCTCTCGCGCAGGATCTCGCGGCGCATCGACACCCGGCGCTCGGCATTCATCGTGTCGAGGATCGAGTCCGGGAGGATGCCGCGGTAGCTGGTCTGCCAGCTGCTGGTCTGCACGCGAGCGATCTCGGCGGCATCGTCGATCGCGGCGGGACGGATCGCGAACCGCGCGCTCGAGAAGGTCGTGACCAGCGCGCGTTCCCTCACGTCGATCAGCCTACACCTCGACGAAGTCCGTGTCGGTCATCTGCGAGACGGCCTAGTCGATCCCGGCGCCGTAGCTGACGGTCGCGATCCGGTCGATCTGGGTGTCGGCGTGCGAGAACCGCTCGACCGTGCCATCGGGCCACCGGACCTCGACCGTGAAGCTGCAGCCGAGATCACCGAACCCGAAGTACAGCGTGCGGGTGTCCATCGAGTTGTAGGTCCCGCGGCTGGCCTTGACCTCGCGCACGAGCACCGTGTCGCCGGCGGTGATCGTCACGCGCGTGCCGATCCCATCGCGATTGATCGCGGCGCCATCACCCTTCACGCGGAGGGCGAGCCAGTGATGGTCGTCGCCGAGCTCGTTCCTGAACAGGAGATTCGCGCGGCCACCGCCCTGGTCGCGCGCCCCGACGAGCAGATCGAGATCGCCGTCGCGGTCGATGTCCGACCACGCGTGGTTCTGCGCGCCCTTCATGCCGGGGCCGGCGTCCTCGTCGGTGAGGCCGACGGTGCGATCGAGCGCTGCGAACCGCCCGTCGGTGCCCTGGTGCATCAGCCCGAACCAGCCACGCTGGGCCTCGGTCGTGTAGCCCCCTTCGTACTTGTCCGTGCGCGACAGCGAGATGTCCATGCGGCCGTCGTTGTCGAAGTCGACCATCGCCGCGTCGACATCTCCCTCGTTGTACGGCAGCCCGCGATCGAGCCACGCGTTGGTGAACGTGTAGCCACCGGCCTCGCCGGAGTTGACGAGCAGCACGGTCGGATCCGACCACGTGCGGTTGTAGTCGCCACCCGGGTGCGAGATCGACGACACCACGACGTCGAGATCTCCGTCGGCGTCCGCGTCCTCGCACGCGAGGCCAAACGCGTTCGAGCCGATGTACGTCCCGGGGGCCTTGCCCGGCTCCGCCGTGCGCCCCATGCCGGTCGCCGCGATCCAGTAGTTGCCGGTCGGCAGGCTCGCGAACCCGGCCGCGACCGCGACGTCGGTGAACGTGCCGTGACCGTCGTTGCGATAGAGCTGGTTCTGCGCGCCGCCCTGCGAGACGCCGTAGACCGCGACGAGGATATCGAGATCGCCATCGTCGTCGTAGTCGCACGCGACGCTGCCGTTCGACGGGTTCGCGAGGTTGCCGCCGAGGCGCGCGCTCGCCTTCGTGAACGTGCCGTCGCCGTTGCCGAGGAACAGATCGTCGAGCGCGTTGTAGCTGGTCTGGCCGTTCCCGACGAACAGGTCGAGCTTCGCGTCGCCGTCGAAGTCAGCGAACACGGCGCTGCCGGCGGTGGTCCCGTTGGCAGTGCCCTCGATGCCACTCGCCGTCTTGCGGGTGAACTTCCCGGTGCCGTCGTTGAGCCACAGCGAGCTGGTCAGGCCGGGGAGCGGGATGTCGAGGCCGGCGAAGCAGTCCTGATCGCCGTCGTTGTCGACGTCGGCGAACGCGAAGAAGCCGGCCTGCACGTCGCGCAGACCCGAGGCGACGCTGACGTCCACGAACGTCCCGTCGCAGCGGCTCTCGAACACGAGGTGCGTGAACGGGATGCCGGCCTTGGGGTTCGGGAACAGATCGTGCGCGACGATGTCGTCGCAGCCATCGCCGTTGAGGTCGGCGAAGCCGAGCCGGCTGTGGTCGTTGATCGGGATCGCCGTCGTCGGGCTCGCGATGAAGTTGTTCGTCTGGATCCCACTCGCCGCCGACACGTTGGTGAACGACGACGAGCTCGGCGCCTGGACGGGCTTGGCGCTGCACGCGATCGGCTCGGGCGCGGCGTCGGGCGTGGGTTCGCTCGGCGAGCCTCCATCGCAGGCGACGAGGAACAGCAGCGCGGCGATCGGCGGGCGGGTCATGCCGGCAGTCGTAGTCCGATCACCCGCACGCGGCCCATCGATAGGATCGGCCGCGCCGGTGGCCACCCGAGTCGCCGGTCGCTCAGTTCGCCGCAGCCCGGATCTCCTCCGGGTTGAAGCCGAACACCGAGAGATCGGTGGTCGTGGCGTGCGCGTTGACGACGAAGCTCTGCAAATTCACGTTGTCGGGGTCAGCGCCGCCGACGACGAGCACGCCGAACCCGATCTTGCTGGCCGCATCGAACGCGCCCTGCGCCGTGATCAGGTCGTCGATGCGGACGCTCTGCTTGCGCGCGGCGGGCGTGCCGCTGCCGAGCGTGAACGAGCACGGACCGCAGACGGTGGTGCCGTTGTTGGTCATCGGCGTGCCGGTGTCGGTGAACAGGTAGAGGTCGACCGAGGCGCCCGCCCCCGACGGCGTCCCCGGCAGCCCCGCCGTGTAGGTCATGAACAGCTCGGTATCGAGCGTGCCGGGCGTCGTCGTGATGGTCCCCGACGTCTCGAGCACGTGCGGCAGGACGAAGGTCCGGACGGCCGTGCCGACCCGGCGCTCCTCGAGCGGATGGGTCGACTCGATGCCCGGCACGAGGCTCTGGGTGGTCGTGCTCGCGAAGATCCCGGGCGCCGCCGCCCCGCTGATCTCGGTGACGACGTAGCCCGCCCTCGGCGGCGTCACCGCCTGCGGGGAGGCCATCGAGGCCACCGTCGAGCGCTCGCGCTGGAACCCGCCGCCGATCGTGCCGCCGCAGCCGCTGCACACCGGCGTCGCATTGTCCGCGAGCATCAACACGCCAGAGGTGTCGTCGAACACGTTGTGAGTCACCGTCGCCGTGGGCAGCGCGCCACCGAGCCCGCTGAAGCTGGTGATCTCGAGGACATGATCGTGGGTCGTGCGGTGCTCGTAGACCGGGGTGACGAAGCGCAGCATGGTGGGCGCGGTCGCCGGCCGCTCCGCCCGCACCGGCACCCCAGAGCGCGAGATCACGCTCGGGGTCGTCGTCGTCCCGAGCTCCCTCTCCGCGATCACCGCGACCTGCCCCGCGCCGGCGCCCGAGACGTCGAGGACGCCGAGGAAGGTCTGGGTGCTCGAGGTCACGCCCGCCGCCGTCCGTAGCGCGTCGATGGTCACCTCGACGCGCGGCGTCGTCGCATCGACCATGAAGTTGCACGGGTTGCAGATCGGCGCGACGGAGCCCGGGAGCAGCGCACCGTTCGTCCCGTACAGCCGCAGCGCGACGGTCGCGGACTGCGCCGCGGCACCCGCGGTGTTGAGGATCGTGAGCCGCGTGTCGTGGTTGCCCGCCGTCGACGGCGCGCCCGGGGCCTCGGTGCCGGGCCCGAGCAGCAGGCGCTGGGTCGCGGTCGCCGGCGGCTCGATCACCGCGGCCTGATCGATCACGGTGTTCGAGCCGGCCACGACCTGCGTCGAGGTCAGGGCCGAGACCGCGACGGGGGCGTTGTCGCCGAACACGTCGACGACCCCGTACGCATCGACGGCGGTCGTGAGGCCGGCCGTCGATGCGCGCGCGCCGACGCTGACGGTGAGCCCGCGCAGGCTGGCGCCGAGATCGGCGCTGCACGGATCGCAGAGCGCTCCGTTGGGCCCCGAGAGGATCGTCCCGTTCGCGGCGTAGATTCGCAGCTCGACGCGCGCGGAGGCCGGCGCCGCGATCCGCCCGTAGGCCATGCGGACGAACGTGTCGATCGGAGTGGCCGCGGACGGCGCCGTCGCGCGCAGGCGCGGCAGCGCGAACCGCCGGATCGTACGCACGGTCACGGTGTACGTCTGCGTCGAGGTATCGGCGGCGGTCACGACGTAGCTGACCGGGCTCGTGAAGTCGTTGGGCGTCATCCCGCTGGTCTGCGTCGTGGCGCCGACGGCCACGCTGGCGCCACCGGTCGAAAACGTCGCGATCAGCGCCGTGACATCGGTGCCCGGCGGGACGTCCGCGGTGATCGCGGTGCCGGTGATCGTGGCGATGACGTCGACCGCGAGCGCGGGGTTCGTCACGTCGAGGAACGAGAACGCGGAGATGTCCTTCGCCGTGTTCGGCGCGATCGTGACCGTCACGGTATACGTCCTCGTCGAGCTGTCGGCCGCGGTGACGACGTAGCTCACCGGGCTCGTGAAGTCGTTCGGGGTGATCCCGCTCGCCTGCGTCGTCGCTCCGACGGTCACGGTCGTGCCGGTGTGCGTGAACGTCGCGACCAGCCCCGTCACATCGGTCCCGAACGGCACGGTCGCGGTGATCACGGTCCCGGCGATCGCCGCGGTGACGTCCGCGGACAGCGCCGGGTTCGTGGCGTCGGGGAACGAGAACGCCATGATGTCCTTCGCCGTGTTCGCCGCGATCACGACGGTGACCGTGTACGTCTGCGTCGAGTTGTCGGCCGCGGTCACGGTGTACGTGACGGGGCTGGTGAAGTCGTTCGGCGTGACGCCGCTGGTCTGCGGGATCACCCCGACCGCGACCGTGGAGCCGGTGTGCGTGAACGTCGCGACCAGCGACGTCGCATCCGTGCCGAACGGGACCGTGGCGGTGATCGCGGTGCCCGTGATCGTGGCGGTGACGTCCGCCGACAGCGCGCTGTTCGGGACATCGAGGAACGCATACGCGGTGATGTCCTTCGCGGTGCCGAGCGCGACCGTGACCGTGACCGTGTACGTCCTGATCGAGGCGTCGCCGGCGGTGACGACGTACAGCACGGGGCTCGTGAAGTCGTTCGCGGTGACGCTGCTGACCTGCGGCGTCGCGCCGACGGCGATCGAGACACCGGTCTGCGAGAACGTCGCGACCAGCGCCGACACGTTGGTCCCGGTCGGGACGGTCACGGCGATGGCGGTGCCGTTGATCGTCGCGGTCACGTCCGCGGGCAACCCGGCGTTGTTCGCCGACAGGAAGGCGAACGCGGTGATGTCCTTCTGATCGGCGGACGAGATCGTGACCGTCACCGTGTACGTCGTGGTCGTCGCGTCCGCCGCGGTCACGACGTACGTGACGGGGCTCGTGAAGTCGTTCGGGGTCGTCCCGCTGACCTGGGGGGTGGCGCCGACGCTGACGGTCTGGCCGGTCGTGGTGAACGTCGCGATCAGCGCCGAGACGTTGGTCCCGAACGGGACCGTGGCGGCGATCGCCGTGCCGTTGATCGTCGCGGTGACGTCGGTGGCGAGCGCGGCGTTGGTCGCGTCGAGGAAGGCGAGCGCGGTGAGATCCTTGGCGGAGCTCGGCGCGACGGTCACGGTCACGACGTAGGCGCGGGTCGAGCCGTCGCCGGCGGTCACGGTGTAGGTCACGGGGCTCGCGAAGTTGTTCGCGGTCATGCCGCTGACCTGCGCGGTGCCACCGACGGACACCAGCGTGCCGGTGTGGACGAACGTCGGGATCAGCGCCGTCACGTCGGTCCCGAACGGGACGGTCGCCGCGATCGCGTCGCCGTTGATCGTCGCCACCGCGTCGGCCGAGAGCGCCGGGTTGGTCGCGTCGAAGAACGCGAACGACGTGATGTCCTTCGTCGTGCGCGGCACGGTCGCGACGGTCACCACGTACTCGTGGGAGGTCAGGTTCGCGGAGATCACGCGGTAGGTCACTGGGGTCGTGAAGTCGACGGCCGTCTCCCCGCTGATCTGCTGGACGCCGAGCACGACGACCTTCGTCCCGTCGGTGGTGAACGTCGGCACCAGCGCCGTGACGTCGGTGCCGGCCGGGACGACGACGGCGACGGTGTCCGTGACCTCGTCGATCACGCCGTCCGCGTCGGCGAGGAGGCCCGGATTGTCCTCGACCTCGAGGCTGAACGTCAGCAGCGCGTTGGTCGTCGCGAGCGGATCGCCGCAGCCGGCGCCGAGGCCGACGATGGCGAGCACCCACACCAGGAACCGACCGACTCCACCAGCACTCCACGGCTTGCGCATCGGGGCGACGCTATCAAGGTTTCGGCACTCGCTCGACGGAATAGCCCGCCTTCGCGAGGAGCGCGGGCACGCCCTGCTCGCCGATCAGGTGCCCGAGCCCGACCGCGATGAAGGCGCCACCGTCGCCGAGGTAGCGCTCGATCGCGGGCACCCAGCGCCGGTTGCGCGCCCACAGCATGGCCTCCGCGGTCCGCGGGATCACGAGCATCGGCTCGAGCGCGACGAGATCGCCGGCCGCGTAGGCCGCGAGCAGCCCGGTGTACGCGCAGCTCAGCGTCTTGCGCGTGCGGATCGCCTGCGCGAGGTCGTCGACCGTGACCACGCTGTCGAGCGCGCGGATCTGATCCTCCGGCGTCTCGAGTGCCTCGACCGGGAGGTGCTGCGTCCGCGCTGTACGCGCGAGCCCGACGTCCATCGACTCGGTCTTCGGGGCCGACTGCCGGCCGAGCAGCAGGAGCGCGTACCACGGACGCACGCGCTTCAAGTCGTCCTCGCGGATCCTGCCGCGCAGCGCATCGCGCAGGTCCCACCAATCGTCGGTCGGGAGCTGCTGATCGAGGCCCGGACCGCGCTCGATCCGCGACAGCTCTCGCATCGCCTCGCGATCGGGCTCGCGGTCACCGAGCTCGGAGGCGAACCGTGGCGACGCGGCGAGCGCGGCGAGCACCGACGGCTGGACGGCCGGCAGGCCCGCGTCGTGGATGGTCCCGAACAGCCACACGGTCGGTCCACCCGCCTTGTGGACGCGCCACAGGAGCGGTGCCCCGCTCGCCGAGATGGCGGGTGCGACCGGGCACGGCGCGGGCGTCGCGGCGCAGGCGCAGAGGGCAAGGACCGCGATCCAGCGCAGCATCGCGATAAGGGTGCAGATCCGGTCGATCCCACGCAAGATCCTGTTGCCGTTCGGCGGCAGGCCAGGTACGGCATGGCGTGGCCAAGGCGACCCAGACCGAGACCGTGACCGAGGACGATGCCCAGACCCCCGAGCAGCCGTCCGCTGCCCAGGCCGGAGGGATCAAGCGCAAGAATCTGATCATCATCGCGGTGGTCACGCTCGCGATCTGGGCGTTCGCGATCCAGACCGGCAGCACGGTCCTGATGATCATCGTCGGCGTCCTGACGGTCGCGTTGATCGGTGTCCTGATCTGGGCGTTCAAGACCCTGCGCAAGCAGCGCGGCCTCGTGTCGCTACTCCAGGGGGCGACCTCGTCGCCCGAGGCGCGGCGCGATGCGCTCGCGAGGCTCTCCGAGGGCAAGGACGCGAACGCGCCGATCAACCTGTTCGCGCGCGCCCAGCTGCTCGCGCAGGATGATCCCAAGGCCGCGCTCGAGATGCTGCAGGGGACCGAGCTCAGCAAGTTCCCGCCCGCGATGCAGGACGACGTCGCCCTGCTCAAGACGCAGCTCTACCTCGGTATGGGGCGCACGGCAGATGCGTCGAAGGCCGCGAGCTCGATCAACCTCGACAACCCCGAGCGCAAGGAGATCCGGCCGATGGCGGCGGCGATCGTCGCCGAGGCGTGGGCGCGGACCGGCAAGCCAAGGGAGGCGCTCGCGCTCCTCGAGACCATCGAGCTGCCGAAGAAGGACGGGCCCGCGATCCTGATCCAGATCAAGGTCGCCCGCGTGTTCGCCAAGTTCGCGTCCAACCAGCGCGGCCCCGCGCGCCAGGAGCTGACGGCGCTCGCCTCCGAGGACGTCAACAACCTCGGTCGCTTCCTGTCGCCGCAGTTCCGCGTGCACCCCGAGCTGCAGAAGCTCGCGCGCCAGGTCCTCGAGTCGCACCCCGCCGCGCGCAAGATGGCCAAGGGCCAGTCGAAGCAGATGCGCCGCGGCTAGACCGTCGCCTGCGCCGGCGGAGCGACGTCGGGCGTCGCGGTGGGCTTCCTGCGCATCGCGGACGCGGACATGCCGATCACGGACAGCAGGCCGATGCCGGCGAGCCACAGCCCGAACCGGCCGCCCGCCTCGACCTCGACGTCGCTGGTCATCCGGCCCTTCTTCAACGACTTCGACTCCTTCTCGACGGCCTCCCGCATGTCGCTGCCGATCTTGAGGTAGAGCGCGACGAGCATCCCGATCGCCAGCACCGCGACGGCGAGCGTCGCTCGCAGCGCGGTCTTCGATCCGACGAACGACAGCCCGAACAGGATCACGACGAGCGCCAGCGCGACGATCGCGAACGGCTCGACCGCGACGTTCTCGACCTTCGTCTCGATGCTGCCGCCCTGCATCTTGCCGTCCTCCTCGGCGGCGGCGATCAGTCCACCCGGCTTGCAGCCGCCGACCATGTCGGCGCCGGAGATCGTGATCACGTCCATGCCGTCGCACGACACGCCGAAGAACGGCAGGAAGAAGCAGGCGATCACGATCGCGCTGACGTACTTCCCGAGCTTGCTCCACATGCTGCGCTGCGCTGCCATGTGCGCAGCCTACACGGAAGCGTCACGGTCCGCCGATCTCACCCTCCGCGCCGCTCGATGATAGGCTCCGCCGATGCAGATCGTCAGCGTCGTGGTCTCGCGACCGCTCGATGCGTGTTGGCGGGTCTTCACCGATCCGGGCGCGCTGACCGCGTGGGTGCCCGGCCTGCGCGAGGCGCTGCTGATCGAGGCGCGCGAGGACGGACTACCGCGCGAGATCCAGTTCGAGTTCGGCGCGGAGCTGATCTACTCGCTCGTCTACGCGTATGACGTCGACGCTCACGTCGTGCGCTGGGAGCCGCGCCCCGGCGAGCACGGCGCGGTGCGTGGCTTCGCGCGGTTCGAGGCCGAGGGTGACGGCACGCGCGTCACCTACGCGCTCGAGCACGAGACCGGCCGCAAGGCGATCGACCGCGCGTTCGATGACCCGGAGCAGCTGGTCGAGGCCTTCGCGCGCTGGATGCACGAAGGCCCGGTCTCGTGAATCCGCGGCTCGCACCCTGAGAGGGAGGCCCCCGTGGCCTCGGTGGGAGCCGCCAGTGACCTCGGAGGAACCGCCGGCGACGTCAGAGGGGGAGCCACGAAGCCACGAAGGCCACGAAGCAGAGGGGTTGGGCGGCTTCGCCGCAGGAGGCGCCATCCCTCGCCGGGCGATAGCCCGCGATCCCTCTCTCCTTCTGCTTCGTGTCCTTCGTGCCTTCGTGGCTCTGCTTCTCGGAGCATGGAGCACCCGAGAACACGGAGCACCCGAGAGCACGGAGTCCTCCAGCGCAACGACCCAGGGTCAGCGGACCGCGGTGTCGGCGAGCTTCACGGCGAGCCGCGAGATGCGCTCGTCGGTGTCGCGCGCGAGCGTGGACAGCATGACCGCATCGATCGAGCCCGGCGCGATCCGATCGAGTGCGCGGAGCGCCTCGAGACGGACCTCGGGGGCGCCGTCGCCGAGCCGGGCGAGCAGCTCGCCGCGCGCGGTGTCGACGCCGAGGATGCCGAGCGCCCGCGCCGCTTCGGCCCGGACCTCGGGGGCCGAGCTGACGAGCGCCGCACGCAGCTCCGCGGCGACCCGCATCCCGGCGGGGTGACCGCCCGCGACGCGCGCGGCCTCGGCCTGGACCTCGGCGGACGGATCCGCGAGTCCGCGCTGGAGCACGGTGACCGCATGATCCGTGGTCACGCGACGCACGGTGTGGACGTACGCCGCGCGGACAGCGACCTCGCGCTCGGCCGCGAACAGATCGACGAGCGCGTCGGCGTACGTGCCGGTGGTGCGAGCGAGGACCTCGGCGTACGCGGCGCGCTCCGCGGCCGAGCCGTCGCCGCGGGCGAGGCGATCGAGGAACACCGACGTCGCGCGCGGATCGGCGCTCGGCGTCGACGTGATGCGCAGGATGCCGGCGCGCGTGCGCGACGGTGCGAGCGCGGTGAGCTCGGCGTGGAGCGCCGGTGCGGATGTCCGGAGATCGGAGACCTCCGCGGCGACCCGCACGCGCCAGTCGCCCCCGATCGGCTGCTGCGTCGGGGTGGTCACGGCCGGCCGGAGCGGGGTGGCGGAGCGATCGATCGAGGTGTCATCCGGCGCGCCGCAGGCGGCGAGGAAGATGACGAGCGTTACTGCTTGCCGGATCATCTCAGTTGCCTCCCATGAGGTGTTGCGCGGTCGTCCACCACGAAGCGGTGGGGGTACGGCGGACGTTGGTGCCGCAGTGCACCTCGCCCAGGCCGAGGTGATAGGTGTCCCAGTCGTCGATGAAGTGCCACTGCAGCGTCGGCGACGACGCGGCCTTGAACGCATTGATCATCGGGTCGGTCGCCTGGTTGGTGGTCGCCCGGAAGAACGGGTCCGCCGTGAACACGTGCGTCGTCTGGCCGTCGACATTGGCGACGATCAGGTTGGCCATCCCGGGGATCAGCGCGGCGACGCGCCCACCGCAGTTCGAGACCTGCTCGAACAGCGACGGGACCTTGATGATGTCGGCGTCGGTCAGCCCGAGCTCGGTCTTGAACTTCGCGACGATCGGGTCGAGGTAGTCGGCCTGGAGATCGTTGTTGAGCGCGATCAACGCGGTGTCGGCGAGGATCGAGCCGACCGTCGCGTAGCCGTGGTCCTGTCCGTAGTACGGGAGCGACGTGCTGCTGGCGAGCCCGCTGAGCACCGCGAGCGCGGCGGGGACATCCGCGATCACGAGCTTGAAGCCCTTCGGCGACGCGGGATCGGGGAGGAAGCTCGAGAACTCGTCGACATGACCGACGCACAGCCAGTTGGTCGGCAGCTGGAACGGCGCCTGGACCTTCTGCGACGCCAGAAACGTTCCGAGCGTCGAGTTGAGCCCGGAGGTGCCGACGCGACCGTAGTAGATCTTGCCGAACGGGTACGCGACCCCGTTGACGGTCATCGGCGGCGACGCCTCGAGGTTGCCGAACGAGTCGTACGAGGTCGCCTGCTGCGGGTTCCCCCACGCCGACGCGATCGTGTCGGGACCGACCCACGCCCGCTCGGCGTAGCCGTCGAGGCCGCGATCGCGGACCGAGTCGATCACGACGTCGAGGCGCTGGTTGCCCTCGCCCGTCGTCGTGCCGAACTCGAACTCGTCCTGCATCCACACGTCGCTGCCGACCGTCGAGCCGGTGACGGGGGTGAACTTCGCGCCGAGGACCGTCTGGTACGAGCTGATGAAGGACGCGTTGCCGGAGACCTGCACCGCCCACACGTGCTCGGCGGGCTGCAGGTGGTGGTTCATCAGCAGCGGCGCGGCCTGCAGCTTCGAGGTGTGCGTGTTCGAGCCGCTCGCGATCACGAGCTGGCCGGTGACCGCGTAGTTTCCGAACTCGATCGCGAGCTCGATGTCGCTGCCGGTCTGCGCGATCGTCAGCGGGCCCGCACCGGCGGCGCCGCCGAGCACGAGCTGGTTCGCGCGATAGATCCGGATGTTCGCGAGGTCACCCGTCAGCGTCAGCTGGACGTCGCCCGAGGCGAGCGCGAGCGTGTCAGCGGGGAGCACGAGCTTCGCGAGATCGTCGTCGGCGGCGAACGGAGCCTGCTCCCAGTCGCGGACCGAGCCGTCATCGTCGTCGAGGTTCGCGACGCCGAACACGCTGCGGAACGACCAGCTCGGCGGGGGCGGCGCGTCGGGCGGGGGCGTCGTGCAGTCGCTGCCCGTGCAGGCATCGGCGGTGGTCCCGCCGTCGGGTCCCGTTCCCGGCGGATCATCGCCGCCACCGCACGCTGCCACCGAGAAGAGCACCCAGGACAACATCCGTACTCTTGCGAGACTGCTCATGCGGGGCGCAGCTTTGCGCGTCCGCAGGGGAAGCCGGTAGCGTTACCTGCCGACCACCGCTGACCGATTGCGAACCCGAGAATCACCAAGGATCGCGGCGACTTCGTGCGCTGTCGCGGCGGTCGCGGACTACAGCGTCGCGCCGTACACGACGGCCGCGAGCGCGACCGCGGTCGCGAACCCGAGGACCGCGTGCAGGCTGCGCGCGGTCGCCACCGGCGCGAACGGCAGGTCCTCGTCGATCGCGAGGGCCTCGTCGTGCCCCGCGAACCACGGCTCCACGAACGCCTCCTCGATCGACGCGTGCTCGAACACGTACTCGATCACGACGTCGTAGTCGTCGTCGTCGTCCGCCGTCCCCACCACCTCGATCTCGACCTCGAGCGCGGGATCGAAGGCCGTGAACGCAAACACGGGCATCGCGAGACCGCGCGTCATATCCAGGAGCGACGCTTCCATCGTCCTCCTGCATCGCGGGTTTGGCGATCGAGGTCAAGTTTCGATGGGGGCCGGGCGGGGTATCCCGCCGGTCAAGTGGCTGGAATGATCGGGCGCCGGCTCCGGGAATGCGCTTCGCGCGCAATTTTCGAATTGAATTCGGAGAACGCTGCGCCTACGGTCGCGCGCGATGAGGAACGCTCGCGTCACGTTCATCCTGGTGATGGTGGTTGGAGCGTGTGGTCCGTCGCCGCGCGCCGGCGACGACACGGGAGGCGATGACGCGACCGAGTGCACACCGACGTGCTCCGCCGACTCGCACGCGGTCCTCGACTGCAAGGGCGAGGTGCTCACGCAGTGCGAGGGCACCCAGGCGTGTGACCCGACGACGTTCACCTGTCAGAACGCGTGCGTCGCCGCCGAGAACAACGGCA
>Ga0316601_100000255_pt1 | contig 21567 bp, 21 predicted proteins | sample OWC_soil_day5_no_FD_207663 | JGI IMG/M metagenome (GOLD analysis project Ga0316601, IMG submission 207663) | Wetland soil microbial communities from Old Woman Creek delta, Ohio, United States - OWC_soil_day5_noCT | ecosystem: Environmental > Terrestrial > Soil > Wetlands | place: USA: Ohio... | reverse complement strand
ACACGACGACCGGTTTGCCGGCCTTGCGCGTCAGTTCGAGCTGCTCGCGGATCAGTTCCGACGCGCTCGCACTTCCGCCCGGCGAATCGACCCGCACGACCAGCGCCTTGATGTCTTCGTCCTGCCGGGCGCGCTGGATCAGCTCGGCGGCGGCGCGCGCGCCGACCGTGCCCTTGCGAGCGTCGCCATCGACGATCTCGCCCTGCGCCACGACGACTCCAATGGCGGGACCGGACGCGCGATCATCGACGTAGCGCAGGTACGAGTACATCGAGATCTGCCGGAATGTCTCGGCATCGTCGTCACTGCGCGGGGCACCGCGCTCGATCATCAGGGCGCGGAATTCGTCGCGTCGCTTCAGCCCGTCGACGAGCTTCTCGTTCGCCACGAGTGTGGCGATGTCGCCACCGACCGCCTGCAGCCGCGCCGGCAGCTCATTGATCGCCGCCATGACGCTCCCGGCCTTCAGCTTGCGCGAGCGCTCGACATCGGCGAGCCAGGTCGACCACAACCCGTTGTACAGGTAGGCATCGGCTTCCTGCGCCTCCGGCGACGGTCCGGTGCGGGTAAACGGTTCGCCAAAGCTCTTGAAGCGGCCGGCCTGGAAGGTGTTCACCTTGACACCGACCTTGTCGAGCAGGTCCTTGTAATAGGAGCGGTTGCCACCCACGCCGCGCAGCAGCAGTGCGCCGGTCGGGTGCAGGTAGACCTCGTCCGCATGCGCCGCGAGGAAGTATTGCCCCTGGGTGTACGACTCACCCCAGGCGATGACCGGCTTGCCGCTGCCGCGCACGCGCTCGAGCGCCGCTCCGACTTCGCGCAGCGTCGCCAGGCCGGCGGAACCCATGTCGTCCAGCACGAGCACGACCCGCGTCACCTGCGGATCGCGCGCTGCACCGTCGAGCACCGCGAGGATGTCGCGCAACCGCGTTTCGAAACGGTCCCGGCCGAGCGCCTCCGCAATGGCCGCCTCCTGCGCGCCGACGCTGTACTCCTCGACGATATCGCCCTGGATATTGAGGACGAGCGCGGTGTCGGGCTGCAGGCGCGGCGGCTTGTCCGACGAGAACCAGCCGATAAGCAGCACCGCGACGATCAGCAGGAACAGGAGATTGACGACTAGGCGGCGCGAGAAGTCCAGCACTCGCCACATGCCTCCGAAGAAGCGACGAATCAGTCCAGGGCGCGCCGCCATACCAGCTCCAGGTGCAATGTCGGTAAAAAGGGAGTGGGAGCTTAGCGCGTCGCCGCAAACCCCACGTGTCAGCGCGGCGTGCGGCGGGCGAGTGCGTGCAGGGTCTTGATGCGCAGGCCGATGTAACTTCCGGCCAGCCGCCGCCGCGCCGGCTGCCGGCCATGGCGGGTGATCAGCACCGTCTTCAGGCCGAGCGCCCGGGCCGACTTCAAATTGCGCGCGGAGTCCTCGATCAGCACGGCATCGGCAGCGTGGATGCGTTCGCGCGCCAGCATCGTCCGCAGCATCAGCTGCGAGGGCTTGGGCCGGAAGCTGCCATGGATTCTCATGCGTTCGATGGTGTAACGGGCGGCAATGTGAGAGTGCAGCCGCAGTTCGCGGAGCACGGATCCGGCATACGCGCGAGGCGCGTTCGTCAGGAGCACCTTGCGGCCCGGCAACCGCGCAAACAGGCGCGCAAGGCCGCGCTCGGCGCGCAGCAGTTCCGCGACATCGAAGTCGTGTGTTTCCCGCAGGAAGTGATGCGCGTCGACGCCATGGTGGCGCACCAGACCGAGCAAGGTCGCGCCATAGCGGCGCCAGTAGAGCGTGCGCAGGCGGTTGGCCTCGTCGCGTGCCACCTCGAGCTCGCGTGCGACGTAGTCCGTCATGCGCCGGTCGATCGTGCGGAAGATCGCGTGCGATGCGTCGTGCAGCGTATCGTCGAGATCGAAGAGCCAGACAGGCCGGCGACGGGGTTCCGTCGGGATCTCGGGCGCCGGACGCAGGCGCGGCCGCGTGGGCCGCGCAGTCCACCCGGCTCGGCCCCGCGCCTGGCGCAGGTTCGCCCGCGGGTTCGACGGCACTGCGGCGCTTCTCCCCAAACGACGCCCGGTCAGTGACTCTTGATCATCGTGCCGACCCCCTGGTCGGTCAGGATCTCGAGCAGCAGGCAATGGTCGACCCGCCCGTCGATGATGTGCACGGCATGGACGCCACTCTTGGCGGCCTCCAGCGCGGAGGAAATCTTCGGCAACATGCCGCCCGAGATCGTGCCGTCGGCGAACAGGTCGTCGATCTCACGCGCCGACAGCCCGGTCAGCAGGCGGCCGTCCTTGTCGAGCACGCCCGGAGTGTTGGTCAGCATGACCAGCTTTTCCGCCTTCAGGATCTCGGCGATCTTGCCGGCGACGACATCGGCGTTGATGTTGTAGGTCTCGCCATCGGCACCGAAGCCGATGGGCGAGATGACCGGGATGAAGGCGTCGTCCTGCAGCGCCTTGACGACGGCCGGATTGATGGTCTCGATCTCGCCGACGTGGCCGATATCGTGCAGCTTGCTCGGATCGTTCTTGTCGGGCATGCGCAGCTTGCGGGCGCGGATCAGCCCGCCGTCCTTGCCGGTGAGGCCGACCGCCTGGCCGCCAAAGCGGTTGATCAGTGTCACGAGTTCGCCCTGGACTTCGCCGGCCAGCACCCATTCGACGACTTCCATCGTCTCCGCATCGGTCACCCGCATGCCCTGGATAAAGGTGGACTTCTTGCCGACGCGTTCCAGTGCTTCGTCGATCTGCGGGCCGCCACCGTGCACGACGACCGGATTCATGCCGACCAGCTTCAGCAGGACGACATCGTGCGCGAAGGCCTCTTTCAGGTTCTGGTCGATCATCGCGTTGCCGCCGTATTTCACGACGATCGTCTTGCCGTGAAAGCGCCGGATGTACGGCAGCGCCTCGGACAGGATGTCAGCTTTCAGCTGGGGGGCGATCTGCGCGGTTTCCATGGCGGATGATCTTCGCGGAAGAGTCGGGAACGAATTCGGCACCGGATCGATGCGCGCGCATGTTACCCCGCCCCTCCCCGGCGCTCGCCGCGCTGGCGCTCGGGAGCGCTACGATCGCTGCCTTGCGAACTGGAGACGCACCATGGAGCAGGTGTTCCGCATCGAGGGCATGCATTGTGGCGGCTGCGTGGCGCGCGTGACTCGCGCGCTGAAGACGATCGCCGACGACGTGGAGGTCACGCTCGACCCACCGCAGGCGACGCTGGATGTGCCGGCCGCGGTGACGGCCGAGGCGGTGCAGGCCGCCGTTGCCACCGTCGGTGATTACACCGTCACCGCGGCCTGAGCTTCAGCCTTCGACCTCGCCCTTCTTCAGTCTGATCCTCACAGCCGCGCGCTCCGCCTTGCGCGCCGCCCGCTTCGCCACTAGTGCTTGTGCGCGGCGCCCGCTGCGGTGGCCGGCGCCCGCGTCGCGACCTCGACCTCGATCGGCTGTGTCACCAGGCGCTTGTCCCTCGTCTCGATGCGCAGTTCGAGCGGCACGCGCTCGCCCGCCTTGAGGGGACGCTTCAGATCCATCAGCATCACGTGGTAGCCGCCCGGCTTGAGCTCGACGCTGCGGCCCGCCGGCAGGTCCAGCCCCGCGATCGCCCGCATGCGCATGACGCTGCCTTCCATCACCATCTCGTGGATTTCGACGACGCCCGCCACGGGGCTGGCGGCGCCGATGAGGCGCGCACCGTCGGCCGACTTCAGTGACATGAAGGCCCCGGTTGCAGTCTGTCCCTGCAACGCGGGACGGGCCCACGCATCCGTGACCTGAACCTGGCCGTGGCTCGCGCCCGCCCACGCCAGCAATGCCACCCACGCGACGAATCGAATCATGCGGACTCCCGGAGACAATAAGAAATTCTACCGGTCGTCGCCCGTGGACTCGCTTTCGTTCGGGCCATGCGGTGGACGCAGGCGCGGATCGACGTGCGCCGCCGCCTTGACCAGCAGATGTGCCGCAACCGGTGCCGTCATGAAGACAAACAGCGTAATCAGCAGTTCATGCAGGCTGGCGCGGCCGGCCGCGGCAAAGTAGCCGATCGATGCCAGCAGTACCGCGCCGACCCCCACCGTGCTCGCCTTGGTCGGCCCGTGCAGACGCTTGAGGAAGTCCCGGAACTTCACCAGACCCCAGGCACCGACGAGAGCGAAGGCGGCTCCCAGCACCACCAGCAGCGACAGCACGATGTCGAGCACCAACGGCAGGTCCCTCATTCGATGATGTCTCCCCGCAGGAGGTACTTGGCAAGCGCCACGGTGCTGACGAACCCCATCATCGCGATGATCAGCGCCACCTCGAAGAACACCGCCGTGTCGAAGTAGATGCCGATCAGTACCAGCAGTGCAACCGAGTTCACGTAGAGGGTATCGAGCGCGAGGATGCGGTCGGCGAGCGTCGGCCCGCGCAGCAGCCGCCAACCCGCAAGCAGAAGCGCGACGACGAAGGCGCCGGCCGCCCATGGCAGTACGGTGGCGAGCAGGTTCATCGCTGGTTTCCCTCGAAGATCGCCATCAGTGGCCGTTCATAGCGGTGCTTGATCGATGCGATGAGGTCCGCCGGATCGTCCACGTGCAGCGCATGCACGAGCAGATGATGACGGTCCTCGGACAGGTCCACCGACAGCGTGCCGGGCGTCATCGTGATGATGCTGGCGAGGCTGGCGAGACCATAGGGCTCGCGGATCGACAGCGGGATCCAGACGAAGCCAGGACGGATGCGCTCTTCCGGACCGAGGATCTGCCGCGCGACGACGAACGCCGACGCAACGATGTCGTACAGCACGACGCCTGTCAGCCGCACAACCGCGCCCCAGGCGCCTATCCTCGGAGGATCCGGCCGCAGTCGTTCGCTCCACAGGGGTATCGCGAGCGCAAGCACGCCGGCGAGCGCGACATGGCCCGCCGACACACTGCCGACCAGCAACAGCCAGCCGACGAACAGCATGGCCGAAAGCAGCGGAGCCGGGACAAGCCGCATCACTTCTCCTTCTTCATGTCGGCGCGCGGATTCCACGCCGGCGGCGCGGGCTCGGCGCCGAGCACCGCGGCGATGTAGCCCCTGCGATCGAGCATCTGGTGTGCCGTGGCCTCGGCATAGCGTGCGAGCGGGCCGGCCCACAGCACGATGCCGCAGGCGATCGCGAGCAGCAAAGCCAGCGCACCCCGCTCCGGCGGCGACATGCGCGCGGCGGCTGTCTGCATCGCATTGGGCGCTTCCGCCTTCCAGAACACGGTCGAACCGGCGCGCGCGAGCGCCACGACGATGCCGAGGCTCGACAGCAGCACCACGGCCCAGACCGCCACCGCCTGGGACTCCCCGCGGCTGGCAGCGAGCAGCATGCTCTTGCCGAGGAAACCACCGAACGGTGGCAAGCCGGCGACTGCCACGGCGAGCAGGAAGTAAAGCGTTCCATAGCCTCCCGCCCAGGCCAGCGGTGCCGGAATCATTTCGTCGTCTGCCTGTCCGCGCGATGCGGCCGTCGAGTCCACCAGCAGAAAGAGCGCAGCCGCCACGACGGTGCTGTGCACGAGGTAGAACAGGCCCGCCGCGAGCGTGCCGGCCGACCCGAGCCCCACGGCCAGCAGCAGCATGCCGGCCGAGGCCAGCACCAGGTAGGCCACCAGTCGCCGCAGGTGCCACGCGGCCAGCGCCCCGAAGGCGGCCAGCGCCAGTGTCGCGAGTGCCAGCCACGACAGCCAGGGTCCCGCGACCGACGCCGCCGCCCCGGCTTCCGCGCCGAACAGCAGCGTGGTCGAGCGCGCAATGCAGTAGACGCCCACCTTGGTCATGATGACGAAGAGCGCCGCCACCGGCGCGGTCGCGGCCCCATAGGTGTCGGTCAGCCAGAAGTACAGCGGAAAGATCGCAGCCTTCACCCCGAAGACAACGATCAGCAGAAGCGCGGCGGACTGCAGCAGGGCGGCGTTTTCGACCGGTACCGCCGGGATGCGCTGCGCCAGGTCCGCCATGTTCAGCGTGCCCGTCAGGCCGTACAGCGTCGATACGGCAAGCAGGAACAGCGCCGAACCCGTCAGGTTGAACACAACGTAGTGCACCGAGGCGCGCAGCCGCACCGGCCCGGCACCGTAGAGCAGCAGCCCGTACGAGGCGATCAGCAGCACCTCGAAGAAGACGAAGAGGTTGAAGAGGTCCGCGGTCAGGAAGGCGCCGTTGAGCCCCATCAGCTGGAACTGGAACAGCGCGTGGAAGTGCGGCCCGCGCTCATCGTTCCGACCATGAGCGCCACGCCCGCAGGCGTACAGCACGCTGGCCACGCCAACCAGCGCAGTCAGCACCAGCATCAGCGCCGCCAGCCGGTCGAGCGCCAGTGCGATGCCGAACGGGGCCTTCCAGTTGCCCAGCAGATAGGCACTGACTTCGCCGCTGGCGGCCATCACGGCCAGTCGCAGGGCGATCCCCGCGAGTGCAAGGGTGGCGCACACCGACACGGCCGCCGCCGCACGCCGGGAGCGTCGCTCAACCAGCAGCGCCAGCGCGCCGGCCAGCAGCGGCAGCACGATCGGCGCGACGATCCAGTGCGATCCGGTCATCGCGCGTTCTCGCCCGGCGCGGTAGACGGTGACGCCGGCTCCTCGCAGTCGACATGGTCGCTTTCCGTCTCGGCGCGCGCCCGCAGGGCGATGACCAGCAGCAATGCCGTCATCGCGAAGCTGATGACAATGGCCGTCAGCACGAGCGCCTGCGGCAGCGGATCGGCGTACTGCGTCAGCGTTGCAGCGCCCTCCCCGTCGATGATCGGCGACCGGTTGATGGCCACCCGCCCGGTCACGAAGATGAAGACATTCACCGCGTAGGACAGCAGCGTCATGCCGAGCACGACGTCGAACGTGCGGGCACGCAGCAGCAGGTAGACGCCGGCGCCGGCCATCACGCCGATGAAAAGTGCGAGCAGTGCCTCCATCAGCGGACCGCCCGCAGCCGGCCCAACGCCGCCAGCATCATCATCGTCGCGCCGACCACGGTGAGAAACACGCCCAGGTCGAACACGCTGGCACTCGCCAGCGGCACCGGGCCGAACAGCGGAAGCTGCGGATAATCGTAGGTGCTGGTGAGAAAGGGACTGCCGAAGAGCCCGCTTGCCAGGCCCGTCAGGCCCGCGATCAGCAGCCCGCTGCCCACCCATGGCGAGAAGTCCCGCGGCAGCCGCTCCTCGGTCCAGCGTTGTCCGTTGGCGACGTACTGCAGGATCAGCCCAATGGCCAGAACCAGTCCGGCGATGAAACCACCGCCCGGTTCATTGTGCCCGCGCACGAACAGGAAGATCGCTACCAGGACGACAAATGGCATCAGCAGCCGCGAGACCAGCGCCAGCATCAGCGAGGTCTGGCCAGTGCCTGGCTCGGGGGGCGAGGCATGGACATGCGGGATGGCCTTTGCTCCCGGCACCAGCAGCGCCGCGATGATGACCGCAGCGATACCGAGCACCGTGATCTCGCCCAGCGTATCGAAGCCCCGGAAGTCGACGATGATGACGTTGACCGCATTCGCCCCGCCCCCAAGCGACACTGAATTGGCGAGGAAGTACGAGGAAATCGAATCGAAGGGTCGCGTCATCACCATGAACGCGAGCGCCGCGGTTCCGAGACCGGCGGCGACGGCGACACACACGTGCAGCGCGATCCGCGCGCGCCGCACCTCGCGCGGGCTCGCCGGCGGCAGCCAGTGCAGAGCCAGCATCATCAGCACGACCGTCACGAGTTCGACGAGCACCTGCGTCAGCGCCAGATCCGGCGCCGACAGGTAGACGAAGACCCACGCCACGACCAGTCCTACGGCGCCAAGGAATAGCAGCGCCACCAGGCGGCGCCGGTACGTGACAGCTGCCGCGATCGCGCAGACGGCGCCCATCAGCAGGACGGCTGGTGCGAACGGCCCGGCGGGAGTCAACGGCGCCACCGTACCGGCCGTGCCGCCTCGCAGGAACGGCAGTGCGCCGGCAACCACGGCCACCAGCACCAGCATCAGCAGGTACCACTGCAGGCTGCCGTTCTGCAGCGCCAGCGTCAATGCGCGCGCCGCCCCGATACTGCGGTCGATGAAGAGCAGGAACGCCTCACGGCCTCCACGCGGCAGCATAACCACGCGGTGCAGGTTGACGAAGCGCTGCAGCCCGAAGTAGAGCGCGAGCCCTCCTGCCAGCGCGATGACCGACATCAGAAGCGGCAGGTTGAATCCGTGCCAAAGCGCGAGGCTGTAGTCCGGCAGCGGGCCGCCCAGCGCAGCGCCCGCCGCGACCGCCAGCAACGGACCCACCGTCAGCGCCGGAGCCATGCCGACGGCCAGGCAGATGACGACCAAAATCTCGACCGGCACGCGCATGAAGCGCGGCGGCTCATGCGGCGTATGCGTCAGCCCGACCGGCTCGCCGTTGAAGAAGACGTCGTGGATGAACCGCGCGCTGTACGCCACGCTGAAGATGCCCGCGAGCGTCGCGCCCACCGGCAACGCAAGCGCGATCAGCCGCGGACCCTCGGCGGCCACCGCAACGCCGAAGAACATCTCCTTGGACAGGAACCCGTTGAGCAGCGGTACGCCCGCCATCGCGGCGCTTGCGACCATCGCGAGTGCGCCGGTCCACGGCAGATACTTCCACAGCCCGTTGAGTCGCCGCATGTCACGCGATCCGGTTTCATGGTCGATGATCCCGGCCGCCATGAAGAGCGAGGCCTTGAAGGTCGCGTGATTGAGAATGTGGAACACGCCCGCCACGACGGCCAGCGCGTTGTCCATGCCGAAGAGCAGCGTGATCAGGCCCAGATGGCTGATGGTGGAGTACGCCAGCAGCCCCTTGAGGTCATGCTGGAAGATCGCGAGGTAGGCGCCTACGAGCAGGGTGGACAGTCCCGTCAGGCTGACAAGCCAGAACCACGCGTCGGAGTGCCCCAGCGCGGGGTACATGCGCGCAAGCAGAAACACGCCAGCCTTGACCATCGTGGCGGAATGCAGGTAGGCCGACACAGGGGTCGGTGCCGCCATCGCGTGCGGCAGCCAGAAGTGGAACGGGAACTGCGCACTCTTGGTGAACGCGCCCAGCAACACCAGCACGAGGGCCGGCAGATACAGCGGATGGGCGCGGATCGTCGCGCCGGCGGCTAGCACAGCATCGAGCTGGAAGCTGCCGACGATGTTTCCGAGCAGCAGCACGCCGCCGAGCAGCGCCAGCCCGCCGGCGCCGGTGATCGTCAGCGCCATGCGGGCGCCCTCGCGGGCGTCCGCGCGATGATTCCAGTAGCCGATCAGCAGAAACGAGGCGAGGCTCGTGGCTTCCCAGAACACGACCAGCAGCAACAGGTTGTCCGCCAGCACCAGCCCCAGCATGGCGCCCATGAAGAGCAGCAGGTAACGGAAGAAGCGCGCCGCCGGGTCCTTCGCATGCAGGTAGTAGGCGGCATAGAGCACGACCAGGGCGCCGATGGCGCAGATGAGCAGTGCAAACACCCACGCCAGCCCGTCCATGCGGAAGCCGAACGTCAGGCCGAGCGTCGGCAGCCACTCGATTGACCAGCGCAGCACCTGGCCCCGAAAGACCTCCGGCGCGGCCGCCAGTACCAGCGCCAGTGCGGCCAGCGTGACGACACCTGCCGCCCACGCTGCGAAGCGTCGACGCTCGTTCGGCACCACGCCGAGCAGCGCAGCGCCGGCGAAGGGCAGCAGCGCGAGCAGCAACAGGTTCATGCAGCGGTACGGGGCTTGCGCACCAGCACGACGATCAGCGTGATGACCGTGATCGGGATGACGAAACTCATCATCACCGTCGAGAACGGCTCCAGCGCGGCATGCCTCTGCGCGGCCAGTATCAGATACGCGACGTAACAGCCGTAGTACAGCAGGAACACGGCGCCCTCCCAGCGCGCGATCTCGCGTCCGGTGACAAAGATCGGCAGACAGGCGAGCGCGACGGCCAGCATGACCCAGATGTCGAATGTCAGCAGCGCCGGGGCCATGGCCAGGCCGTGGCCGCCCGAAACAAGTCCGGACAGTCCGAGGCAGCCAAGAATGTTGAAGGTGTTGCTGCCGATCACGTTGCCGACCGCGATGTCGCGCTCGCCCTTGAGCGCGGCCGCGATCGAGGTCGCGACTTCCGGCATCGATGTCCCAGCAGCGACAATCGTCAACCCGATGACGAGGTCGCTGACGCCCATCGACTTGGCAAAGTTGACCGACGCGGTTACCAGCCAGTCTGACCCGTATACGAGCGCGACAAGTCCGCCGACGATCAGCGTGATCTGCACCGCTACGGAGTCATCCCAGGCGCCGGTTCGCGCCGGCCGGATTTCCTCGGCGTACTCAGCCCGCGCCTGGCTGGTTTCCCGCCGCGACTGCCGAACCAGGAAAACGGTGTACGCGATCAGCAGCACGAAAAGAAAGGCGGCGTCCCACAGACCCAGCCTGCCGTCCAGGCCCAGCACCAACAGCAACAGCGACGCTCCGACCATGATCGGCACCTCCTGCCTGATCAACTGGATGTTGACCACGAGCGGCGTAATCAGCGCGCTGACGCCGAGGATGAACAGCACGTTGAAAATGTTGCTCCCGACCACGTTGCCGATGGCGATGTCGGTCTTGCCGTCGAGCACCGCACCGACCGATACCGCCACCTCGGGTGCGCTGGTGCCGAAGGCCACGATGGTGAGCCCGACGACCAGCGGTGAGATGCCGAATGAAAGCGCCAGCTTGGAGGCGCCGCGCACCAGCAGCGATGCGCCGGCCACAAGCGAAGCGAGGCCCAGCACGAAAAGGAGGAGGTTCATCGGGATCCTGTGGACGACCGTCACACGACGGCCCGGTCGCCGCAGAGTATAGGGAGGCGGCCATACGAACGCCGGGTCAGGGCGGATCGGTGTTTCCGCGCGTTGACGACCGAATCACCGCGCGCCGACCCGCACCCGCTTGGCAACGCGCGGGCCGCCACGAAGCCTCACCGCGCCTGCTAGAGCACGTAGCGGGCGAGGTCCTCGTTACTCGCGAGATCGGCAAGGCGCCCGTCGACATAGGCCGCGTCGACACGCACACGCCCCGGGCCGCCGGCCACGCCACTGCCGGCCTCGAACGAGACTTCCTCCAGCAGCTTTTCCATGACGGTGTACAGCCGCCGTGCGCCGATGTTCTCTGTCTTCTCGTTGACCGCGTAGGCGATCTCCGCCATGCGATGGATGCCGTCGTCGGTGAATTCGAGAGTGCAGCCGTCGGTCCCGAGCAGGGCGCGGTACTGCTCCGTCAGGCTGGCGTCCGTGGTCTTCAGGATGCGCTCGAAGTCCCCGACCGTCAGCGAATCCAGCTCGACGCGGATCGGAAAGCGCCCCTGCAGCTCCGGAATGAGATCCGACGGCTTGGCGAGATGGAACGCGCCGGACGCGATGAACAGGATGTGGTCGGTCTTGACCATGCCGTACTTGGTGTTGACGGTCGTGCCCTCGACCAGCGGCAGCAGGTCGCGCTGCACGCCCTGGCGCGACACATCGGCGCCCTGCAGTTCAGCGCGCGATGTGATCTTGTCGATCTCGTCGAGGAAGACGATGCCGTTGGACTCCGCGTTGGCGACCGCCTTGGCCTTGAGTTCTTCGTCATTGAGCAGGCGCGCCGCTTCCTCGTCGGTCAGCGCCTTCAGTGCGTCGGCGATGCGCATGCGCCGCGCCTTGCGTCGGTCCCGACCCAGGTTGGCAAACATCGACTGGATCTGCTGCGTCAGCTCTTCCATGCCCGGCGGCGCCATCACGTCCAGCGACGGTGACACGGCGCTCACCTCGACGTCGATCTCCTTGTCGTCGAGCTCGCCCTCGCGCAGCTTCTTGCGGAATTTCTGCCGCGTCGCGTTCTCGTCGTCGCGGCTGCCCGTGGCGAAGCCGACGTCGCGCGACGGCGGAACGAGGATGTCGAGGATGCGGTCTTCTGCCGCGTCCTGCGCGCGCACGGCCACCTTCTTCATCTCCGTCTCGCGCGTCTGCTTGACCGAGATGTCGACCAGGTCACGGATGATCGTGTCCACATCGCGCCCGACGTAGCCGACCTCGGTGAACTTGGTCGCCTCGACCTTGATGAACGGGGCATCGGCCAGACGCGCAAGCCGACGCGCAATTTCGGTCTTGCCGACGCCGGTCGGCCCGATCATCAGGATGTTCTTCGGCGTGATCTCGGTGCGCAGTGGATCGGGCACCTGCTGCCGGCGCCAGCGGTTGCGCAGCGCGACCGCGACGGCGCGCTTGGCGCGGTCCTGGCCGACGATGTACTTGTTCAGTTCGTGGACGATTTCGCGGGGAGTCATCATGGGCATTTCACTTCGCGTGTACGCGACGGCTGCGCCGTCGCACGTGCACGCGAAGTGCTCAAGTTAGAGCGCGCCACCTTCGGAGCGGCCGGGCGTCCGCGCGCTGGCTCAACGGCAAGGTGCGGCCATTGGCCGCGGCGGGAAGGGATCTCACGCATGGCTGGCAGGTCAGCTGCAGTGGCCAATCAGTCCAGCGACTCGATCGTGTGGCTCTGGTTGGTATAGATGCACAGGTCGCCGGCGATGGTCAGGGCTTTCTTGACGATGTCGGCCGGAGCGAGCTCGGTGTGGTCGAGCAGGGCACGCGCGGCGGCCTGGGCGTAGGGGCCGCCGGAGCCGATGGCGATGAGGCCGAGTTCGGGTTCCAGCACATCGCCGTTGCCGGTGATGATCAGCGAGGCCTCGTGATCGGCCACGGCCAGCATGGCCTCGAGGCGGCGCAGGATGCGGTCGGTGCGCCAGTCCTTCGCCAGTTCCACGGCGGAGCGGACCAGGTGACCCTGGTGCTTCTCCAGCTTGCCTTCAAAGCGCTCGAACAGCGTGAAGGCGTCCGCCGTGGCGCCAGCGAAGCCGGCCAGGATGCGATCGTGATAGAGGCGCCGCACCTTGCGCGCCGTCTGTTTCACCACGATGTTGCCAAGCGTGACCTGGCCATCACCGCCCATGGCGACCACTTTGCCGCGCCGGACGGAGACGATGGTGGTTCCGTGAAAGGGTTCCATGACAGTTCCCGGCCGTCAGGCACGGCCCGATGACAACTGAAACTAAGTGGGGACGATCAGACCCGACGCAACTGGACGTCGGCAACCGTATCGATGCCGAGCAGCGAAAACAGCGCGGCGATCAGGTAGTTGAGGTTGCGGAATTCAACGCTGACCCCGCCCTGCCGCAGCTTGGTGAGCGTCGTGAGCAGTGCCGTTGCGGTGGAAAACTCGATGCGCTTCAGGTAGGTGCAGTCGACCGCCAGCCGTTTCTCGGTCTTGGCGGCGGCCAGCAGTCGCCCGAACTGGGGTTCACCGTTGGCGCGCACCGTGCCGCGCCACTGCAATCCGTCCTCGACTTCCTGCGGCAGATCGGCCGGCGTCGCGGCACGGGTCTTCAGGCTCGGTGGCGGCGGCTCCCACGACGGCGGCGAAACTTCGTAGGTGATGCAGTACTGGATTCCGGTTTCTTCGAAGTCATGCTGGCGCTGCAGCAGACGGAACACCTCGAGCAGCAGCATCCACGCAGCGTCACTCTGATCCCGGCGCCCCGGCTCCACCGCGGCCCGCAGCGGAGTGATCAGCTGGTCGGCGCCCAGGACCAGCAATTCATGGCTCGCCCGCTTGAAGGCGTTGATGACACGCAGCAGAAGCTCGGCCCCGACCAGGTCGACTTCCCGCACTCCGGACGCATCAAGCGTGAGCGCCTGATGCTGGGCCGAATAGTTCTTCAGCTGCTCCAGCACCTTCACGACGTTGGCATCGACGGCGTCGGGCAAGCGGACGATCGGTGCGCCGTCGGCGGTCTTACCAGCCGCGAGCGACCCCGCTTCATCCTTGTACTCCATCCATGCCGGCGGCGAGCTTTCAAACCGGAGAACGTATTCGATGGTCAGGTTGTCGAAACTGCCCTTGTCGCCGCGCTGCTGGAAGAGTTCGAACAGCATCAGCCAGGCCCGCTGCGCGGCATCGCCGAGCGAATCGGAGTGAATCGCGGCGCGCAGCCCCGCCTCGGCCGGCTCGATCAAGCCATTGGCAAAGAGGATCGCTGCTTCGTCGATCGCCGAGCCAGAACCTTCGGCGTGCAGCTCGATCGCGTTGGCATTGCCCTGCCAGTCATCGGTGCTGAGGTCGATGAGCTCGATGCCGGCGTCCTTCTTGGCCAGCGTCGCCGGCGGCAACGGCTGCTCGACCGGCTGCTGGGACAGGCGACCCAGCGTCGAATTCGCCGCCGAGTTCGGAAACAGGGTTGCACCGCCGGACGGGCGCATGAAATCGCGCGCCATCTCGGACTCGATGGCATCGATCTTCGCCGCCGTTTCCATCGCAAGCGTGCGCGCGAGGTCCTTGTCAGGCAGGGAGCTCTCGGTGTTGGGCGGCTTCGGCACCGTCGACGATGCATTGCGGTTGACCGGCGCCGCAAGCGGACGCGCGCTCGGTTTGGCGGCGCGCGCAGTCGCGCCGCCTTTCGCCGCGGACGGCTCGGCGGTGTCCTTAGGATCTTTCTTGAAGAACGAGAAGACCACGCTGCCTTCTGGTTTCGTTAACTCTGACCAACCTGCATAACGGCCATCCACCCCCGTCGCGGCAAGTGAGCGTCCGCGCCGCGGCGAAACTCATGCCCGATCGCTCTGCGCGCAAACGCCCAATGGGCGCTGCTCCTGCGCCCGAGGTTCAGCCCATAGTAACAACTTTGCCAACCGCCAAACCGTTGATCTGGGGGACTATCCCGCCTGTCGGCTACCCGCCACCCGACCAACCGGATTACTTTTCCGCCCCCGAAAGCTGGGCATCCGTCAGCCGGTAATACAGTCCGAACGGGTCTTCCTTCAGCACGCTTAGACGCCCGGCCAGGACCACAGGTTCGTAGGTGTGCTTTATCGCCACCTTGGACTTCACTTCGACGATGTACTCGGGACCGAGCGACAGACAGAACGGACAGTGCGGAGGCCGCATCGTCAGCAGAAAGTGCTTGTGCGTCTCTCCGGCGGTGATCGGCAACATGTAGCCCTGCAGGCGCACGTCCTGCTGGTCGAGTTTCCGCACTTCCGGGCTGAACTCGGGCACCACTTTCGTTCCTGCCTGTGCGCTCTTGACCTGTCCCAGCACTTTCCAGGACACCACACCCTTGACCTCGGGCAGGTCGTTGAGGAGCTGCGGGTCGATCGGCAGCGCCAGTTCGCTCCCTTTTCCCACGGCCTGCGCCATCACGGCGCCGGTCAGCAGCCCCGCCGCCAGCCCGATAACGGCCTGGCTGATCCAGCGCTGCATGCGAATTCCAATCATTCCGTCTCCACGGCGGCATGTGGTCCGTCGGGCGCTGGCGCCCGCTCAGTGACTGTGCCGCATTCCGCAATATTGTCCCACTGCGATGCCTTTGCAAGCCTCTCGCAGCTTCTCCTGACACTGCCGCTCCGGCGCTCCGGACTCGAGGCAGCGTGCCGCATCCTCGTGCGCACGCGCCATCTGCCGATGCCGGGCGATGTCGTCAGCGCGATGCGCGCGTTCGGACGGACTGACCGTGGGAGCCGTCTTCGCCGAGTCGGTCGTCTGTGCGCCCGCACACAGTGGCAGGCAGGCCGCTAGAACCAGGGTGACCGCAGTGGTTCTCATCAGGTTCTCCGTCGGGTTAACCCTGAGCGAGCGTGCGCGCGACATCCATACGGCTGGCACGCCACGCCGGCAGCGCCGCGGCGAGCGTCGTCACCGCCAGCGCGACCAGCACGGTCGCCGCCAAGGCCGGCGCAAACTCTGCAGCAGTCAGCGTAAACGCCCGCGCTGCCGCCAGCCAATGGCCCACCACAGCGACGGCGCCCAGTCCAATGGCAAACCCGGACACCAGTGCCATCGCGGCGAGCAACCAGGCTTCGAGCATCATCAGCCAGGCGATGCGCGCACGGCCGGCGCCGAGCAGTCGCATGATCGCGATGTCATAGCGCCGTTCTTCGAGGGCGTTGAACAAGGTCACGAAGAGGCTGAGCAGCGCCGATCCAACCAGGATCCAGGCGAACGCCCGCATTGTGTCGATCCCGACGCCGACGACGGCGAACAGGCGTGCGATTTCGTTGGCGGGCGATGCCGCCATCAGGCGGGACTCGGCGTTGACCTGCCGCGGCAGGATCGCCGCCGCCATCGGTGACGCGTAGCGCACGATGATGGCCGTGACCTCGCGCTCCGCCTCTAGCGTCTTGCGCTCTTCGTCGTCAGCCGCTTCGCCTTCATGCAGGCGCCACACGCTGGCGGTATCGGTGAGCACGAGCCGGTCGATGACCGAACCGGTCGGCGCGAGGATGCCGACGACCTCATACTTTGCATCCTCGTGCACGGCGCCGCCTTCCGCCAGCCCGTGGGTGCCGAAGAGCGTGCTGCCGATCGCCAGTCCACTGGTGCGGGCGACCTCCGCGCCCAGCACAGCCTCCATGGGCCGCTCCCAGCTCCTGCCAACCGCCAGCCTGGCCTCGTGCAGGTCGACGTAGGGCAACTCGGTGCCGACGATGCGAAAGCCGCGAAAGCTGTCGCCCAGCGAAAGGGGAATCGCCTGCGCCACCAGCCGGTTGCCGCGCAACTGGGCTAGCGTTGCCAGCGGCACGTTTCCGGTCGGGACATCGACCTGATAGACCGCCGACAGCACAAGCTGCAGCGGGGATCCCTTGGCACCCACGACGAGATCGACATGGCGCGCATCGCGTTCGAGTTGGCGCGAGAGCTGACCGTGTACGATTGTCACGAAGACCAGTGTCGCAATGCCGAGCGCCAGCAGGATGACGCCAAGCGCCGTCTGCAGCGGCCGCCGGCGCAGTTGGGCCAGCACAAGACGCAACGAGCTCACGGGATCAGCTCCTGCGCTGCGCGCCGAGGGATGAGCGCTTCGGAGCGGCCCTGAGAGGTCATGTCGGTCGCGTCAGTTCGATCTCGCGCCGGAAGCGGTCGCGGATGCGCGAATCGTGCGTTGCGACGACCAGGAGCGCCCCGGCGCGCTCGGCCGCCTGCAGCAGCAGGTCGAGCGACCGCCGCGCGTTGTCGTCGTCGAGGCTGGATGTCGGCTCATCAGCCAGCAACAGTCGCGGCCGGTTGATGATCGCGCGCGCAATCGCAACGCGCTGCTGCTCGCCCAGGCTGAGCGTCTCGGGCCGGGCACCCAGCTTGTCGCTCAGCCCGAGATCCGCAAGCAAGGGCGCGGCCGCCGCGCTGCGCTCCACGCGGCCGGCAAGGAAGCAGGCCAAGGTGACGTTCTCCAGCGCGCCGAGGCTGCCCAGCAGATGAAGTTTCTGCGGCACGACGCCGATGCGCTGCCCGCGCCAGCGGTCTTCACGACCCGTCGCGGGATAGAGGTCTTCGCCGTCGATCCGCACCGAGCCTTCGCTCGGACGCAGGATGCCCGCCAGGATGTGCAGCAGCGTGCTCTTGCCCGAACCACTGGGGCCGACCAGCACACAGTGTTCGTCGTCGCGCAGCGCAAGCGCCGGCGCCCGCAGCACCGTCGAGTCACCGTAGCGATGAACGATGGGATCCGTCGACAGCATCGATCAGGCTGGCAACGTGGCAAGTCGCCCAGCAGGGGGAGTTCCAAGAGGGGGCCTGGCCCCTTCTTGCATACTCAAGACTGGATGTTTGGTGACAGACGCCCCGCGTCAGTCACCAAACATCTTCTGCTTGATCTCGCGCCGTTGCTGCGCTTCAAGCGAAAGCGTCGCGGTCGGGCGCGCGAGAAGGCGCGGAATGCCGATCGGATCACCGGTTTCCTCGCAGTAGCCGTAGTCACCCGCCTCGATGCGCGCCAGCGACTGCTGGACTTTCTTCAGCAGCTTGCGCTCACGGTCGCGCGTGCGCAGTTCGAGTGCATGCTCTTCCTCGATCGTCGCCCGGTCGGCGGGATCGGGCACGATGACCGTCTCGCGCAGATGCTCGGTCGTCTCGTCGGCATTCTGGAGCAGTTCACGCTCCATTTGCTGCAGCCGGTGCTTGAAAAATGCCAGCTGCTGCTCGTTCATGTAGGCCGACTCAGGCATTTTCAGCAGTTCGCCCTCGGTGGGCAGACGCTTGCCATTGACCATGATCGGCTCTTCGCTGCGAGTGGCCGAACGCGCCAGCAGGTATTCATGCGCGGCGGCGAGATCCTTGGGGCTCGGCGCGGGGACCGGCCGTGGTGCGACCGGTGCCGGAGAGACTCCAATCGGTGCGGGCGCAAACGAAACCGGCGCCCGTTCAACCTTGACAGGCCGCGGAGCGGCCTTCTTCGGCGCAGGCTTCTCGACGACATTGGGCTGCGCCTTCCCGACCACCTTGGCCGGCTTGGCCAACGCCTTTGCCGGCACCTTGGCCGGCACCTTGGCCGGCTTGGCCGGCGCTTTCGCGACCGGCTTGACCGGCTTCTTGGCCACCTTGCCTTTGGCCGCCGACGCTTTCTTGGCCGGTACCTTCTTCGCCGGCGCCTTCTTGGCGGGAGCTTTCTTGGGCGCTGCTTTCTTGGCAGCGGTCTTGGCCGCCTTCTTGGCCGGCGCTTTTTTTGCTGCAGCCATCGTCTGTCTACCTCGTTGCGTCTTTGATCTGTGGAGAGCCGGATTCAGCGCGCCAGGCACGCTTCTAGGCCCTTGAGAATGGTGTCCTTCGGCAGGTTGCGCCCGATGAACACGATCTTGCTGGAAGGCTTCTCGTCCTTGCCCCAGGGCCGTCCGACGTCCGCCCCCATGAGCATGTGCACGCCCTGGAAGATCATGCGCCGGTTGGACCCGTTCATGAAAAGCACGCCTTTATACCGGAGCATGTCGGGACCGTAAACCTGGGTCAACGCGCCCATGTATTCCTCGAGCTTCGCGGAGTCGAACGGCTTCTTCGACTGGAACGCGAAGGCCTTGATCGCATCGTCATGATGATGGTGGTGATGGTCATGGTGATGATCATGGTCATGGTCGTGCCCGCAATGCTCGTCATGCACGTGCTCATGATCATGCCCGTTGCCCGCCTTGGCGCGCGCCGCATCCGGGTGCTCGGCCGCGAGGAACTCGGGGTCGATGTCGAGAATCGCGTTGAGGTTGAACCCGCGCAGGTCCAGCACCTCGTTGAGCGGAATCTGCCCGAAGTTGACGGGCTTGATCGGCGCCCGCGGATTCATGCGCACGATCCGCTCGCGCAGCGAAGCGAGTTCGTCGGCGTCGACGAGGTCGGTCTTCGACAGCAGGATGCGATCAGCGAAACCGACCTGGTTCTGCGCCTCGACCTGCGCATCGAGCGTGTCGTGGCCGTGCTTGGCGTCGACGACGGTGATCACGCTGTCGAGCAGGTAATACGACGAGATGTCGTCCTCGATGAAGAACGTCTGCGTCACCGGCCCCGGGTTGGCCATGCCGGTGGTCTCGATGATGACGCGCTCGAAGTCGAGTTCCTTGGCTTCGCGCTTGCGCCTGAGATCCGCGAGTATGCGAACGAGGTCGCCGCGCACGGTGCAGCAGATGCAGCCGTTGTTCATCTCCACGATCTGCTCGTTGGTCTCGGTCACCAGCAGTTCGTTGTCGACGCCTTCGGGTCCGAACTCGTTCTCAATGACGGCGATCCTGTGACCGTGCTGCTCGGACAGGATACGGTTGAGCAGCGTCGTCTTGCCGGCACCCAGGAAGCCGGTCAGCACGGTCACCGGCACCAGATTTGCTTCATTCATCGAGTTTTTCCATGCAGGCCCGCGTGCAGGAGCGGGCGTCAAAAGCGGGGCGGTAGTGTAGTGGATCGGTCGGGCGCGCCGCCGGGCCTGGCGTGGGGAGGCGCCGCGCCCTACCCGACCCGCACCAGGTGCAGGCCCTTGAGGTACTCCGACTCCGGCACCGTCATCATCAGCGGGTGATCGGAGCTCGCGCCAAGCCGGGACACCATCCACGCCTCGACCCCGGCGTCGATGACGGCGCCGGCCACGATCTTCTGGAACAGGTCGACGTCAATGGCTCCGGAGCAGGAAAACGTCAGCAAGGAGCCGCCCGGCGCCAGCAGGCGCAGCGCGTTGAGGTTGATGTCCTTGTAGGCGCGCGCCGCGCGATCGACATGGTGATGGCTCGAAGCAAACTTCGGCGGATCGAGCACGATCAGGTCGAACGGCGGCGACTGGTCCTTCAGCGCCCGCAGCGCCGTGAAGACGTCGGCTTCCTCCCAGCCCGCCCGTGACGGCTCAAAGCCGTTCAATGCCACGTGCTCGCCCGCCAGCCGCAAAGCATCGGCCGATGAGTCGATCGAGTGCACGAACTCGGCGCCGCCGGCCAGCATCGCGATCGAGAAGCCCCCCGTGTAACAGAAGCAGTTCAGGCAGCGCGGCCCGCGCCCCGTTCGCGCCTGGCTCCGCACGGCCAGTTCGCGGGCGAGCCGCCGGCTGTCGCGCTGGTCGACGTAAAAGCCGGTCTTGTGACCACGACGGACGTCGACGGTGTAGCGCAGCCCGTGCTCCTGCACTTCGATCTGCACGGCGGGCTCGTCGCCACGCAGCACTCCGCTGATCGCGGGGAGTCCCTCGCGCACACGCGTGGCGCCGTCGCTGCGATCGTAGACGTCACGGCAGCCCGTTGCCTCCAGCAGTGCGTCGACGAGGACGTCGCGCCAGGCATCGACACCCGCCGCCTGGAATTGCGTGACCAACTGGTCGCCATAGCGATCGACGATCAGTCCGGGCAGGCCGTCCGCCTCACCGAAGACGAGGCGGACCGCCGTCGTGTCAATCGCCAGTGCCGCGCGCCGCTGCACCGCAAGGTGCACGCGCTGCGCAAGCAGATCGGCCGTCACCCGCGTGCTCTCGGCAAAGCTCCAGGCCCGCGCCCGGATCGACGACGCCGGCGAGTACGCGGCCCAGGCGAGAAACCGGCCGTCCGCCCCGCGCACCTCGACCGTGTCACCGGCGCCCGGATTCCCGTCGATGCGCCCGACCGCACTGGCGTAGATCCAAGGATGCCGCCGCAGCAGCGACTTTTCCTTGCCAGGCTTGAGCTGTAGCCGGCTCACCCGACGATCCTTCGGCGGCGCGCCGCAGCGCCAGGCCGCACCACCACGGGCACGGTCATGACTTCCGCCTGGCGCGCGGATGTGCCGCGTCGTAGACCTTGGCCAGGTGCTGCCAGTCGAGCCGTGTGTAGACCTGTGTCGTCGAGATGTTGGCGTGCCCCAGCAGTTCCTGAACTGCGCGCAGGTCGCCGCTCGACTGCAGCAGATGCGAGGCAAACGAGTGCCGGAGTACATGCGGATGCACATGCACGCCCAGCCCGAGCTCGCGCGCGCGCTTGGCGAGTCGGCTCTGCACGCTGCGTGCCGTCAACCGGCTGCCGCGCGCCGAGACGAACAGCGCGCGCGCATCGCAGCCCTTGATCGATGCCCGCACGCTGAGCCAGCGCAGCAGCGCCTCGCGCGCCGGTCCGCCAATGGGCACCGAGCGCGTCTTGCCGCCCTTGCCAAGCACCGTCGCTTCACTGCTTTCGAGATCGATCCAGCTGCGCGAGCGCCCCTCGCCTGCTTCAGCCGCAAAGTGCTGCCAGTCGAGCGACAGCAACTCGGCCAGGCGCAGTCCGCTGGAGTACATCAGTTCGACCAGTGCGTGATCACGGG
>Ga0316601_100000254_pt1 | contig 21600 bp, 17 predicted proteins | sample OWC_soil_day5_no_FD_207663 | JGI IMG/M metagenome (GOLD analysis project Ga0316601, IMG submission 207663) | Wetland soil microbial communities from Old Woman Creek delta, Ohio, United States - OWC_soil_day5_noCT | ecosystem: Environmental > Terrestrial > Soil > Wetlands | place: USA: Ohio... | reverse complement strand
CGGAGTAGCCGAACGGTCTAGAGTCCGACGCTCCGCCTGACGCCTTCAGGTCGCCCTATTCGATGCGGACATTCGCTGGACTCGCGGTGGGCGTTTGCGCGCTTGCCAGAGGTCGTGGCTCGTCTGCATGTTTAGCCACATCTCGGCGCTGGTTCCAAGCGCCCCCTCGAGGCGCAGCGCCATCGATGCGCTGACGCCGGCACGACCGTTCAGCAGCGCGGAAAGAGCCTGCCGGGTAACGCCGAGGCGCTTCGCGACCTCGCCGATCGATACGCCCTCGGGAAGATACTCGCGGAGGACCTCGCCGGGGTGCGCAGGGTTGTGCATGTTGCTCATGGAAGTTGCTTGTCAATGGTAGTCCAGATAATCGACGAGTTCGACGTCCTGCCCAACGAATCTGAAAATCACGCGCCAGTTGCCGTTGACCGTGATCGAGTGGAACCCCCTGAGTTCGCCGGTCAAGGGATGCAAACGCCACCCGGGCGCTGCGAGATCACTCGGCTTCGTCGCGGCATCCAGTGCCGTCAGTTGCAGCCTCAGCCTGGACGCGTGCTGCGGCTGGATTCCGGCCTTGGTGCCTCGTCTAAAAAACGCCTCGAGCCCTTTGTGACGGAAGCTTCTGATCACGCCCTATCGTAATCCGACAAGTGACGCTTTACAATTGCGGCGCGCGGTTCGGAACGAGTTCGGTCGCAATGCGCGCAGGCCGTTGACCGCCATGGCCCGCCGGTCAGGTGTGGTCGGGATGCCTGGGTTCGGTTCGGTATGGGCTCGGTCGAGCAGGTCCGTTCGGTCGGCGCCGCGAAATCTCGTCCTTGGTCTTCCGCTTGCTCACACCGATCCGGCCTCTCCGAGCTACTGACCGGTCACGGCCCGCGGTCGGTCGGTTCGGGCTGACCACAGGGTCTACTCTGCGAACCAGCTCGGGCGGGGGGGGGGTTGAAAGCACTATCCGCTGGACGGTTATGGTAGGGTCCGCGCTCATCTGTTCCCGGAGCGCGCCATGCGAACTGCACTTACGGTCGCGGTCGTCATGCTGTCTTTGGCGATCGGTGCCTGCGGCAAACGCCCGGCCACGGACGCCGCGCCCGCCGCGGCGGCGCCGCCGCCGACACAGGCCAGCACCGACTGGCCGGCCTTCGTCGACGGCTTCGTGGCGGCCTGGTTTGAAGCACACCCGATGGCGGCATTTGCGGCGGGCCGCCGCGAATATGCGGGCAGGTTCCCGGACTGGAGTCGGCAGGGGCTGGAATCGGAAGTCGCGCGTCTCGGTGCAATCGCGGAGCAGGCCCGCGCGTTCGATGACACGGCCCTCACCGATGACCAGCGCTTCGAGCGCGACTACCTTCTCGCGGTCATCGACCGAAATCTCTTCTGGCTGCAGAGCGCCGAGTGGCCGTATCGAAACCCGACCTTCTACTTCGATTGGGGTCTCGACTTCCTGTCACCCGACCCCTACCTGACGAAGCCCTACGCACCGCTCGACCAGCGCATCCGTGATTTCACGGCATGGCTCACCAACATCCCGGCTGCAACGAAGCAGATCCGGGCCAACCTGCGCACCCCGATGCCGCGCAGCTGGGTGGAGGAGGGCCTGGCCTCCTTCGGCGGAATGGCGACGTTCCTCCGCGACGATGCGCCGGCTGTCTTCGCGGATGTGAAGGACGCCCAGCTGCAGTCGGCTTTCAGCAGCGCGAACGCTGCGGCGGTTGCCGCACTCGGGGACCTCGCCAGTTGGTTCGAGTCGCTGCGCGCGAACGCCACGGATGACTACGCGATCGGGCCCGAGCTCTTTGCAGAAATGCTGCGTCGGACCGAAGGGGTGGACGTTCCGGCAGAGAAGATCGCGATGATCGGTCGCGCCGACCTGGACCGAAACCTCCTGGCGCTGGACGAGGCCTGCCGCGAGTTCGCGCCCGGGCAGGACCGCTCGGGCTGCATGGCGAAGATGAACGCGAATCGTCCCGAGGGCGGTGCCGTGGCGACCGCACGCCGGCAGCTCGAAGTGCTGAAGCCGTTCCTCGTCGAGCACGGGCTCGTCAGCATTCCGTCCGACGATCCCGTGCAAGTGGAACAGGCGCCTCCCTACAAGGCGACGAACTTCGCCTACATCATGACCGCGGGTCCCTACGATGTCGGCATGCCGTCGACTTACTACATCTCGCCGCCGGATCCGTCCTGGCCCGAGGCGGAGCAGCGGGCCTACACGCCCGGCGTCGCGGATCTCATGTCCACGTCGGTGCACGAAGTGTGGCCGGGTCACTTCCTGCAGTTCCTCCATTCGAACCGTGCGCCGAGCCAGATCGGGCGCCTGTTCGTCGGTTACGCCTACGCGGAGGGCTGGGCGCATTACGCTGAGGAAATGATGTGGGAGGCGGGACTCAGCGGTGGCCTGCCCGGCGGCCAGGCGGAGTACCGCATCGGTCAGATCAACAAGGCGCTCTACCGCAATGTGCGCCTCCTGTGCGCCATCGGGCTGCACACCCAGGGCATGAGCGTCGCCGAATGCGAGCAGTTGTTCAAAGAGCAGGCCTTCCAGGATCCGGGCAACGCCCGCCAGCAGGCGGCGCGCGGTACTTACGATCCCGCGTACCTCAATTACACGCTGGGGAAGCTGATGATCCGCAAGCTGCGCGATGACTGGACCGCCGAGCGCGGCGGTCGTGAAGCCTGGGGCAAGTTCCACGACACGTTCCTGTCGTACGGAGGGCCGCCGATCCCGCTGCTGCGGCGGCGAATGCTGGGCGACGCTGCCGGCCCGGCCCTATAGCCAGGCCGGCGAAATCCCTGTGTCGGCCGGCGCTCAATCGAGCTGCTGCGAGGCCGGATCGTACTCGCAGCCGAGCCAGAAGACGTCGCGGCGTTCGTAGGAGGGGAGGGTCCTGTACGTGCCTGCGGGGAGCGGCGCATGGGGGGCGAGCCGGAGGAAGAATGGCGGAAGTCTGTCCGGGCGCGGCCTCGCGCCGCCGGACAATTGGCCCGCCCGCGGACCGATGCTCCAGTGCAGCAGGCCCTCGCCGGAGGATTCCAATGCGATACGTGGTCTCGGCGATGCTGATCGTGGTCGGGGTGATCCACCTCGCACCATTGTCCGGCGTGTTTGGCGGCGAGCGCCTCGCCGCACTTTACGGCCAGTCATTCGACCAGCCGGATCTCGCGATCCTCATGCGCCATCGTGCTGTCCTGTTCGGCCTGCTCGGCGCTTTCCTGCTGCTCGCAGCTTTCAGGCCGGCGCTTCAATCACTGGCGCTCGTTGCGGGCTTTGCCAGTGTCGCGTCGTTTCTCTATCTCGCTTGGTCCGTCGGGAACTACAACACGCAGGTCGGGCGGGTTGTCACCGCAGATGTGGTCGCGCTGGTCTGTCTCGTCATCGGCGCGGCCGCGCATGTGTACACGCTACGCGAAGCTTGATGCGGCCACGCGGCAGGTGCACAGCTGGTCGCGCAGCTGTAAACCGGCGTCGCGGATTGAGCAGCGCACAGCGTCCAATGTTGATCAAGCCAACAGAGAGACAAACTCACGATTCTCATCGAGAAATGTCTCTTGAACCATGGTCAGTCTTCCACGCCGCTTCGGGCCGCAATCTGGTCAACCTTCCACGCCTGTACACACCAACATTTTCAATTCGATGATTTGACATGGGTTCCGGGTATCGCCCGCGGACTATCCGTGCCCCGATGGGACCGACCCCCGGACTATCGGTCCGCGGGTGTGGCTGTATCGGACCGTTGCATTTCAGGCGGCCGCTCCTAGAATGACCAACTAAATGGTCATTTTTGTGAATGCAGTCATGTCGCAAATCAATCTTGCTGAAGCCAAGGCGCGCCTGAGCGAATTGGTCGATCGCGCTGCGGCGGGGGAGCGCATTGTCATCACCAAGCGTGGTAAGCCCGTGCTCGAGATGGTGAAGCCGCGGTCTCCGCCACAGCGTATCGACTTGAAGGCCCTGCGCAGATTGACCGCCGGGCTGCCGCGGCAGAAGCAGGGTGCGGCCGAGGCACTGCGCGAGTTGCGCGACCAGGCGCGCTACTGATGCGGTACGTCGATACCAGTCTGCTGGTCGCCGCACTGCTCAACGAGAAGAGCACGGCGGTGGCGCAGCGCTGGCTCGGCGGCCAGCCCGCCGGCGAACTGTCTATCAGCGACTGGGTGATCACCGAGTTTTCCGCAGCGCTGTCGATGAAGTTGCGCACTGGAGAATTGGAGCCGGCGCAACGCAATGAGGTTCTGGCTTTCTTCACCCGACTGGCGGAGGCCTCGTTTCATGTCCTGCCCGTTTCGCGCCCGGACTTCCAGACCGCGGCACGCTTCGCCGACCAGTACGCTACCGGCCTTCGTGTCGGCGATGCACTGCACCTCGCCATTGCCTCGCATCATGGCGCCAGTCTGCACACGCTGGACAAGCGACTGGTCGAGATAGGCCAGGCGCTTGGAGTCGATGCGGCGTTGGTTGGGGGCTGACCGTTCGGTCCCAGTTCGGTCCGACCCGGCGCAACTCGTTGACGAGGATCGGGAGTAGCCCGCCGGGATCCGCCCAACGACCCAGGGGGATTCGGAACAGGCTCGGTCGGGCGAGGCGGTTCGATCGGCGCGTTGAAAACTCGTGCTGCTTCTTCGCCCTTCTCACACCGAACCGGCCTCTCCGTCGTGCTGAAAATCCGCGTGTCGATGGTTCGATTCCGTCCCTGGCCACCACCGCCAACTCGATGAATTGCAACGGGCTCCGGGTATCACCCGCGGACTATTTCGGGGCCATCCGGGGCCGACGTCGACGAGATCCCAGTGGCTCACGGTGCCTGCGGTGCCGCCGCGTCGGTCAGCGATAGATGACCGTCTCCTGGGGCAACGAGAAGTGCCAGGCCTTCTTGTCCTTGCGCTTGCGGGTAGCCAGCCACCGCGAGTTGGCCGAGCTCGACTCGGAAGCCCGCGCAGCGGTCCTCGGGGGCGTATCGATCGGTGGCAGTCCCTGGGACTGCAGCGCCTGGTTGAGCGATGGCAGTTCGCCTGCAAGCAGGCCCCCGAACTGCGCATCGATGTCTGCGAGCTCCGCCTCGAGCACGCCGATGCGTTCCACCTGGTAGGCCGCCGGGGCGCCTTCGTAGCTCATGATCGCGCCGTACAGCTGGTCGGTGTGCTCGCGCAGGCGTTCCTCGCCCGTGATCGCACCGCCTTCCTTGGTGGCGACGATGCGCTTGCGCACGGCGTCGACCTGCGCGTCGAGGGCGGCAATCCGCGCGCGCGTGCCGGCGTCCTTCGCCGCTTCGCCACGCTGGGCCAGGCCGGCGCGCACCGCGAGGATGCGGTCCATGAGCGCGCTCTCCTCCCCGAACAGGCGATGCACGCGCATCGCGGCGTCGTGCTGGGCCTTGCGATCGGTCAGCGTGTAGTCGGCACGCCGGTCGAGGCCGATCTCGAACTTGGCTTCGCGGACGTCGTCCCCCTTGGTCATGCGCACCGCGTACGTCCCGGGCAGCACCCGCGGGCCCTGCGTGCCGGCGTAGGCGAGCTGCACCGCGGGCGGCACGCGGGGCGGCTTGACGCGCATGGACCACGTCACCCGGTTCAGGCCGCGCCGCTTGCTGGCCGGCAGCTCGTCGATCACGTTGCCTTCGGGATCGACGATCTCGAGCTTCAGCTTGCCGAAGAGGTGCCGCGTCCGCTGGTAGTAGGTGATCACGGCGCCGTCCGGCGGGTTGTCGCCCACGAACACCGCGGCGCCGTTCGCCCAGCCGCCGGGCCCGCTGATGCGCTGCTGCACGGGACGGGCCTGCACGAAGGCCGCCTCGCGGGAGAGCAGGTCCGCGCTCAGCGCCCGCAGCGGGGTGATGTCGTCGACGATCCAGATGCCGCGGCCGTGGGTGCCGAGCACCAGGTCGTTGTCACGCGGCTGGATGGCGATGTCGCGGACCGCGACCGCCGGGAAGTGGCCGCCACGGAAAGCGGCCCAGTTGCGCCCGCCATCGATCGAGACCCACAGCCCGAACTCGGTGCCCAGGAAGAGAACGCCGGGGGATTCGAGGTCCTCCTTGATTACGTGTGCAAAGCCCCGCACGCCCTTGGCGTCGCCGGGAGTCACGAGCGCCTCCCAGCTCTTCCCGTGGTCGCGCGTCACGAACAGGTACGGACCGTGGTCGCCGAAGGTGTGGCGGTCGAACGTGGCGTAGGCGGTGGCCGCGTCGTGGCGGCTCGCTTCGACCCAACTCACCCACGAGGCTTTCGGCAGCACGCGACCGGAGCGGTCGACGCTGGCGATGGTGTTGGCCCAGTTGCGGCCACCGTCCCGGGTCAGCTGCAGGTTGCCGTCGTCGGTTCCCACCCAGATCGTGCCGGGCGCGCGCGGCGACTCGCTGATCGAGTAGATCGTCGTGTGCATCTCGGCCGCGGAGTTGTCGACCGTGACCCCGCCCGTCTCCTCCTGGCGCTGCTTCTGCGGGTCGTTGGTGGTGAGGTCCGGGGAGATGCGCTCCCAGCTCTGGCCGTGGTCGCGCGTGCGAAACAGGAACTGCGCGCCGATGTACAGCGTCCCCCGCTCGTTGGGCGAAAGGTGCAGCGGCGTGTTCCAGTTGAAGCGCAGTTTCTCGCCGGCGCGGGCCTTGGGCTGGATGTCCCGCGCCTGGTGGGTGTCACGGTTGATCCGCGCCAGGTAGCCGCCCTGGTACTCGGCGTAGAGGTAGTCGGGGTCGGCCGGATCGCTGAACATCCAGAAGCCGTCGCCGTAATACATGTTCTCCCAGCGGCCGTTGGTGATGCCGCCGGGGTAGGCCGAGTCGCCCACCCAGCTCGAGTTGTCCTGCAGACCGCCGTAGACCCGGTACGGGTCCTGGTCGTCGACGCTCACGTGGTAGTACTGCGATATCGGCAGGTTCTCGCCCTTCCACCAGCGGCTGCCGCCGTCGTAGCTCTGCCAGAGGCCGCCGTCGTCGCCGCTGATCACGTGCTTAGGGTTCTTCGGGTTGATCCACACGTCGTGGATGTCGCCGTGCATGCCGACGAAGCCTCCGACGACGCTGAAGCTCCGCCCGCCGTCCTCCGAGAGGATCAGGTTGCCGTTGTCCTTGAACACGCGGTCGGGATTCGAAGGGTCCACCGTCATGCGGGCGAAGTAGAACGGCCGCCACACCATCCACTGGCTCTTGTCGCGCGCCTCCCAGCTCTGGCCGCCGTCGGAGCTCACGTACAGCGCGCTGTCGGTCGATTCGACGAACGCGTAGACGCGGCTCGAGTCGCTCGGCGCGACGTTCACTGCGATGCGCCCGTAGGGCTTCTTCGCGAAGCCGGGGTTTCGTTCCGGCGTGATCTCGGTCCAGGTCTGCCCGCCGTCGCGGGTCACCATGAGGGCGCTCGCGGAGGGTGCCGTCGGTGACTCGCCCCCGGAGCGGAACGTCCATCCCTTGCGACGGAAATCCCACAGCGCCGCGTAAAGCACGTCCGGGTTCTTCTCGTCCATGCTGAGGCTGGCGCAGCCGGTGGAAGGGCTGGGGGTCCTGAGCACGTGATGCCAGGTCCGTCCGCCGTCGGCGCTCTTGTAGACCCCGCGGTCGGGCGAGTCGCTCCACAGCCGGCCCGTTACGCAGACGTAAACCGTGTCGCTCGCGCGCGGATCGATGCGGATGTCGACGATCCGCTCCGACTCCCGCAGGCCCACGTTCGTCCAGGTCGTGCCGCCGTCGGTCGTCTTGTAGACGCCGTCCCCGATCGACACGCTGTTGCGGGTCCAGGCCTCGCCGGTGCCGACCCAGACCGTTTCCGGATCGCGGCGGTCGATCTCCACCCCGCCGACGGACTGGACGGGCTGGTCGTCGAACACCGGGTCGAACGTGGTGCCGCCGTCCATCGATTTCCACACGCCGCCGCTTGCCGCCCCGACGTACAGCGTCAGCTTCCCGTCGGGCGTGTTGACCGCGTCGAGCGAGGAGATGCGACCGCTCATGGCGGCGGAGCCGATGTTGCGGACGCCGAGGCCGGAGATCGTGCCCGAGTCGAATGGCACAGTCGCATCGGCGGCGAGCGCCGGCGCTGCGACGAGCAGCACGAGCAGCACGGTGGTAAGGTGCTTCACGGCTGGCCTCCCTTGGCCGCGACGGCCGGGAACGAGAACAGCTGCGGGTCGAGCGGCGGGTTGACCTCCGCTTTCTCGAACTCGATCTTCGAAGTGTCGCTCGAGCCCCTGCGCCCGTTCTCGAGCGAAAGCGGCCAGTAGACGCCCGCGACCTTCTCGTAGTTGCCCAGGTCGGTGAAGGTGACCTGCCTCACGCCGCGCACCGTGCGCTGGCTCTCCACGCGGATCTCGAGGAAGTAGTCGGGATCGAGGTAGACGTACTGCAGGTCGCCGTTGCTGCGCGTCACTTTGAGCTTATGCGCGGCGGTGCCGTCGATGTCCTCCGTCCCGAGGTACTCGACCATGCTTCCCCTGGCTTTGTAGTCGACCAGCGGTCCGCCGATGTCCGCGTCCTCGATCAGTCCCTTCAAATCGTCGGCCGCCATGCGTTCCGGGTCCTTGCGGCCTCCGAACGGGTCGACCTGCCAGCCCTCGCGGCCGTCGTAGGCCTGTACCTGCGTGAGACCCTGCAGGCTCACCTCCACCCGGATGGCCTCCGGCCGCCGCTTGGTCTCGACGATGTCGAGCACGTACTGTCCGCCGCCAACGACCAGCTTGCCGCTGCGTCGCAGCGACTTCACGGCCGCGAGCGCCGCGGCGCCGCCCTTCGCCTCGACGTTCTTCGCGACGAGATCGTCGACCGTGAAGGCCCCGGCCCCGGCTGCACAGAGCAGCAGGGCCGCGCCCAGCGTTGCCCGGAAACGATGCGTCATGGCGCCCCCCAGCGTCCTGCCTCTGATCGCTGCCCGCCGTCGGCCTCTCGCCGGCGACGCGCGGTTTGTGTGAAGTCTCGCGGATGCTAGCAGACGGCGTTCCCCGAGGCGGTTGGCATGTGACGACGACGCTCGTCGTGACCATCCGGGAGGGCCAGTGTCCGGCCGAGTCGCTCTTGGTTGGGGGTGCCCGATCGACTCGTTGTATGGCGCGAATACTCGCCCACGGATGTGCGGCGTAGACTCGGCATAGTCAAAACAGGCGCAACCGCCCCTGCGGTCGCCCGGAGTCAATGAATCATGCTGCTCTTCCATCCCTCCGCCTACGACGCTGCCCATTACGACGAGCCGACTCGCGACGCACTGCTGGCCGTGCGCCGCTTCTTCGAGGCCAAGGGCCACGCAGCCCTGAAGGCGGCGAGCCACGACGCGACCTGGTACGACGACTTCCTGGCGCTGATCGCCCGCGAAGGCGTATTCGCCCGGTTCGGCACGCCGGCCGCAGTCGGAGCGTTGAACGGCGGAACCGACGCGACGACTGCCCGCTGGGACACCGCACGCAACAACGACCTGAGCCAGCTGCTTGCCTGGTATTCGCTCGAGCACTGGTACGCGTGGCAGGTCACCGTGCTGGGCCTGGGGCCGGTCTGGACGAGCGGGAATGCCGAAGCCAAGGGCCTGGTCGGCCAGTTGCTCGCGCAGGGCGGAGTGTTCGCTTTCGGGCTCTCGGAGCGCGAACACGGGGCCGACATCTACTCCACCGACATGGTGCTGACCCCGGACGGCACCGGCTGGCGCGCCAGCGGCGAGAAGTACTACATCGGCAATGGGAACTGCGCCGCCCGCGTGTCGGTGTTCGGTCGCGTACAGCGCCCGGAGGGACCGTCGGCCAATCCGGCGGATGATTACCTGTTCTTCCTGGCCGACCCGAAGCATCCCGGATACACGCTCGTGCAGAACGTCGTGCACGGCCAGATGTATGTTTCGGAATTTCGGCTCTCGCATTACCCCGTGACCCCGGCGGACGTGCTGCACACCGGCAAGGCCGCGTGGGATGCGGCGCTCGCCACCGTGAATGTCGGCAAGGTGCAGCTCGCCTGGGCCAGCATCGGCATCGCCGAACACGCATTCGTCGAAGCGATCCAGCACGCCCACCGCAGGGTGCTCTACGGCACGCGCGTCACCGACTTCCCGCACGTACGGCGACTGCTGGCCGACGCCTACATCCGACTGGTCGCCATGAAGCTCTACAGCGCGCGGTGCTCGGATTACGAGCGCAGCGCGTCAGCCGACGACCGCCGCTTCCTGCTCTACAACCCGATCGCCAAGATGAAGGTCACCAGCGAGGGTGAGCGGGTGGTCGATCTGCTCTGGGAAGTGATTGCAGCGAAAGGATTCGAGAAGGACACGTACTTCGAGCAGGCGACCCGCCACATTCGCACGCTGCCGAAACTGGAGGGCACCGTGCACGTCAATCTCGCGCTGGTGCTGAAATTCCTGCCGGCCTTTGCCGCGGCCGGGGTCGGACAGGGCGTGAAGTACGCACCGGTGCCGGTGCGTCTCGACCCCGCCGACGACACCTTCCTGTTCGCACAGGGACCGGCGAGCGGCCTGTCGCGCATCGGCTTCCCGGACTGGAGAGGTGCCTTTGCGCGATTCGCGCAGCTGCCGAACGTCGCGACCTTCATCAGCCAGGTGCAGGCCTTCGGACAACTGATGGCCACGGCTGCGCCGCGCGGGGAGCAGGCCAAGGACCTCGATTTCCTGCTCAACATCGGGCAGATCTTCACCCAGGTCGTCTACGCGCAACTGGCCGCGGAAGCCGCCGCGCTCGCAATCGACGGCGCACCGGGCGGGACACGCGAAGGAACCACCGCCGCCTGCGCAGGCCTCGACGAGAGCCATGTCGACCGGATGTTCGGCGTCTTCGTGCAGGACCTGAGCGAGTACGCGGTTGCAGTACACGGGCAGGCGTCAGCCACCCAGGAGCAACAGGCCGGCGCCATGGCGCTCATCCGTCGTGCGGCGGTTGATCCGGCGGCGGCGGCCAGGTTGCACGCCGAGGTGGTTTCCTACGCAGGTTGAGCGGTTGTTGAATCGACTGCCGGAAGCGGACTTGATGGAATTGTCGAGATCGGCCAGAAGCGGCCGATCACCCGGAGGCGCTTTGCAGTCGGCGCCCGGGCCCTACCTCACGCCGGATTTTTTCTGGGCCGACCGCGCGGCTTACCACCTATAACGAGCTTTCCCGGCGGCTTCGGCTGCGCCATTGCCTTCGTCATCGGATTCTTCATCGGAGTCTTCATTTTCATCGGAGTCTTCTTCTTGGCGGCCATCAGTGCGCTCCCGAATGTCGAATCACGGCGGGTAGCCGTGATCGGCATTCTGTCATCGTGGCCATCAAGGGCTCAAGCGACGTGCCTTCTGCCGATGCGACGTCCCCCCAACTGACAGCAGCGAAGCGGTTTGGAGTCCTGTCGGGACTTGGCGAGATGACGCCGTCCGCCACGGTGAGGCAAGCGGCGCGTCTCGACGATCACCGCATCACTTCGTCACCGCTATCGACTTGCGGAACAGCGCCAGGCTGTAGACGAAGAATCCGAGCCCGACCGCCGTCACCATCGCGAACTGCGGCCACACCGCGTCGAGCCCGCCCCCGCGGTAGATGATCACCTGCGAGAAGCTGACGAAGTGCCGCGCCGGCAGGAAGTACGTGAGGAACTGGAGCCATCCCGGCTGGCTCTCGACCGGCGTGGAGCCGCCCGAGAGCAGCATCAGCACGATCGTGACCAGGATGATGAGGAGCGCGAACTGGGCCATCGAGCGCGAGATCGTGCCCAGGTAGATCCCCAGGGCCGTCGCGAAGAACAGGTAGAGAATGACACCGGTGAACCACAACAGGACCGAGCCCTCGAACGGCACCCCCAGCACGGCGCGGACGATCAGGAAGAGCGAAGCCGCGGTGGCGATCAGGATCACCAGGCTGTTGGCCCATACCTTCGCCATGGCGATCTCGAAGGCAGTCAACGGCATCACGAGCAGGTGCTCGAGCGTCCCGTGCTCGCGCTCGCGGATGACCGCGGCGCCGGTCAGGATGATCGTCAGCATGCTGATCTGGTTGATGATGGCTATGACGCTCTTGAACCAGGACGACTCGGCGTTCGGGTTGAACAGCCGGCGCACCACGAGCTGCACCGGCTTCGGCCCGGTCGCCTCGGTGCGTTTGAGGTAGCTCGAGATGCGGTCGGTGGTGATGGCCCGGATGTAGCCTGCCCCGAGGCCGGCCTGCTGCATCGCGGTCGCGTCGATGCTCACCTGTATGGAAGGATTGCGACCGGCACGGAGGTCACGCTCGAACTGCGGCGGGATCGAGACGACGAACATGAACAGGCCGCGATCCATCGCGTCCAGCACCTCGCTGGCGGCGATGTACTCGGGGAACTGGAATCGCGGCGGGTAGAACGCGTTGGCGATCTCCTTCGAGAGCGCCGACTGGTCCTCGTCCACGAAGGCGATCGACGCGTTCGTGACTTCGCTCGAGGTGCCCGTCGCCTGCACCTGGATTGCGAGGGTGAACGCATAGATGACGAAGAAGACCATCACCTTGTCGCTCAGCAGGCTGCGGAGCTCCTTGACCCCGAGCCAGAATATGTTCTTCAGCGATCCCATGCTCATCGCTCCTGCTTCTTGAGCCCGAACCAGCTGATCACCAGCAGGACCGGGATGCAGGCCGCGAGAAAGAGGAGGTCCTCCAGCATGAGGCCGGGCGCGAGTCCCTTCGTGTATGCGCCGAGGCTCGAGTGCATGTAGTACGTGGCGGGCCAGATCGACCCTATGGCCCGGGCGCTCCCCTCGAGCGTCGAGACTGGCTGGAGCAGGCCGGAGAACTGGAGCGTCGGCGTGATGGTCACGACCGCGGTCACGAACACCGCGGCCACCTGGCTGCTGGTGAACGTCGACAGGACCATCCCCAGGCCCGTCGTGGCCGTGACGTACAGCACCGTGCAGAAGAACAGCATCAGGAAGCTGCCCTTGACTGGAACCCCGAAGACGGTCACCGCCATGGCGGCGAGGACGAGGAAGTTGATGATTCCGATGGCGATGTAGGGCAGCTGCTTGCCCACGAGGTACTCCAGCTTGCCCGTCGGCGTGACGTAGAAGTTGATCATCGAGCCCAGCTCTTTCTCGCGCACGATGGCGACCGACATGAGAATCGAGGGAATCAGCAGCAGCAGCAGGGCCGGGATGCTGGGGACGATCGAGTAGATGCTCTCGAACGTGGGGTTGTACATGTAGCGATTGTCGATGTCGGCCGTGTACGCCTGCGGGGCGCTGGTCGGCAGGGCGGGGTCCTTCAGCGTCCTTTCGTGGACTCCCTTGACGTACTGCGCCACCGTCTCGCCACGGAAGGTCATGGCCCCGTCCACCTGGGCCAGCACCTCCGGCCCGTCGCCCTTGCGCAGGTCCCGGCCGAAGTTGGGCGGAATCTCGAGGACCAGCGACACGTCGTCCGACTTCAGCCGATCGAGCGCGTCGTCGGCGGAGCGCGCCGGCCGCTCCTGCGTGAAGTAGCGTTCCGATGCGGCGAACTGCTCGAGGTACGCGCGGCTTGCCGGCGACTGGTCCTGGTCGAACGTCGCGTATCGGATGTGCTCGACGTCGGTCGTGATGCCGAAGCCGCACACCAGCATGAGCAGCGCCGAACCGGCGAAGGCGAAGGTCAGTCGGACCGGGTCGCGCAGGATCTGCATCGTCTCGTTGCGGGCGTAAGCCACCGTTCGCGTGAAGGGCAGCCGCCACCGCGACGACCGGTCGGGCGCGACAGGCGCCGCCGTCGACGGCTGGGCGGTTTGCGCCGCCGCGACTGGCGCGCCCACCGGGGGCTTTGCACCGGCGGCGGCCTCGGGGGCGGAGTCCTCCATGTAGGCGATGAAGGCATCCTCCAGGCTGGCGGTGCCGCGCTGCTCGATCAGCTTCCGCGGGGCGTCACATGCCAGGACCTTGCCCGCGTTCATGAGCGAGATCCGGTCGCAACGCATGCCCTCGTTCATGAAGTGCGTGGTCACGAAGATCGTGACGTCCTGGTTCCGCGACAGATCGATCAACAGCTCCCAGAAGCTGTCGCGGGCGACGGGGTCCACGCCCGACGTAGGCTCGTCCAGGATGAGGATCTGCGGCTCGTGCAGGACGGCCACAGCGAGCGAGAGGCGCTGACGGAGGCCCATCGGCAGATCCCCGGCGAGCGCGTCGAGATGGTCGCCCAGCCCGAACCTCGACACCAGCTCGTCGACGCGCGCCTTCGCCTTGTCGGCAGCCAGGTGATAGAGGCGCGTGTGCAGGTCGAGGTTCTGGCGGACGGTCATCTCGCCATAGAGAGAGAACGACTGCGTCATGTAGCCGAGGTTCTTGCGGACCTCGATGCTGCCGGCCTCGACCGAACTGCCAAACAGCGTGGCCGTTCCCTCCGTGGGCGGCAGCAGCCCGGTCAGCATCTTCATGGTGGTGGACTTGCCGCAGCCGTTGGAGCCGAGGAAGCCGAAGATCTCGCCACGTTCGATGGACAGGGTCACGTGGTCCACGGCGGTGAAGTCCCCGAACCGGCGGGTCAGGCCCTTGGCGTCGATCGCAATCTCGCCCTTGCCGGCCGCGCGCGGGGGGATCGTCAGCTCCTTGTGTCCCCTGCGCTTCTCCTCGGGCAGGAGGGCGATGAAGCACTGCTCGAGGTCCCGGGTGCCGGTCTGCTGCATCAGCTCCGCGGGAGTCCCGGTCGCCAGCACCTTGCCGGCGTCCATCGCAACGATCCAGTCCCACTTCTGGGCCTCGTCCATGTAGGCCGTGGCGATCACCACGCTCATGCCGGGCCGGTTCCTGCGGATGTCGTCGATCAGCGTCCAGAACTGTCGACGCGACAACGGGTCCACGCCGGTGGTTGGTTCATCCAGGATGAGCAGATCGGGCTCGTGCACGAGCGCGCCGCACAGTCCGACCTTCTGCTTCATGCCGCCCGACAGCTTGCCGGCCGGACGATCCGGGAACGGATGAAGGCCGGTGGCCTCCAGCAGCTCCTTGATCTTCCCCGGCCTCTCGGAGCTGGAGAGACCGAACAGCCGCGCCATGAAATCCACGTTGTCCCTGACGCTCAACTCCAGGTAGAGGTTCTTGCCGAGACCCTGCGGCATGTACGCGATCTGCGGGCACACGACGCGCCGGTGACGGATGTCGCCGATGTCGCCGTCGAGGACGTGCATGCGGCCCTGCTGCAGCTTCTTCGAGCCAGCCATCAGCCCGAGCAGCGTGGACTTGCCGACGCCGTCCGGTCCGATGATGCCGACCATGAGGCCGGGAGGAATGTCGACGGAAATGTCGTCGAGCGCGGCCACTCTGCCGTAGCGGTGGGTGACGCGCTCGACTTTGACCACCGGCGCGGCGGTCGATCCGCCAGCGGGCGCCGCGGCCACGGGTGTCGTCATCGCAGCCCCGGCTCGGGTTCGCTCGGGGCCACCACGTTGTCCTGCAGCCAGGCGGGCCAGGCCGCCGACTCACTGATCTTCACGTACCCGACGCCGCGCACGCCCGTCTTGATGTGCTGGATGGATTGGGTCACGAGCGCCTTCGGCACCTGGATCTTGACGCGGAACACGAGCTTCTCGCGCTCGCTCTTCGTCTCGACCTCCTTCGGCGTGAACTGTGCCTCCGGAGAAACGAAGCTCACGTACCCGATGGCGGACCGGCCGGGCCGGAAGTCCACGGTCAGCCGCGCCTCGGCGCCGACCTTCACCGCGGCGGCCTCCGCGGCCGGCAGGAAGATCTCCATGTACACATCCTCGAGATTGACGAGGGTCATCGCCTTGCCGCCCGCGGCCAGCACCTCGCCCGGCTCGGTCAGCCGATACAGCACGCGGCCGAGCACCGGGGATTTCAACGTCGCGTCGTCGATGCGGGTCTGGACCGTCGCCGCGTTCGCCTCGGCGACCGTCACCTCCCGCCGGGCGGTCTCGAGCTGCGCCTCGGCTTCGGCGAGCGCCGCGGTGTTCGTTTCGACCGCCGCCCTGCGGACGTCGTATTCGCGCTGGGAGCCTGCGTTCTCGGCGACGAGCTTGCGCGAGCGGTCGGCTTCGATCCTGGCCAGCTTGATCTGGCTCTTGACCTTGGTGATCGTGGCCTCGGCCCCCACGCGCCGTTCCTTCGCGGCCGCGACGTTGGCGTTCTCTGCCGCCAGCTGGGCATCCAGCGTGACGGTGTCGAGGTGCACCAGCACCTGCCCGGGCGTGACGAGGTCACCCTCGTCGACCAGGACATCCTTGATTCTCAGCGCCTCCTTGGCCGAGACGTCGGTCAGCTTCGCCTCGATCCGGCCATTCCCGTACGCGATGCCCTCCGGCACCGTGCTTCGTCTCGACTCGTAGTACTGGTATCCGAAAAAGGCGATCACCCCGGCCGCGATGACCGCGAGCGCGACTTTGAACGTCCTGGACATCTTGGGCATGGCGGCCACCTACGGGTTGGAAGTGACGCCTTCGACCGTCACGGTCGCCGGGGTCGAAAAGTGGTTGCCCCAGTTGGTCCGGTCCTGCATCTCGATCCGCACGCTGTCGGGGACGTACGGCTGACCCGTGCGGGTCTCCCAACCGCCGCCCAGCGCCTTGAACGTGGCGATCAGGTTGGTCGCGATGGATGCGCGCGCCGTGACCAGGGTGTTCTGTTCCTGCAGCAGGGTGCGTTGCGCGTCGAGGACTCGCTGGTAGTCGACCGCTCCCTCGCGGTACTGAATCGACGCGAGCTCGACCGAACGCGCGGCCGCCGTCGAGGCTTTCTCGGCGAATGCCGCCGCCTCCTGCGCGCGGAGGAAGGCAGTCATGCCGTCCTCCACCTCCTGCGCCGCCCGCAGCACCGTGCTCTGGTAACCGACGAGCAGCTGCTGGAACCGGGCATCCTGGATGCGGACGTTGTTCTCGATGCGCCCGTAGTTGAGGATGGGCCAGACCACCTGCGGCGTGAACGCGTAGAAGAAGCTGCCTGGACCGAACAGGTCGCTGAGGCTCGAATTCCCGGACAGCGCGCCGGCGCCGCTGGTGGTCTGGGTTCCGATCGTCCCGAACAGGGTGAGCCGGGGGTAGAGGTCCGCCTTGGCGACGCCGATGCGCGCGCACTGGGACACCGCGGAGAGCTCGGCACTGCGCACGTCAGGGCGCCGCCGCAGCATGTCGGCGGGGATGCCCACGGTCACCTGCGCCGGCGCGGACGGGATGCCCGCGGACGTGCCGAGCAGGCTCCTGATCGCGCCCGTCGGCTGCCCGAGAAGGGTGCTCAGGGCGTTCTCCGCCTGCTGCAGACTGGACTGGAGCCGCGGGATCGTTTCGCGCGTGCTCTCGAGCAGCGTGGTGGCCTGCGCCACGTCCAGCTCCGATGTCGCGCCGTTACGGAAGCGCGCGTCGGCGATGCGCAGCCCTTCCTCCTGCAGTGCGACGTTGGCGCGAGCGTGCTCGATCAGGGCCTCGAAAGTCCGGATGACCGCGTAGGTGCGGGCGACCTCGGCCGTGAGCGAGACGAGCACGTCGTCGTAGTCGGCGACGGTCGCAAGATAGCTGCCGGCCTCGGCGCGCACGTCCTGCCGGTACTTGCCCCACAAGTCGGCCTCCCAGGCGGCGTCGAAGCCCACCTGGTAGTCCCAGTAGTTGGAGTTGACGAGCGCGCCGGTGGGCCCGTGCTCGCTGAGTCCCACCGCGGTCGCGCTGGCGAAAGCCTCCTGGATCTGCGGGTACTGGCGTCCGACCGCGAGGGCGAGTCGGGCGCGCGCCTCCATGATGCGCAGGCCGGCAGCCTGCAGCGAGAGGTTCTGCCGATGCGCGAGCTCGACCAGCTGGTCGAGCGTGGGATCGTTGAACACCTTCCACCACGTGCTGTCCGGAGCGGTCTCGGACGTGAGCCGCGGATCCGCCTGCTCGCTCCAGTCCGAATTGGCCGGGACCTCGGGTTTCACGTACTTCGGGCCCACCACGCATCCGCCGAGCGCCAGCACGGACCCAGCCAGCGCGATCAGGATCAAGCCGGCCCCCCGCCGCAGCGGATTGGGGGACTGCTGTCGCGGGACCTTCGCGTGGGACATGCGCGTCACTCCTTCCTCAGGCTCCACGGACCTCGCGATGGATTACGTCCAGTTGTCGTCCGCGCGTGGGCTGGACGAAATGCACGTTGCCCAACGCGACGTTCGCCATGTGGGGAGGGTCGAGCGGCTGTGACGCTCGTTCCGATAGCTCGGAGGCCTCGTGACCTTCGTCGAGACGGCGCCGACCGCCGATGTCGCGCTCTGGTCGACGCCCTTGTCATTGTTCCCGAACATCGCGAAGGTGCCCTCGATTTGGCAGTTCTCCACCAGCCCGGTCTCGTCGAGCACGACCTTCAGACGTGGAAGTGGGGTCCGCCAGCGAGCAGTTTATGTCGGAAGCGACAGGACAGGCTTCCGTAATGACCGCGCCCGAGGACGTCGTACCGCGATGGATCGGGGTTGCTCCGGTCCCGATTCCGGTTCGGCACGGGCCGGTCTGGCGGGTGGTGCGCTCCGCAACTATTGGATCCGGGACGAACTGACTCCATTGCGGAACCTTTGCCGACTTGTGGCGTGTTCGTAGCGTGATGGGTTCTACCCCATATCCACGGACGGTTGAGTTACGACTGAAAATCTTCGATCTTGCCGCGCCACTCTACGACGCATCCGCGGGTTGTGGAACCGCTCGAGGAAGTCGAACAGATCCGCCCGTGCCTCGTCGCGAGTCCGATATTGGCGTTGGTTCACGCGCTTCCGCTTGAGCTGGCCGAACAAGCCCTGGCAGGCTGCATTGTCGGCGCAATGGCCGACCGCACTCATGCTGCACACCAGCGCGTTGCCGCCCAGGAACTTCTGGTAGGTGCCACTGATGAACTGGCCGCCGCGATCGGAGTGCAGGATGATCTCCGAGCTGCCCGATCTCTGCCACACCGCCATCTGCACCGCGCGCACGACCATGCGACGATCCTGGCGGTGATGCATCGACCAGCCCACGACCAGCTTGCTGAAAAGATCGAGCACGATGCACAGGTAGAGCTTGCCTTCGAGGGTCAGGATCTCGGTGATGTCGGTGACCCACTTGGTCTCCGGTTCGTTGGCGCTGAAGTCGCGCTCGAGCAGGTTCGTCACCCCGATCGGCCGAACACCTGGCTTGCCGCCGAAGCGGCGCTTGCGCTGTCGCGGCCAGCCCTGCAGGCCGGCGCCGGCCATCAGGCGCGCCACGCGGTTGAGACTGACGCTCTCGCCCTCGTCGGTGAGATCCTCGTGCATACGTGGCGCGCCGATCACTCCCAGGCTGTCTTCATGGATCTCCCGGATGCGCTCCAGCAGGCGCGCATTGGCGCGCACCCGCGGCCCTGGCGTTCGACACGCCCAGGCATAGAAGCCACTCGTCGAGACCTCAAGGCAGCGGCACATCATCCCCACGGGATACTCGCTGCGGCAGTGTGCAATCACCGCGTACCGCTCGGTGACTGCTTCGCGAAGTACGCTGCCGCGTCTTTTAAAAAATCGCGTTCCCGGACGACCTTCGACAGCTCGCGCTTGAGGCGGGCCATCTCCTCGTCGCGGGGTATGCCGCCGCCGGGGAAGGCCTTACCGCCCCCGGCGTTCGCCTCGCGGACCCAGCGGGTCAGCATGTTCGGATTGATCCCGACCTCCAGGGCGATCTGCCGGCCGCTCGACTGTGATCGCCGGACCAGCTCGACGAGCTCCTGCTTGTACTCAGGGCTGTAACGCTTGCGCTTCGACATGGACACTCCTTTGGCTCAGTATGAGCCTTAGTGAAAGTGTCCGCGGAATCGGGGTAGAACCCTCGAGGGGGCTACGGGTGCACGAGTGCACGGAGTGTCTGACCATGGATACATTGGGCTATGAATAAGCCGGTCTGGCTCGCACGCCTCCTGGGAATCGGAGGCGTCTTGGAAACCGTGACCGGGTTGGGGCTTCTCCTTGATCCCGCCGGCGGGGCAATGGCGTTGTTTGGCTCTTCGATGGAAGGGGCCGGAGTAGCCATCGGGCGCATCGGCGGAGGAGGTCTGCTCTCCTTGGGCATCGCCTGCTGGGTGGCGCGCAAGACGCCAATTTCGCCGGCAAGCATCGGCGTCGCTTGGGCCTACCTCGCGTACAACGTGGTCGCCTGCGTCACGCTGGCCTGGGCGAGTGTCGCGCTCGGGGGTGGCTCACTGCCGGCGCTGGGTGGCGCGGTCCTGCACGGCGTGCTTGGGGCGGCGCTGCTGGGTGCCTTGCTCGGTCGGAGTCACGCTTCAGCAGGGGCATGACCTGACCGGGTTCTCCGTCGCGTTGAAAATCCGCGTGTCGATGGTTCGATTTCCTCACTGGCCGCCACTTGCACCATGAATTGCATGCCGGTTTGGGCATCGCCCGCGGACGATCGGTCTGGAGTCGCGCCACTACTGAACCAGCAGATCGCTCAGCTCCGCGTCGGGCAGGTAGCTGCGATAGATCCTCTCGAATGTGCCGTCCCTTTTCAGCTGATCGAGCGTTGACTGCCATGCGTCGACAACCTCGGCAGGCGTGTCCCGGGTCAGGGCGATGTAGAAATACGTCCGGCCCACGGTGAATACCGGCTCCAGGTCCGTCATGCTGTATCCGGCCTGGCGAACGATCTCCGTAATCGTGATGTCCGTGAATACGGAGAGCTGTACCTCGCCATTCATGAGCTGCCTGACGTTGGCGCGCGGATCCGGTGAACTGAGCAGGTTGGTGAATCCCTCGCGCTTCAGGTGCTGCTCGGTGAACCAGCTGGTGGTCGTCCCGATTGCGGCAACGTTCCTCGCCTCATCGAGGGTGCTGATCCTGACTCCAGAACCTTTCTTGGCGTAGAGAATCGCGCTGTTCTTTCCGACCGGCCCCACCCACTGAAATAGACTCTCGCGCTCAGGCGTGCGCTCTGCGCTGAAGAGCACGACCTTCGGATAGAGCAGGGCCATGTTGTAGGCATTCTTCCAGGACGTCAGCCGAATGTTGTCTGGGATGCCCTGTCGCGCGGCGATCTCCCTGACCATTTCCGTGACAAGTCCCGACGGCTTGCCGTCCTTCAGGAAGGTGACGGGCGGGTATTCCTCCGTCACGAGCTGGAAGATGCCGGGTGGCATTTCTGCAGGGAACCACCGCGCGTAGATTCTGGCGAATGTGCCGTCGCGTTTCATCGCATCGAGCTCGTTCTGCCAGCGCGCGACCAGCGCGGGTGACGTGCCCTCGGAGAAGGCGATGTAGACCAGGTCGGTCGACAGCGTAAAGGCGCTCTTCACGTCATCCGCGGATGCCCCCGCATTCTCCAGTGCTGCGGTCATTTCAGTGTTGCTGGCAGCCACCAGTTGCACCTTGCCGTCCAGCAATCGGCGCAGGCTCGTCGCGCGGTCCGGGCAGCTCTCGGTATTGGTGAAGCTCTCCTCCGCGAGCATCTGCTCCGAATAGTATTTCGAGACCGTCGCTATCTTGCCTGCCTTCCTCGCTTGGTCCAGGTTGGCGATCTCGATCCCGGATTCCTTCAGGGCGTAGAGATTGGTGTCTTGTGTCACCAGTGGGCCCACCCACTGAAACAGTCCCTTCCTTTCCGCCGTCATCACCGTCGAAAAGAGCGCCGCGTTGGCGTGCGGAGGTGCGGCAGAAAACTTGGACGGATTAAACAGCGATTCCCAACTCCCTGCGGTGCTCGACTGGGCTGCGGGAGCCCAGCGAGATCTTAATCCGTGCCTCGTTGTACCAGCGGATGTAGGCGT